>Ga0102952_1000095_pt1 | contig 48637 bp, 38 predicted proteins | sample SalPon2A_C_D1_MG_FD_78506 | JGI IMG/M metagenome (GOLD analysis project Ga0102952, IMG submission 78506) | Soil microbial communities from South San Francisco under conditions of wetland restoration - Salt Pond MetaG R2A_C_D1_MG | ecosystem: Environmental > Terrestrial > Soil > Wetlands | place... | reverse complement strand
CCGGGAGCAATCCCCCCGATGGTGGTGACCGCCTTTCCCTCTGCCGCCTGTAGCGGGGTCAGGCAGGAACGGACCGGCTGCCCGTCCAGGTGAATGGTGCATGCGCCGCATTGGCCAATTCCGCAGCCAAATTTGGTGCCGGTCAATCCGCACTGTTCGCGGATAACCCACAACAAGGGTGTGGAAAGGTCGGCCGTGATTTCATACTCCCTGTTGTTGATATCTATCTTCATAGAAACGGTTTTATGGAGCTTTCCTTAGTGATTATAAGGATGGCTTAGATCCCTTTAAAACTAAGCATTTTTTCCGGGAAGCAGGGCGGGATTATGGCTGAAATTTCTCCCTGGTAAATAAGGGGGGTTCCTCCGGAAGGGAAGGCTACAAAGGGTTTGCGTTAAAGGTATCCCCCTGTGCGAGATCGCCGGTTTCAAAGCCTTTTTTGAACCAGCGGATCCGCTGCTCGGAAGTACCGTGGGTGAATGAATCCGGCACCACATGCCCGGTAGCTTGTTTTTGAAGCCGGTCGTCTCCTATGGCATTTGCGGCATTCAGGGCTTCCTCGAGGTCGCCGGATTCCATCATATGGGTTCCCTCCTGGGCGTAATGGGCCCAAACGCCTGCCAGGAAATCGGCCTGCAGTTCCAAACGAACAGAATATTTGTTGTATTCCGTGGTACTCAACTGGCTCCGGAGTTTCTGCATCTTATCGGAAATGCCGGTAATTTTCTGAATATGGTGTCCTACCTCGTGGGCTATGACATAGGCTTGTGCAAAATCCCCGGGGGCATGCAACTGATGCGCCATCTCGGCAAAAAAACTAAGGTCGAGATAGAGTTTTTCGTCTCCCGGGCAATAAAACGGCCCGGTGGCACTGGAGGCCGAACCGCAGGCAGATGCCACGGAACCGGTAAATAATACCAGGGTGGGTTCCCGGTAATTGGATAGCAGCTGGTTCCAGACATCTTCCGTACTGGCCAGGATGGTTGCACTGAAATCGGCCAGTTCGTTTTCAGCTTCGGTACCCTGGTAAGGGGACGTATTTTCTACCTGGTTATCACCTCCCACAAATATATCCCCCAGCAGGCGCAGGGGGTTATTTCCGGTAATAAAAGAGAAAAGGAGGAACAGGCCGACAATGATCAAACCAACTTTAGAAAATAGTAACCGGATCAGGGAGCCCAGTAACATGGGGTTAAATCTGCCCAGGCCACCGCCCGAACCGGATTGCCCGCGACGGTCTTCTACATTTGAACTTTGCCGGTTACCTCTCCACTTCATATCAGTCTCTGTTTAATGGGAATAAATTTATAATTAAATTTAATGTTTATTTACGATATCAATATGGATACTTTTTAACGAAATGAGATTGGATTTACCATTTGTTCGATCCCAATTCCGGGCCTTTACCGAACCTTCCCTACAGGGATGGGCCTTTTTTGAAAATGCCGGCGGGTCTTATCCATGCCGGCAGGTAGTGGATCGTCTGACGGGATTCTACCTGAAAAATAAGGTGCAACCCTATTACCCTTTTCCAGCTTCAAAGCGGGCCGGGGAATTAATGGAAGAGTCCTATTCCAGGATGTCCGAATACCTGAACGTGGATAGTTCAGAGGTTCATTTCGGCCCTTCCACCACTCAAAACGTATATGTGCTGGCCCAGGCCATGCGACCCATGTGGCAGGAGGGGGACGAAATCATCGTCTCCTGTCAGGATCATGAAGCCAATTCGGGTGCCTGGAGGCGGTTGGCAAAGCGGGGCCTTAAGATCAAGGGGTGGCACGTACACCCGGAAACCGGCCTCCTGGACGCAGGGGAACTGAAAAGCCTCTTTTCCGAAAAGACCCGGATGGTCGCTTACCCCCAATGTTCCAACCTCATAGGCCAGATCAATCCTGTCAGGGAAATCAATACAGTTATCCACAACCACGGGGCCCTCAGTGTGGTAGACGGCGTCGCCGGGGCTCCACATGGATTCCCCGACCTGAATACACTTGGCGCAGATATTTATCTCTTCTCGCTTTACAAAACGTTCGGGCCGCATCTGGGACTGATGTATGTGAATAAGGACTTGATGGGCAAAGTGGAGAACCAATCCCATTTTTTCAAGGAGGGTGTCCCCCGAAACATGCTCACCCCTGCAGGCCCCGACCATGCGCAAATCGCCAGCGTGAGCGGTATCCTGGATTATTTTGACGCCGTTTACGAGCACCATTTTGAAGATGCAGCCGGCCCAGCCGAAAGGATGCAGGCATTGAACAGGCTCTTTCGCGCCCAGGAAAGCGCCCTTCTGGAACGGTTGTTGGCATTCCTGCGATCGAGGGAGGATATCAGAGTACTCGGGACAACTTCTGTTGAAGGCAGGGCGCCCACCATTGCGATCATCCCGTTGAAAAAGCCACACAGGGAGGTGTATGATGTACTGACCCGGCATAAACTCATGCTGGGCATAGGTGATTTCTATGCTGTACGCCCCCTGATGGACATGGGGATCCCGTTGGATCCCGGGGCCTTGCGGATTTCCTTTTTACATTACACCTCCCCGCAGGAAATCGACCAGTTGATTGCCGGGCTGAACGAAGCCCTTTGAAAATTTGGCTATAATCATTGACAGCCAGGCTCCACCGGGTGGAGCCTATGCGTCATTTTACCTGTGGCCACCCATTCCTAATTGAACCAAAGAAGGGGCCCTAAACAGCGGGCATGGGATACCTGAATACTAGTATGGCTCCAACCGGGGAGGTGTTTTCCCCACCCCGAACTTGAAGAGTCTCAAGCAATGCCAAAAGCATGCCGGCAACCGAAAGTGTCGAAGTCAATTTAATTATCGGTATGAAAATGGCTACCCTCGGCTTATTGTTTGGGGACCTCCGTTTTTGTATGAATACAATATCGCCTCAGAACCGTCGGGACCGGATGGCTGAATTTTAAGGTATCGAAGGAACCTGTTAAAGAAGCGGAACCGGATTAGCTATGTTGTTGCTGGCAATATTTATGGTGTGCTGTTGATAGACTTGCTCCACAATTTTATACAAATCGGGGATTACGGTCCTTGCCAGCCTCGAATTATTGTTTAGCAGTACGCAAATCCCCAGGTCAGAATCCGGGAAAATGGCTATTTCATTCCGGTAATTATTTACGCTCCCCCCATGGTGCCAGATAGTTTTCAGCGGCCCTTTCCCCCCTTCCCGGAAGGTATGTATCCTCCAGCCGAAGCCGTAGTAAGATGACACATGTCCGGGCCATCGCTGGTAATATTTGCTGTGGCCTTTAATTTCTATAAAAGGGGTAAAGGCTTCTTCCAAAGCCGGCTTGCTCATGACCTCCGGGTTATGCCCCAGTAAAAAGCGCATCCAACGGGCCATATCCAGGGCATTCGCATTGATACCGCCGGCCGCGACCGCATTGTAGTAGTTGTCTTCCAGGCGCCTCGTTTTCCAATGGTTGCGGACGCGCACATGCGGGAGGGCTACATTTTCCGTGTGGGTGAGGGACTCATTATCCATGGAGATGGAACACATCTCCAGGGGCTTAAACAGTTTTTCCTCCAGCAAAGTCCTGATACCCTGCCCGGTGGCCTTTTGCATGATCTCCCCGGAAAGGGCATAAAGGGCATTCTGATAGCTGTACATCAATCCGGGCTTCGCGATGGGTTTTATATTTTTAAACCGCTGGGCGATATCCAGAAGCGGCATCCCCGCTTCTACCAGGTTGGTATAGCTGTGATAAGGTGCCCCAGAGGTGTGCGACATGAGATTGGCCAGGGTTATATTGTCTGAATTCGCCCGACTCCCCAATTGAAATCCGGGGATATAGTCGTCTACTTTATCATCCCAGTGCAATTTGCCCTCTGTTTCCAGATCGGCTGCCAATATCCCGGCAAACCCCTTGGAAAGGGAGCCAAGGCGGAAGATAGTCCGGCCGTTGACCATGGCACTGGCGTCGCTGTTCCTTTTGCCGTAGCCATCAGACAATACGATGGAATCCCCTTTCACAATGCTCACCCCGGCCCCAACGATTTCTCCGGAGGCTATGGCCTTTTCAAAATAGGCCTGAACGGCTTTGATCAATTCCTGTTGATGCCATTGGTACTGCGCCAGCGCATTGGGGTCTGCCTGTTGTTTATGGGTCTCCGCTGTTTGGGGAGTATTTTTGGATGTTGGGTGCCCGATCCCGGAAATGGCCGCAAAAAGGGCGCCCATCAGGATCACGCTGCCTATGAAGATATTAAATCGCCGCACGGGTAGCTTCTTGTTTCGGTCAGGTTGATTGGGATGAATATAGAAATACATTATCTATAAAACGAATAATGCCCTGAATATTATGTATTTCAACTGCTTTTCTCCATAAGAAGGGACGAAAATTCTGGTTTTCAACATTGGGGTGCTGAACCCCACCCCGGGGTTGAAGCTACATCGGATCAATGCATAAAACCAGCATTTAGATATCATTAATTACACCTAAGAACTACGGGGTGGTTTCCCTGCCACCTGTAAATGCCGTAGGCCAAACATCCCCGATTATTGCCTACCTTAGACCATACCAACCAATCATCTGCATTCCATGACCCCGTTCTTTCGCAAAATCCGCAGGCGACTTTCTTAAGATGGCACATTCCTTCAGTATTCCAGATATGCGCTTGGAGAAATAGTTTTGGTGGTCATAGGGATATTGATCGCCCTGCAAATCAATAACTGGAATGAGGAACGGTAAATGAGGCAGGGCGATCGGGAATTTTTGAATAATCTGAAAATTGAACTCGGGGTAGATATCATATCCCTAAATCGAAAAATATCAGAGTACAAGGGTATCAATGATAGCTTAATGGCAACCTTACAATTATTCGAAAAGGAATTGCAACTCCCGGAAGGAGCCGAAAGTATGGTTTCCACGGCGTTATCCAAATTTCAGGTACTCACCCCTTTTAATAAGAATATCAGCCGGAGTGATGTGATTATCGCCAAGGGCAAACTCGACAGGGTTGATTAGAAACTAAACCAAAGTTATATATGGTATTTGGAAAATGCGCAGTCGATGTATTCCCTATTTTCAAAGCTTGGTGACGCCCTGAAAACAATCGAAATAAATCAATTTCATTCGAAAGTCGATTATAACTATTATGGAAGTATGAACGAAGGTGTAAAATTTGATTATCCCAAAATACGAGTCGACAGGGAAATCAAGAATGCCTTTAACAAATCAATTTATTGGCGAAGCATTTATATAACGTCCATGCGACAAGAGGCTAACGATGCAAGTGAAATTATTGGGTTAATAGATGAGATACTAAAACGCTGACCAGGTCGGGTTTCCCTGAATATTTGAGCCCTTTGGTGTAAAATGCAATTTAATTCCACAACTGCCAATCAGGGCAATTATAAGAAAATGTGCCTTTTTATTTTGAAATACCAGCCTTATCCTGCAAGTACCCTATGGTTATTATTTTTTACTGTTGCTTCCTACTGTCCGCTGTCAACCTCACAAATCAGAACCTTTTGGTAGCTAGCCCTTTTGGCGACAAAGATGGGCCCATGACAACCTTAAAATCCACCACGCCAAGCACCTGTTCCTCATCGGTGATTACTTCCACCTTCCATAGCCCTTCCTTCACATTGCTCTTAAATGTATATCCCCGGTAGCCCCCGTCGCGCCCTCCGGTAATGTCGTAATCCAGGTCTTCGACAATTTCCCAGGCCCCGGTGGTTTCGTTATACCATTTCCATCTGTGCATAACGGTTTTCTTCAAATCGGTCGGGGCGAAGATGGAAGTAAAAACATAGATGTCTTCCCCCGACCTGTACACGTATTTCAGTCGGTGGTCCCGCCAAAACCTATACCATTCGTCATGTTCGTAAGTAACCACATAGGTATGGTCTTCCACCGCAATGTGATGCGCCACAATGCCGTTGTCCAGTGCGAGGGGTACCGGGGGGATCAGGTTAAAAAAATAAAACGCATTGATCGTCGCATAGATTAACAGGATGATGCCCAGTAACTTGGCCAAATGGATCTCAGCCCGGGTACTTGGGCTAACCCAGTATATATAGAGGATCAGGATAATGGTAGTGGTGAGGCTTACCAGGCCTGAGTATAGAAAAACCCTGGTGTTCATTTCTTTGATGAAGACCGGGATCATAAAGGTGAAAAACGTGAGGTTTATAAAAAAATAGACGCTGAACTGAAGGTATTTGTTAGAGATCCGCCTTTTCAGGAACTCATTGGCGAAAAGCAGGGCGACCAAAATGAGAAAGAAGAAGGCTGTTTTGGACAGGGAGACACTACGAAAGAAGAAGACTACATAGGCGCTAGACAACCCCCCGAAGAAGAACTGTATGGCCAGGGGCAAATATTCTTCATAGTGTTCCAGCCAGGTATTTTTCCAGCGGCCGTCATCCACCTTGTTATACAGGTAAATCGTAACCGTCAGGCAGGCCATGTGGAGGCACAAGGTAACCAGTCCGTACGGCCGGTCTACCCGCCCGAGCGTAAATGAATCGAAAATAAATCCCCCTATAAAAAATATGATCCCGGCATATTTTTCATGCCTTTGTATAAATCTCCGGAACCTGCTGTTCCGGAACCTCACCAGTGTTCTTCGCATAGCGCGTCAATCGGATATATAGCCCCCCAAATCCACCGGTGTGCCCTGGAATTGAGTAGCCATCTGATCCCTTTAGGCCCGAATATCGGTAATAATTTCATACGTTGATGCCCGCCGGATGCCCTGGAATCTTTCGGGTTAAAAAGATCATTTTTCACGTGCATTTTGGGCAGGAGGAGGTATTCTATTCATGACGTTACGGATATGATTTATGGGATTTCCTACCCTAACTGTATTTGATTCATAACGATAGTGAGGAAATAAAAATCCGGTATCCCCTCTGTGCCTTATTCATTATTCCGACAAAACTTATCGAGGGATTCCTGTAAACGATATTCCAAGCCAGGTAGGTGCGATTGCTTCCGCCGGCCATTACAGGATTCGAAATGACGGTCCTTTCTTTTAATTTGTGCTTAACATATTTACGATTGAGTACAAAATGCCTATTTAATAAATTACTACTTTAATACGATAACAGCCAACCGATATTCAGTATGATCAAATTCTTTCGCAAAATCCGCCAACAGCTTTTGACCGAGAATAAATTAAGCAAATATTTAATGTATGCCCTGGGAGAAGTTGTACTTGTGGTGATTGGGATTTTGATTGCCTTGCAAATTAATAATTGGAATGAAAGGCAAAAGGTCAAGCATGAAAAAGAAGTACTGATTAAATCGATGATAACAGATTTTGAAATTTCCCGCACACGTTTGGAATCCAGTATTTCTCAAATAGATAACCTGATTTACAGAACGGAAACGTTTTTAAGCCTTTCGTACAAGGATAATTTGGATATACCTGTTGATTCTTTAAAAAGTTTAGGCTCGGCGGCATTTGACATTGTTACAGTTGAACCGGTTCTTACCTCTTATAATGAAGCTATAGCTTCAGGGAAAATAGGTTTGATTTCCAATAAACGAATTTTGGGTTCCATAGCAGAGTTTTTACTTGCATTTTCGGATTACAAAGTGCATTATGACATTAGTGGCCAAAACTATTATTAAGGTTCGGTCTGGGAAATTCGACGTGAAATTGGAAACCTGGGTATATTTCTAAAGCCCGGAGCAAAACAAAGTTTGGGTTCCGTGAATACGAAAGCCTATCAATTAGGAGATGCAGATTTCAGGTCGTTTCTGAAAAAGCCCATCGTTTATGCAAGTTGGGATAATCAGCTTACCATATATTACAATATCAGATTGAGTTTTTTAAGCATGTATAAAGCGGCCGAGTCGGTTATTGAAAACCTGAAAGGCCTGTAGATTTATTAATGTTCAGGTGAACGTTTTTTAAAGAAACTTTAAATTTTTCATCTTTTATCTAAGAATTGCAAAAAGTCAATCCCTGATGGTGAAACTTACCCCACCTTGTTTAATATAATTCGCAGAACTGCTAGTTATTCCTTCGCAATTCATACCTCTAATATCTAACCCAACCACCCGTATTGAAAATTCCAAATTCCAAATTCCGATGTTTTTAAGCAACTTCATCTCTGAAATTTGGTGCTTGGAATTTGAAACTTGCCTTTAGCCAAGCCATCCTTCCCTGTCCAGGCTCCTGTACTGGATGGCTTCTGCGATATGTGCAGGCAACAGGGCGGCCGTTCGTTCCAGGTCGGCAATGGTCCTGGTCACCTTTAAAATCCGGTCATAGGCGCGGGCCGAGAGGTTCAGTCGCTCCATGGCGTTTTTAAGCAGCTGCCGCGAGGTGTCATCCATCTTGCAGAATTCCCGGATATGTTTGCTGTTCATCTGGGCATTGTAATGGATATTCGGAAGGTTTTCAAAACGGAGGGTCTGCAGTTCCCGGGCGGCTGTGACCCTATTGCGGATAGCAAGGCTTCCCTCTCCTTTGCGGTCGTCCGATAATTTTTCGAAGGGGACGGGCGTCACTTCGATATGGATATCGATACGGTCGAGCAGCGGCCCGGAGATCCGGCCCAGGTATCGTTGCATATCGGTCGGTGAAGTGGTTACCGGGCCACCGGGATCATTAAAATACCCGGAGGGACTGGGGTTCATGCTGGCCACCAGCATAAAGCTGCTCGGGTAGGTCACGGTAAACCTGGCACGGGATATGGTTACTTCCCGGTCTTCCAGGGGTTGCCGCATCACTTCCAGCACACTGCGTTTGAATTCGGGAAGCTCATCCAGGAACAGCACCCCGTTGTGGGAAAGGGAGATTTCGCCGGGCTGGGGGTAAGTCCCCCCTCCTACCAGGGCCACATCCGAAATGGTGTGATGGGGATTGCGAAAGGGCCGCTGACTCATCAACCCCCTGTTTTTGATCTTTCCTGCCACTGAGTGGATCTTGGTGGTTTCCAGGGCTTCTTCCAGCGTCATGGGGGGAAGGATGGACGGCAGGCGTTTGGCCAGCATGGTTTTTCCCGCTCCCGGCGGGCCTATCAGGATTATGTTATGTCCCCCGGCGGCTGCGATCTCCATGCAGCGCTTGATCCCTTCCTGTCCCCGGACATCCGAAAAATCGAACTCAGGGTTCTCGAGGTTCTGAAAGAACTCGGCCTGCAGGTCTACCACGGTGGGTTGCAGGGGTATTCCCCGGTCGAAGAATTCAATGACCTGGCTTATATTACTGATTCCATACACTTCCAGGCCACTGACAATGGCCGCCTCCCGGGCGTTTTCCTCCGGCAGGAGAAATCCTTTGAACCCTTCTTCCAGGGCCCGTATGGCTATTGGTAATACGCCTTTGATGGGCTGCAGGCCCCCATCCAGTGAAAGTTCGCCCATGATCACATAGCGCTCCAGGCTCTCTGCCCGGATCTGTCCCGATGCGGTAAGGATTCCCAGGGCCAGGGTCAGGTCATAGGCCGATCCTTCCTTGCGCAGGTCGGCCGGGGCCATGTTGATCGTGATCTTTTTAACCGGGATCTTATAACCGTTGTTCTGCAAGGCCGCCGCGATGCGATAATTGCTCTCCCGGATCGCGTTATCGGGCAGGCCTACCAGGTGGTACCCCACCCCTTTGTCTATGTTGACCTCTACCACCACGGTAGTGGCTTCTACGCCAAAGACTGCACTTCCGAATACTTTGGTGAGCATGGGCTGCTGTTTTGCCACCCAAAGTACGAAACTTTTTACAAATATAGAATATTTTCTATATTATAGTATTTATTCTACATTAAATAATTTGACCAGGGAGATGGGCTGCCCTTCGGAGGTAAATCCCTGCAGGTTTACTTCATAGGTTCCCGCCAGATCGGAGGTAAACCAATGCACTTGTTTTTTTCCGCCCGACAGGGAAAGGTTGGGTACCCAATACAGCTGACGCCTGAAGTCAGGAATCCGCTCCTGTTTTCCGCTATTGTCATAGGATTGGAAATAATATGCTTTCGAGGTTTGTGGGCGGAACAGGGGCTTTGCCTTCAGGAAATCCCTGTAAAAATTATCCGAAAAGTCAGAAGCAAAAGTTTCAAAAGCCAGAATCCCCTGGAATACATTCGCCCCGATTTGATACCGGTCCCGGGAAATGAAGATGTTTTTGATCTGCCGCGCCGGAAACCCGAGGATGTCCTTGTGATTTTGAATATAAAGGCCGTCCATAAATACCATGGGAGGCATCCCGATCCCATCCAGATAGCCATCCAGCGGGCGCACCTGGAACATGGGTTGGCCCTGCCTGTCCTGTGAAAGCCAAACATGATCCACAATCTCCACCAGGGTTTCCTCAATGGTGTTGAAGCGGGTGAAGTCGTCCAGATGGTAACGCAACTGGAAATCCCGGTAGAAAGGCAGCACCCTTCTTGGTTGGATCAGGGTATCGGCCTTCACTTCCACGTAGGCATTTTCGATCTGGTTCTGGATACTCCGGGTCCTGATCTCATCGGCCAGCTCATCGTTCAGGCTAAACTCGTAAAAATTTAACGACTCAGGTATTGGTACCGTTTCCTCATCCATCCTGATATCATACCCCTTCCCCTCCTGGTCTAATACCTGAAAAATACCTTTGGTTGTATCGTAATCGCGATCCAGGTTGAAATAAAAAGTACCCTGCTCATTTGTACGGGCTATTTCGAATATAAAATCGTCCCCGGTAATGGAAAAAGCGACCGGCAAATTATTTACAGGCATCCCTTCTTCGGGGGCCTGGACTTTTCCGGAAAGCAACTCCCCCCTCATTTCTGGTAATACCGGCGTTCCCTGCCCGGTGTCTCCAAAGGTGGCCGTGGCCATGCGGATCGGCGCCGGCTCAGGCTCTGACGGATGGCCCAGATCGGACAAGCGGCGCACCGACAATGAATAATACCCGCCTGCTACGGTCTCATTCCCGGCTTGCAGGTCCAGCCTCACCAGGGCCCGCTTTCCGAATTGGGATTTATCCAGGGTAGCGGTAAGCTGGCCTGCGTCTGGTTCGTGTTCCACTGGCGGGGCAGGCTGTTTTTCATTCAATACCTCCAGGGAATCAGTAACCAGGCTGTCAGGAACCGGCTTTTCCAGATAATTTTCGGACGTATCCTGATAGGGATTTACCAGCACCACATCCGCCGTAAAAACCGGGTTCCCTTGCCCATTTTTCATCCAATTGGTATAGGCGATCAGCTTGTAGCTTCCTGTGGAAACGTTAGCCGGGACAAAAAACTCACCCTGGCCCATTCCGTTTTCCAGCCGAAGTTTGTGCTGAAAAACTGTCTGCCGATCCTTCCCTACCATGGCCACATAGGCTATCTTACTCAGAGCGCTGGGTTTCCCGCTGGCCGGGTTCATACAATACAGTTTGTAATAAAGCGTTTCCCCGGAAAACAGCAGGTTTGTGTTATGCTGCACATAAACAGCCTCCCCCGGTATCGTCCTGTACACCTCGTCTGCCCGGGTTCCCTGGCCGGCCAGGCGGGTCAGTGCCAGGAAGCTTATGACCATCAAGATCTTCGAGATTTTCATACCATTTTTCTTTATTCAGTCCAAAATTCCGGGATCTCGGTGCTCCCGATTTCCGTACAGTCCCCGCAGACCCTGGGCACCACCAGGTAAGGGCCAGGGCCCGGACTGAACGGACCTGGTTGATTGCTCCCCACATAACGCACATTGTTAGAAGCCACTATAGGTCTCAGCACACAACCGGAAGGATTTGACAGTGGTGGCGCGGTTTCGTTACAGGGACTTATATAAGGGGGCAGGGCTTCGCCCGGAAAAAGATCGTCATAATTAAAGAAGATCCGCTTTTCGGTCACCGAAGCCACGTCGAAATACCCCAACACTTTTTCTTCCGGGTCGTCTGCAGAATGTACATTCCCCTGGAGGAACCCGGGCTGACTTTGTGAAAACAGGCTTTCATCGCCAGATAGCCTGGCCAGGGTTTCGAAATAAACATATGCGGCGTCTGATTGTACCAATTGGCGGACCAGGATACTGTAGCGGTGTGAAATGATATAACTTTTGCGGTTGATGAACCGCACGACAAAATCGCTGACCCGGTCTTCCGGAAACCCATTGGTTTCGGTGAGGATGATGTTATTGGACGGCGCGGTTGCATAACAGGTATGTTCTTCCTCTTCCCGCAATACGATATCCAGATCACATCCGGGAGCTTCGTCCTCCCCCGGCGGTGGTTCGGGGATCCTCAGATCAGAAGGATGCCAATTTGGGGCGATGATTTTATAAGTTTCTTCGTAGGTATACCGGTAATTCCGGGCGTTCCCCGACGGACTGCTGGCATCCACCACTATGGCCACACCTTCCGCACCATCCTGGTTTGTTGTGCGTTCCGCGGATACCTGATCCATCACGGCTACCGGGGTGAGTTCCACGATGTCGGATTCATATTTGCGGCCGTTTGAGGTGGTAACCTGCAACTTATAGGAAGTCCCGGGCAGGGCAGCAAAAACCGACTGGGACATGTAGGTCCCGGCAGCCTTTTCCTGAAACTGATAGGCATTGCCCTGCGAATCCGTAACGGTCACCTGAGCACTCCTCACCGGCTTGGGCCCGTCGGCCTCCAGGCGGTATGTACGGCTCAGAAAAACCTGCTGTTGCTTCATTTCATTGGTAATGGTCGCGTCGATCACAAGGGCGCTGTCAAAAGTTAGGGTCTCCGCCTCAAAAGGTTCCACACAAGTTGAAAGACTCATCAGAATGGCCAAACCCATTGCCAATCGGCAGGTTCTTTTCCTATTTACAATCATCAATAGATCACTAATTTATTCTTCATTTTACTCTACCCAGAATGCCGGAACGGCTGTTTTTCCTAATGCCGTGCAATCTCCGCATTCCCTGGGCACTACCAGATATGGACCTTCCCCGATTTCAGGCTGATCATTTGTATTCAAATACCTTACCACATCAGAAGCCACTATTGATCGCAAAACACAATGTGGGGGTATTCCGGCGGCGAGGGGTGGTGCAGATGTATTGCACGGTGAAACATAAGGAGGAAGGGGTTCTCCCGGAAAAAAATCATCGTAATCGAAAAATATTCGCTTTTCGGTTACCATTGCCACGTCAAAATATCCCAATACCTTTTCATCAGGCGAATCAGCCGAATGTAAATTGCCCTCCAAAAATCCTGGCTGTGTTTGTGAGAACAGGCTTTCAGACCCTGAAAAATCCTTAAGGGTTTCAAAGAAGGTATAGGCTGTAGCCGACTGTACATATTGGCGTACCAGGATGCTATAACGGTGTGAAATTATATAGTTTTTGCGGTTTATGAATCGTACCGTAAAGCCTTTCACCTGATCTTCCGGAAATGAATTCGTCTCTGTCAGGATGATGTTGTTTGACAAGTCTGTGGCATAACATACCTGTTCATCCCTTTCCCTTGGTGCTACCAGCATGCCGCACTGGCTCTCCGGGTCTGGAACCAACTGGTCCCTGTTCCAGCGTGGCGCAATGATCTTGTAGGTTTCTTCATATTCGTAGCGGTAGTTACGCGCGTTTCCCGAAACACCTGAACTATTGACACGGATCGCCATACCTTCCACCCCATTGCTATTGGAAGATCGCTCGGCGTATAAATCGTCCATGGTAGCCGCCGGGGCAAGTTTAACCGAGTCTGACAGGTAGTTTCGTCCGTTTTTGGTATGTACAAATAGCTGGTAGGTTTTCCCGGGCAGGGCAGCAAATTCCACCTCGGAATGGTAGATCCCGGGAGCGCTCTCATTAAATTGTACCGTAGAGCCCTGATCATCCTCTACAGATACCTCCGCATTCCGTTCAGGTTGTGGGCCGTCTTCTTCAAAGGCAAAAGTCCTGCTCAGCTGAATTGCCTGTATTTTCAATTCATTAGTAATACTGGCATCGATAACCAGGGCGCTCTCAAAGGTCAGGGTTTCGGCATCAAAGGGCTCCACACACCCTCGTGTAACCATAGATAGGTAAATCAGGAATACAAAGCCCGCCTCTTTCCCAAAAATGTTGTCTGCCATCCGCTTCTTCATACGGCTCAAAACTTAAAATTGTAGGTGATGGTCGGCACCGGGATCGAGAATATGGAACTCTTATAGGCTTTCAATTCCCCGTCCTGGGTCACAAAAAATACGGAATAGGGGTTATTACGCCCCAGTACGTTATAAATGGAAAAATTCCAGAAGCTGTGCGCGAATTTCTTGATCTTGTGGTTCCCTTCCATATTAAAGCTCAGGTCTAACCGATAATAGTCGGGGATGCGGAACTTATTCCGGTCGCTGTAGAACACATATTCGGCATTGTTGAACTGATAGCTCCCGATCGGATAGGTCACCGGCCGTCCTGTCTGGTAAACAAAGTTGGCCGACACGCTGAACCTCCTGGTGAACTTGTAATTCGCCACCAGGCTGAAGTCGTGCGGTTTGTCATAGTTCGCGGGAAAATACTCCCCATTATTCACGCGTTCTTCCCGGAAGGGGCTGTCCAGTTTTACGAAGGAGCGCGAATAGGAATATCCCACCCACCCGTTCAAAGCGCCTTCATTCTTCCTGACCAGGAATTCCACGCCATAAGCCTTCCCGTCGCCCTGCAATACTTCGGTCTCGATTGCATCATTAAGGAGTAACTGGGCCCCTACCTTGTAATCCAGGATGTTCTTGGATCGTTTATAGTACCCTTCCAGGCTGATCTCGTACTTATTGCCTTCCAGGTTTTTGTAAAAGCCCAGGGCAACCTGGTTGGCTTCCTGGGGTTTGATGTTGTAGTCCGATAGTTTCCAGGTATCGGTGGGTGATACCGTCGTATTATTGGATAGCGTATGGATGTACTGGAAGGTATTGTTGTAGCTCGCCTTCACCGAAAAGTCTTCCCCGAGGAAATAGCGGGCGGACACCCTCACTTCAGGCCCCCCGTAGGTTTTGATGACTTCATTGTCTTTGTATTCCCGGGTTTCCACCAATGTGCTGTTGTTCTTAGGTGCATTTTCCTCGTAGATCCGCTGGGAAGCAGCGCCCAATGCCAGGTAAACGGAATACCGGAGCCCCGCATCGATCAGCAGCTTATCATTTACTTTCCAACTGTCCGATAGAAAGGCCGCCGATTCCAGGCCCTGTTCTTCCGGAATGATTAGCGGGGTCACTTCGGATTGGTCTCCGGAAGGGCGTTTGCTGCCCGGGTCTACCCCATAATATTTGGAAGATATCCCATAATCCAGGGTATGGGCATCATTGAGCAGGTACTTCAGCCTGAATTTTAGCTCGGTCTCGTCTATCTGATAGCCCAAATCAAAATCATTGTTGGAATCCCCGTCATATTCGATATTGAACTGGTATTGACTATTCGAAAGGATCAGGCTGCCGGTATGTTTGTCGTTAAATTTATGATCCCATTCCAGGGAGAGGAGCCGGTTGCTGTAATTGTTGAGCGAATCCGAGGTGATACTAAAGGCATCATGGCTGTAGTATCCGGTTGCGCGAAGCTCGTTATTTTCGTTCAGTTTGTGGTTATATTTTGCCACGAAATCGTAAAATGAGGCCTGGCTTTTACTGAGTTCTTCCTCATCGAGGGAACGCAGGATCCAGTCTGAATAGGTAGCACGGCCACCCACAAGGATTCCTGCTTTGTCCTTTACGATCGGGGTTTCCAGCGTGAGGTTGCTGGTAACGGGCCCAATGGAGGCTTCCCCGGCGAATTTTTCGGTATTGGCATCTTCGGTCCGGATATCGAAAACCGAGGAAAGCCGGCCTCCGTATTCAGCCGGGATACTCCCTTTATAAATATTCACGTCTCCTGAAGTAAAGGGGTTCAGAGCAGAGAAAATCCCAAAGAAGTGGGAAGGGTTGTAGATCACGGCATTGTCCAGGAGGATCAGGTTCTGGTCGGTTCGCCCGCCGCGGACATTATACCCGGCAGCCCCCTCCCCGGCGGTGGAAATCCCCGGCAGGGTTACCGCAGCCTTCAGGATATCCCGTTCGCCAAGCACCAGGGGGATATTCTTAATTTTCTCCACTTCGATCAGAGTAACCCCAGTGGCCGCCTGTTCCACATTCCGGTTCTGGTTTCCTTCCACCACCACTTCCTCGAGTACCTCAAAACTTTCCTGTAAATCGAAGTTAAGGGTCCCGTCATTGTAAATGATGACCTTCTTCCGGCTGCTTTCTATACCCAGGGCCGAAGTGGACAAAATATTAACCCCTGCCGGAAGTTCGAGTTCGTAATACCCGTCTGAGTTCGTGGCCGTCCCAATGTTGCTTCCCTCCACCACTATGGCCATTTCGGAAATGGGCTGCCCGGTAGTGGCATTCCGCGCAATCCCGCTCAGGGTATACCGGCGGCGCCCGCTGTTGCGGTTCTGCTTTCCAATCCTAACGGTTTCGAGCTCACTGGCCTGTTCGGAAGCCGCTTCGGAATAAAATAATGGGTTCGCGTTATTTTGTTCTCCCCCGGACGCCGCAACGGTGTCCTGTTCGCCGAAAAAGGCTTCGGGAAGCGTGTCTACAATGATGGCATTTTGGGTAAGAACCACCTTCCCGTCGTCCATAATATAAAAATTCAGGAGGGTGTCTTTCAGGAGGGTGTCGAGGACGTTTTGGAGCGGTTCATCGACGAAGTTTCCACTGATCGAGCGATTGGGCAGCCACTCGTCTACATAGAAGAATTCGTGGCCCGACTGCCGTTCCAGTTCGTCGATAACTTCGGAAAACGGCCGGTCTTCAAACGAAAGGGTGATCGTGGTGCCTTCCTGGGCCAGGCCAATACCGCCGTAACAAAAAAGGAATATCAGGAGTAATTTTTTCATCGAATAGGGTCGCTGTTTGGTTGGGGAAGCAAGCTTCCGATCCTTCTCATGAGGGCGATGGTAAAGGCATGGGGGTTAGTTCGGCGCTGGGCCCGTGCACGGTTGTAAAAATCATTGATCTCGCCTTTCAAACCTGGGAAGAGGGCTATGATATCCCGTTTGGAATCCATGGAATAATAGTGTTCTCTATAATGGAGGATATAGTCCATTTTGCCCTCCAGAAATTCATAATAAACACTTCTCCGGTCTTTCCGGCTGAAGAGTTTTTTTGAATACCTGGTAAGGAGGGTTATGGCGGGGTCCTGGTAAGATACCTCATAGAAGCCACTCAGGTCCTGATCTGCCCCAACATTAAAGATATGGACGAAAGGGACCCCATCTATGGTAAATTCGGAGACTTTGTCGCTGAATAATTGCAGGGTATTGCCGCCGAGGTGGCTTTCCACCTTAAGCAGCAACTCATCCGCATACACATTGAATTTCAACAATAAGTTGGCATAGGGCTGGCCCTTGTATACTACCGACCCGGGCAGGAAATCCGGCGAGCGATAGAATTGGGTATTCTCATTGATGGTTCGATATTGTTCCTTGTATACAATCCCTTCGTAAAGTCCCGTATTTTCAATCCCCACCTGCTTGTCAAACCAGTTATAGAACAGATCGTTATGACTTGCCTGCTGTCCCTTCATGGCCATACAGCCCAGGAGCAGCATCCCCAGATGCAACCCAACGTATTTCCTTTTCATAAGCGGTTCAACTATTTTACCTCCTTGGAGAATTTAATACGGGATTTGCGGAGAATTGCGGTTTCTAAATCTCCTTAAACCCCATGGTTCCCAAGCTTTGTTTAACCGGGAAAGTCCGGGTAATATATTTTGCCGTTTGGCCACCAAATATGATCACAAACGAGTATATATCAAATATACTTTAGAATATAATTATCTGTTTATTAATAATTTATACAGCCTTACTTATATGTTGACTGTAATCTTACTCGTCGCGAACAAAACAAAAAAAATGAGAATTCCATTCCCATATTCCCAATCAATCAATAATTAATGAGTTTTAAATATAAGTAAAGATTTCGAAGTAGATTGGATTTCGTCCCGATTGAGCATCATCTTCCGGAATTTCCCTTGAACGTAAAGATCGGCCTGATCCTTGTAATGCGGACTAAGTGGATTGCCGGACTCCCCAGTTGGAAGGATGCTCAGGCTATTCTCAACATCTGAAAAGTCTATGATCCTGCGGGTAGACGGGCCCGATTGCACCCAGTTCATCCCATCTTCCCCGTAGCTGAATGACATATTGTTGATTACTTCACGGGTACCCCTTACGGGAAAAGGTCCCACATTGAATCTGGATCGTAACGCGGCAACCCGGCCCAGGGGGTGGTGATGCTCCAGGAGGTGTACCCGGTCCCAGGTCCAGTACTGAGTTTCTTCCCCCAATTGCTCTTTCAATGCCCGGAAAGCCTGGTCAAAGGCCATTCCCACGATCTCTTTCTTGGTTTCCACATGACCCGGGGTCTTAACGTTATCCCACCAAACCGAAGTGTCCCTGGCGGCGAGTGGAGCAATCAGCCTTTTGTGAAAGTGGGTACTGAGCATTTGCCGGAAGTGCTCCGGCCCCAGTTCGTCTTCAAAAGTATCTTTAAGGAAAAAGTAGATCCAGCGGTGAAAAATGGTCGGTTCAATGGATTTTAAGCGGTAATCGCCTTTCCAGTGGCTCAACAGGTCCAGTAACTTGATCTCCTCGTCTGAAAGCGCAGATACATCAATGGATTTGGACAGGTTGGTAACAATCCCGGGGTTGACCGGGGAGGTATCATCCAACTGCATGGCGCTGATCGATTTTTGATCCCAGTTGTCCTTGGATTCCAGGATCTCCACGATCCGCCTGGCCCTGTTTTCGGGAAGGTAATATCCTGGATAGATCCTGCCATGAACAGGCTCAGGCTGGTTGTTTGCCGAATAGACGTAATTCCATGGGGGGTTGATGGCCTTGGGGTTTTGACCGAAATTGAGATAATGCGGCGCTACCTCCTGTTGCCCGGCCTCGATGATCATTTTTGTGTTCAGACTATCCGGAAGCGTATACAGGTGGGCGCTTGCCCACCAGGCGACATTCCCGGCGGAATCCCCGTACATGACATTCAGGCCCGGGGCGTGAAGTTTTGGCAGGACTTTTTCAAAATCCTGCAGCCCCTTTGCATGACTCATGCCGTAAAGTACCTCCAGGAGGTTGTTTTCCTGAGCCGTATACACCCATGACATGCTTACCGGAGTGGATTCCCGTATCGTTTCAACCAGGTCGTTCATTACCGGGCCATGAATCGTACTCCTGTGGGTGAAGACCACAGCATCCTCTCCTTTCACGCGGATGGTATCGGAGTTGTAAGTATAAGATTCCCAGCCACCGGGAACCCTGTATTTACTGCTGTCTGAGGGGTGGCCTTCTTCATAGTAAAAATCCAGATCATCGTTTTCAAACATGGTCAGTCCGTAAGCCAGTTGCCGGTTATGCCCCAGGAGCGGAAAAGGGATCCCCGCCAGGTGAAAACCATACTTTTCGTATCCCGGAGCTGCCAGGTGTGCCTCGTACCAAACAGCTGGCTGCGCAAATCCGATATGGGGGTCGTTGGCAAAGATCACCTTCCCATTCCTGGTTTTAGGCGGCGCCAGGACCCAGCTATTGCTCCCGATAAACTGAGGGACCGGCAGGCCCGCAAGGGAAGACGCTACGGCCCGACTGATCTGGCTGGACACGGTATCCCGGTCTCCCGGCAGGTAATTCCTGATGCGTGTGGAAAGTGAGTCATATCCTGTCTCCAGATCCGTGAGATAGGCCGGGCCAAGGCTGTCCCGGATGGTGGTGAGCAAGGGATCGGTTTTATGGGCCATGGCAAAAGAAAAAGCCATGTACCCTATAGAGTTGTAAACATCTTCCAGTGTAAATGGTGTTTTATGGAGGCCGGTGAGGTAAAATTCAACCGGAGTAGGCCCGTGCTCAATAAAACGGTTGATTCCGTCCAGGTAGGCGCGGGCAAGCCTGACCTCTTCACTGGTGGTGTCCAGGCGGGCAATCGCTTTTTTACTCGCAGCAGCGATGCCCAGCGACAAGAAAAATCGATCCGTATCCAGGAGGTCCTTCCCGAAGACCTCTGATAGGCCGCCCCTGCCCACCCGGCGGAGCAATTCCATTTGCCAGAGCCGGTCCTGGGCGTGCACATACCCCAGGGCCCTGAAAACATCTGCCTCGTTTTCCCCATAAATATGGGGTATGCCGTAATCGTCAAAATATACTGATACCTCCTCCGATAAGCCCGGCAAGACCTTAACCCCGTCGTAATCGGGTTTAAGTGATTGGTAAATAAAAATGCCCGCCAGGAAAAGCAGGACCAGGAGTGCCGCCAATACTTTTGCGAATAGCCTAAGTATTTTCAAAGGATTTGGTGTTTTGTTCGCTAAAGATAGGCCTAATCGGACGATAAAAAAAGATGCCTTTTCAGTTGCTAACGCGTCGTCCCGGCCATCGATAGTTTACGGAATTTTCGCAACCCGCTGCGAAGCCATTCCCGGTAGTGTTCGCTATCCGTGTTCTGAATGGCCGGGTTCAGGAGTTCCAGGTCTGGTGTGAGCATCACGTAATAGGGCTGTGATGCCGCACCGAAATTCACGGTTTGGAAGGTGCCCCATTTCTGTCCGATTGTTTCTATGTTTTTCAAGCGGCCTGTGTCAAACCGGAACGTAAATTGCTCCTCCTCAGGCAGGGACTTCCGGTCGTCTATGTAAAGGGAAATAAGCACCACATCTTCCTTGAGCATCGGGTAAATGTCCGGTTCACTCCATACATTCTCTTCCATTTTCCTGCAGTTTACACAGGCCCATCCGGTAAAATCAAGCAATACAGGCTTGTCCACCGCCCGGGCATGCGCAATCCCTGCCTCGAAGTCTTTGAAACAATCTATTCCCAGGGGGCAATCGCTTTCCTGTTGTACAACGCTGTAGAAATCTGGTGGGGGGAATCCGCTCAGCATTTTTAAAGGGATGACGTGGAACAGGCCAAGACCCAGATATAGCGTGAAAAGGGCGCTAACCATCCCCGCGACCAGGCGCCCGCCGGAAATCTTCTGCCGGGCCTCTTTTCGGTATATGCGGAAAAGGCCGAAAAGGTATCCGGTCATCAGCAATGCCAGCAGCGCCCAGGCCCCCAGGAAGATCTCTCTTTTAAGGAGGCCCCAATGGCCAACCAGGTCGGCATTGGATAAAAACTTCAACGCCAGGCCCAATTCGAGGAATCCCAGTACCCCTTTCACCGTATTCATCCAGCCCCCGGACCGCGGCAGGGAATTCAACCAGGCCGGAAAAAGAGCGAATAAGGCAAATGGCAGGCCCAGGGCGAGTCCGAAGCCCAGCATCCCGGCCGATAGGTTAGTTGCCACATCGCCAACCGCCAGGGTGGTACTCCCCAGCAAGCCTCCCAAAATAGGCCCGGTACAGGAAAAAGACACGATAGCCAGGGTGAGAGCCATGAAGAAAATACCCACAACGCCACCTGCCCTAGACGAGGCCCGATCCATGCGATTCGCCCAGGAATTCGGAAGGGTGAGTTCGTAAAACCCGAAGAAGGAGAACGCGAAAAACACGAAAACAACAAAGAAAAAAATATTCAGCCAGACATTTGTGGCGATCGTATTGAGAATTTGTGAGTCAACCGTATCAAAAAGGTGAAACGGCAGGCTCAGCAGGAAGTAGATCAGCATGATGAAGAACCCGTACAATAAAGCTGCACGGATGCCGCCTGAGCGCGACTGGGAATGCTTGGTGAAAAAGGAAACCGTCAGCGGGATCATGGGGAAAACACAAGGTGTCAAAAGTGCGATCAGCCCTCCTAAAAAGCCCAGGCCAAACAGCATCCAGAGTCCCGAACCGGACTGTGCACCTCCCGTGTTTCCCTCGTTCAGCAGGTCCTTGTTCCGGATATCGAGTTTCAGCGATTCCCCCAGCACCTGGCTTCTGCTATCCACTTCCTGCCCGGCAACGGTCACTTTGCTTCCGTCCAGCGAAAAGTAAAAAGTTCTCTCCTCCGGGATACATACCTCCTTGCAAACCTGGTAAAAAAGTTCCAGTTGCACCTGCCGGAGGTTAGTGTCCAGGAGATGGATACGCTGGTGGAATTCGGCCCGGTCCTTAAAAAATGTTTCCTCTACTTCAAATACGTCATTATATTCCGTCACGGTTTCGCTTTCCTCCGTAGGTCCGTCCAGTTCATAGGCCGTACCAGCATCCACAAAGGTGAATTCCGTAGGGAGGGAACCGCCCTCCGCCGTGTGTTGTGAATACACATGCCAGCCTTCCTCTATACTGGCCTGGAGGATCAATTCGTATTCCCCGGCCCCCAGGGTCTTAACCTCTTGTTTCCAACTCACCGGCGACTCGCCCATTTGGGCCCGTACCGGGATCAGTACCGATAATAGCAGTAAAAATGTAACCGCATTTTTCATGTTTGCCAGGTCATTTTAAGAATGGTACGGGTGGTATCGGTAACCTTGAACCGCTCGTCTGCCCGCCGGCCTGCGATCCAAACGATGTCATCCCCGGAGCACAGAAGCCATTGATCTTCTTTGGCGATCAGGTCCATTTTCTCATCCTTGAAATATTTGGACACCTTTTTTTTCCCACCCATCCCCAGAGGATAAAAGTAATCTCCTTTTCGCCATTTGCGCAGGTTCAGTATGGGGTTTAACGTTTCTTTATCAACATATAGTATGCTGGGGGAGCGTTCCTTCATGCTGCTTACCTTTTCGATGAGCAGGTTGCCGGGTACGGGTTTCCTGCCCTCCTGAAGCGGCACCAGGTAGGTACGGGCATCCACAGGCTCCAGCTCCTGCAGCAACAGGCAGTCCCGGTCCCTGACAAGCCGGTGTGTTTTGCTGTAAACCACTTTCCCGCTGCCTGCCGGGAGCAACGCCGCCACTTCCGCTACTTCCCTAAAGCCGAATCGGGCGAAAAGCAAGTGGAGGTAAGCCTGCTGCGGCCAGAGGGATTCCAATGGCGCAACAGGGATGCGGAAGTGTCCGTTTTCCTTATGGAAGAACTGGTCCCTCAGGAGGTCCTCATATTGCTCCAGAAGCTGGGAGCTTCCATATAGATAAGATTGTGTGGCCCGGAAATTATCCATAAATGTCGGGTGCAATTCCTTAAGGATGGGCACAATTTCCATCCGGATCTTGTTCCTTAGGTATTTGGGGTCCTGGTTGCTGCTATCTTCGCGCCATTCGAGGTTTTCTTGCTGTGCATACTCCAGGATCTGCCTTCGTGAGAAGGGCAGCAAAGGGCGGAAAATCGAAGGGGTATGGGAGGGGATCCCCTTAAGGCCATCTAATCCGGTTCCCCGGGAGAGATTGATCAGAAATGTTTCCAGGGCATCATCGGCATGATGGGCCGTTAACAACAGGTCAATCTGATCTTCTTCCATAATTTCGGAAAACCAGCGATACCGGAGTTCCCGGGCAGCCATCTGGATGGAGATACCGTTTTTTTCAGCATAAGCGCGGGTATCAAAACGGGTTGAATGATACCGGCGCCCCAGGGAATCGGCCAGCCCTGCTACCAGCTGCTCATCCCCTTCGCTTTCCTCTTCCCTCAGCTGGAAATTGCAATGGGCAATTTCAAATTGCAGCCCAAGGCGTTCGCAAAGATGGACCAGTACCATACTGTCAACCCCCCCGCTGCAGGCAATGAGCAGGGCCTGGTCGGCAAGCGCAGGGGCTTCCTCTTTTATATGCAATTTAAAGGCATCAAACATGGCCCAAAGATACCAAAGAATGTTTTAGAACCGGATCCATTGATAGCCGGGAACTTTCCTGATACCCGGTTGTGCGGTTGCACATGCGTACCCCGTTTTCGGTATGTTCAGAAATAGGACAAAAACCGGTCCAGGGCTTCCCTGTGCTTAGCGGCCAGTTCCGCATTGATAATCCCTTTCCCGGGATCAAAGTTTTCATGGTATAAGGGTAGCGAGAAAGTCGCCACTACCTCGGCGCCGAAACGCGGTAACAGGGCATCGATTATCCCCAGGGAACCGGATGCCCCTCTTTTGCCCCCGGAGGCAGCCATCAGAAAAACTTTGGTATTCTCAAGAAATTTCCGGTCCAGGCGGGAAAGCCAGTCGAGCAGGTTTTTAGTATAAGCTGAAGGATTGCTGTTATGCTCGTTCACGGACAGGATCAGGCCATCCGAAACCCGTATATCATCCCGAAGTTCAACCAGGGAATTCGAAAAGCCCTTTTCACGCTCATAATCCTCGCTGTAAAGGGGGAAGGGCATATTAGCCATATTCAGGAGTTGTACTTCATGCTGTTCGATAAGGGATACCGTGTATTTAACCAGGGCAAAATTGATGGATCTGGAAGAATTGCTTCCTGCAAATGCTAGAAAATGGGCCATAGGCGATGTTTGATCGGCATTGGTTTCCGACGAAAATACCCTATTTCAAACGTAATTGTGGGGAAATTGTATAATTTTGCACCTTTCGTAATCCAAAAGGACTGTTTTACAAGTATATAGGGTAGTCTATTATGAAACAACAAACGAACAGGCTTTATTTTATTGACGCCATGCGGGCGTGGGCCATCCTGATGATGTTGCAGGGGCATTTCGTGGATGGGCTGCTCGATCCGGCCTTCAGGGATGCTTCAGAGCCTGTTTACCAGGTTTGGTTGTATTTCAGGGGCATTACCGCCCCGGTCTTTTTTACCGTGTCGGGGTTTATATTCACCTACCTTCTTATCCGGGTACCCCAAACAGGCCTGGAGAACCCGAGGGTGAACAAAGGCCTGAAACGGGGCTTGCAACTCCTGGCCATTGGGTATCTCCTGAGGCTTAATCTTTTTGGCCTGCTCCAGGGAAAACTGTATGATTCCTTTTACCTGGTAGATGTGCTGCAATGTATAGGTTTGTCTATCCTTGGAGTCATCGGATTTTACCTGCTGACCGTGCGTAAGCGCCAGTGGGTTTTTCCGGTTTTGCTCCTGGGGAGCACCCTGGCATTGTTTCTCCTGGAACCGGCATATAAACAAATGGCTTATCCGTACCTGCCGGATGCGCTTGAAAATTACCTCACTAAGGTGAACGGATCGATATTTACCATCATCCCCTGGTTTGGGTATTCCACATTCGGGGCTTTCCTGTCTGTGCTTTTTACACGGTTCAAAAATGCCCGCTATCTTTATCCCGTTGCTATAGGGATTTCGTTGGTTTCGGGCTTCTTACTGCTTAATTCTTCCCCGGCAATTGCCGCCATGGCCGAATGGACCGGTAGTTCCCTTTTCAAAGAGATTTTTAACAACAATTACCTGTTTATAAGGTTGGGGAACGTAATGCTGGTCTTTGCGATCTTTATGGCCTTGCGGCATTTCCTTAAAAGCCCTGCCTTGTTAAAGTTGGGCCAAAACACCTTGTCTATTTACGTCATCCATTTTGTAATCCTGTATGGAAGCCTTACCGGCTTTGGCTTGTACTATTTCTTTGACCATAGGATCGCGCCCATAATAGCCGTCCCCGGGGCAATTGGTTTTATGGTCCTTTGTTCTTATACTTCCCTGCAGTATACAAAACGCGAGGTGCAGATCAAGGGCCGGATCCTCGAGACCGGAAGGCAGTTGGGTTCGCAGTTGGAACGGGTTGCCCTGGATTCATCCCGGTTGATGAAAAGCATTAGCGAACGGGTAGTACGCCTGGTCGGACTTTTAAAGGCAAAGGCCCGGTATAATTCATAGACAGGATAACCGTCCCTTAGATATGCAGGGGACGGCTGGCGGTTGCATCCAGGGCCGCTTCCTTTACGGCCTCTGCATAGGTTGGGTGCGCATGACTCATACGGGCAATGTCTTCAGCCGAAGCCCGGAACTCCATGGCGGTCACTCCTTCGGTGATCAGGTCGGCGCAACGCGCCCCGATCATATGTATCCCCAGTACTTCATCGGATTTTTCATCGGCGAGGATCTTCACAAAACCATCCGTATCCATACTGGCACGGGACCGCCCAAGGGCCCGCATAGGGAATTGCCCGACCTTGTATTTCACACCTTTCTCTTTTAACTGTTCTTCTGTTTTGCCCACAGATGCCACTTCCGGCCAGGTATACACCACTCCGGGGATAAGGTTGTAGTTGATATGGGGTTTCTGGCCCGCTATCAACTCGGCCACCATGGTACCCTCTTCTTGCGCTTTGTGAGCCAGCATGGCACCCCGAACGACGTCGCCGATAGCATAGATGTTCTCTACATTGGTCTGCAGCCGGTCGTTCACTTCAATGCGACCCGTATCCCCCACCCTTACCCCGGCAGCAGATGCATTCAGGCCATCCGTATAGGGTTTCCTGCCAACGGAAACGAGGCAGTAGTCTCCTTTCAGTTCCATCGTCTTGCCTTTAGGGTCCTCGGCCTTAACAACCACTTCTTTCCCCTTTCGGGTAACTTCGGTGACTTTATGTGAGAGGTAGAACTTCATTTTCTGCTTCTTCATCACCTTCATCAGCTCTTTGGAAAGGCTGCCGTCCATGGTGGGGATAATCCGGTCCATGTATTCCACTACAGACACCTCAGCTCCCAGGCGCTTATACACCTGCCCAAGTTCCAATCCGATAATGCCCCCGCCTATAATGATCAGGTGTTTGGGGATTTCCTTCAATTCCAGGGCTTCGGTGGAGGTTATGACGCGTTCCTTGTCTAGTTTGATAAAAGGAAGGCTGGCAGGCTTGGAGCCGGTGGCAATGATGATTTTCCCCGCCTGGATGGTTTCCTCCTTTCCTTTTTTCCCCTTAATGCTGATATGGGTGGCATCTTTGAAACTACCAACCCCTTCGTATACGTCAATTTTGTTCTTATCCATCAGGAATTGTATCCCTTTGGTAGTCTGGTCTACCACCCCCTGCTTTCGTTCGATCATCTTTTTAAGGTTCACTTTCACTTCCCCCGGGATCTCGATCCCATGTGATTCAAAATGTGTCAGGGCTTCTTCGTAGTGGTGGGAAGAGTCGAGTAAGGCCTTGGAAGGGATGCACCCTACATTGAGGCAGGTACCCCCAAGGGTCGGATACTTTTCAATTATCGCTGTTTTCATCCCGAGTTGGGCACAGCGAATGGCCGCCACATAACCGCCCGGGCCTGAGCCAATAACGGCTACATCATATGAAGTCATATTCGTGGTTTTGAAGTTGAGGGCACATGGCCCGTTCCGGCATATCGATTATGCCAGATACAAAAGTACGAATGTTTTAGGGTTGCGCAAGCAGGCGGGCACAGACGGCACCAGGGATTTAATTCCCGTATATAAAGCTCTTTCCGGCAAAATGACCAGCATATACGCCAATGATCAGGGCAAGCCCGGAAAGTGCCTCAAACCACAAAGGCCCCTTGAGGACGCCCTGAGTGATCAGGGTGGTGGTCTCTATCAGGATCAGCAGGGAAATTACCGCATGGGGTAAGAGGGACCGCCCTTTTACCATGATGGAAGCTACCAGCCCGGACAAACAGGCGGCGATGAAGGTGGCAAGCCCGCCAAAGATGAGGTCCCCCCTGGGGGAACTGTAATAATCAATGCCATTGAACATTACCTCCTGGGCCACTGTAGTCAGCAGGATAAGGGCCAGGTAGCCCAATAGTACAGCCAGGAGGACACGGCCTGCCCATTTGATCTTTTGGCGTGTAGTGGATGGTGCGTTCATTGGAAAATATTCGCTCCGGAACCGTGGTCCCATATAAGGTAAGATACAAAAGATGTGGCCTGCGGGCAGCAGCTTTAACAGAGTTTTAGGTCTGGGCGGGGCCGGCAGGGATGGCCGTAGTGTACTTGATCTCACTGATTACAAAGGAGCTCTGCGTACTGCCGATATTTCTCAGGGCGGTCAGTTTGGTAACCATAAACTCCCGGTATGCAGCCATATCGGCTACGAGAACTTTGAGGATATAATCGTAGTCCCCGCTTACATGGTAGCATTCCACCACCTCCTCCAATTGCAGTACCTCCCTTTCGAATTGCAACACGAAGGATTTCTTATGCTGGCTCAGCTTTACATGGCAATAAGCAGTGAAATCCCTTTGCAGGCGGGATTTATCAACCAGGGCCACGTATCGCGTAATCACCAGGTCGCGTTCCAGGCGTTTGATCCGCTCATAAACCGCCGTGTTGGATAGCCCAAGCCGATGGGCCAGTTCTTTGGTAGTCCTTTTTCCGTCGGCCTGCAGCAGGCCTAGCAACTTATGATCAATGACATCCATAATAGACAGAATAATTTTCCTTTAAGGTAGGATCAGAAACAAAAATATAGTAATTATTTCTATTATTATCGTATTTCATAGATTTATATTCTATATTATTAAATATATATCGATTAATATTCATTATAATTCTAATTTCGTAGACTAAAATTATAAATTTTGAAAGAGAACGCTGCTGACCGAATCCAGGAACTACAGTATTTTGGGGAATTTGGCGGGGTAAACCCCTCTATCGCCGATTCGTCGACCTATACTTTCCTTTCCGCTAAAACCATGTTCGATTCATTTGAGGGTAATGCCGAAGGGTGTTACCTTTACAGCAGGCACTCCTCCCCTTCCGGCCTGTATCTGGGGGAAGCCCTGGCGGCCATGGAGGGTACGGAATCGGCCCATGTAACGGCCAGTGGGATGGGGGCAATCAGTGCCACCTTGCTACAGCTGTGCCGGGCGGGAGACCATGTGGTTAGCAGCCGTACCATATACGGGGGGACCTATGCCTTGCTGAAGAACTTCATGGAGCGGTTCCACATCCGTACCAGTTTTGTGCCCATCACCCAACTAAAAGCCGTTGAAGCTGCCATCACACCCGACACCAAGGCGATTTTCTGCGAATCGGTGAGTAACCCCCTGCTCGAAATAGCCGATATACCCTCCCTTGCCAGAGTGGCCCATCAACATGGCATTCCCCTGGTGGTAGATAATACCTTTTCCCCGCTGACTATTGCCCCGGCCCGTTTAGGCGCCGATGTCGTGGTCCATAGCCTTACCAAGTTCATTAACGGCAGCAGCGACTGCGTGGCCGGTGCAATATGTGGCACCAGCGATTTTTGCACCACCCTGAAAGATGTGAATCACGGGGCGGCTATGCTGTTGGGAAGTACACTGGACAGCCACAGGGCCGCTTCCATTCTGAAAAATCTCAGGACACTGCATATCCGGATGAAAAAACACAGCGAAAATGCCGGCTTCCTGGCTCGAAAATTCGAGCGAGACGGGCTGAAAGTAGGCTATCCCGGGCTGTTGTCGCACCCCGGTCACCCCATCATGCGAAAGCAAATGGAGGCCTCATACGGCTTCGGGGGGATCCTTACAGTGGATGTGGGCTCTGCGGAAGCTGCCAATGCCCTGATGGAGCAGTGGCAGGCTGCGAATCTCGGCTACCTTGCTGTCAGCCTTGGCTTTTACAAAACCCTTTTCAGCGCCCCGGGGACCTCCACGGCCTCTGAAATCCCTGCAGCGGAGCAGCAGGAAATGGGGCTGAGCAATGGGCTGATCCGAATTTCCGTCGGGCTCGACCAGGATATAGAGCGTACCTACCTTAAAATGAGGAGGTGCATGGAAGAACTGGACATCCTCAGCCGGGAGGAATCCCTATACTAACCGTCCGGTTCACTGCCCATTTGCCCATCCTTATCCAATATCGTATTATTGCGGCTAACTTAAACTAGAGCGGATGTCGAGAACCCCCCCTTCCGGCCACAGAGAAGATGAACACATCGTAGACAATGTGGATCTGAGTATCTGGGAAGCCCTGATCCCCGTCATTGCCCTTATCGGGATGCTGGCATACAACGTTTACGTGTTCGGAGATAATGCGATCAGTGGTTCAAACCAATTTATCCTCCTTCTGGGTGGGGCGGTGGCTGCGGTGGTAGGTTTCCGTAAGAAGGTGACATTCAGTGAAATGCTGGCGGAAGTGGAGGAAAATATCAAGTCCACCACCGGGGCCCTCCTTATTTTACTGATGGTGGGTGCGCTGGCCGGCACCTGGCTTATCAGCGGCATCATCCCGGCCATGATCTATTACGGGCTTCAAATCCTCAACCCCACCATCTTCCTGGCGGCCTGCGTGATCATTTGCTCTATAATATCTGTCGCCACGGGCAGTAGCTGGACCACTTCGGCTACTGTCGGGATCGCCCTGGTGGGCATAGGCAATGCCCTGGGCATCCCGGCAGGTATGACGGCGGGCGCCGTCCTGTCCGGGGCCTATTTCGGCGACAAGATGTCCCCCCTGAGCGATACCACCAACCTGGCACCGGCGATGGCCGGCGGGGATATCTTTACCCACATCCGCTATATGTCCCTGACAACAACGCCTACCATCCTTATTACAATCCTGGTTTTTGTGGTCCTGGGACTAAGCCTTGAAACTACGGGTCAAGCCAATACACAGGGGATTTTGGATGCCATCCGCGCCACCTTCTATATCAGCGGATGGTTGTTCCTGGTACCCCTGATGGTCATCCTGATGATTGTAAAAAAGGCGCCTCCCCTGGTGGCACTATTAACGGGTACCCTGTTGGGTGGTCTTTTTGCATTGTTCTTTCAGCCGGATGTAGTAGCCGGGCTTACCGGGGCGGACAGCCTCACTTTCGAATCGGGGTATAAGGGGGTCCTGACTGCCATAACAGTTGAGACCTCCATTCCCACGACCCACCCGGTGCTCAGCAGCCTCTTTGTGGCTAAGGGCATGTACGGCATGCTCGGTACTATTTGGCTGATCATCTGCGCCATGGTATTCGGGGGGGTGATGGACGGAATCGGGGCGCTCGCCCGGATCACCAGGGCCCTGCTTAGCCTGGCAAAGTCTACCTTCGGCCTTTTTGCCAGCACGGTGGGGAGCTGCCTGGCACTCAACGTAACTGCTTCTGATCAGTACCTCGCAATTGTGGTCCCGGGCAAAATGTTCTCCAGGGCGTATCGAGACCGCGGCCTGGCGCCGGAGAACCTGAGCAGGACCCTGGAGGATTCCGGAACGGTCACCTCGGTCCTTATCCCCTGGAATACTTGTGGGGCCTATCAAAGCGGGGTCCTGGGCGTGCCGGTGGTGGAATATTTTTTCTTCGCTGTTTTCAACTGGTTGAGTCCGATCACCACCCTAGTCTTCGCAGCCTTCGGAATTAAGATCAGGCAATTGGGGGGCCGTCTGAAAGGGCAACGGGCATAGGTGTCCTTTTTTCATTGCTTTTTCCGGAATTCCCCTATTAATTTTATAATTTCGCGCCGAACTTTAATTCCACCGCTATGGCTACCGTCACTGGGAAGGGACAGGAAATGCATACCCTCGGCAAGCTCCCCGAATTGGGTTCCCGGGCACCCGGTTTCGAACTCACCAAAACCGATCTGAGTCTGGCCAGGTTGGAGGACTATGCCGGAAGGCAGGTGGTCATGAATATTTTCCCCAGTATCGATACCGGTACCTGCGCCACTTCTGTCAGGCGGTTCAACCAGGAAGCCGCGGAGCTCGAAAATACAGCAGTCTTGTGCATCTCGCGGGATTTGCCTTTTGCACAACGTCGTTTCTGTGGGGCCGAAGGGATCGAACAGGTGGAGATGCTCTCCGACTTCAGGGATGGAAACTTTGGAAAGGCCTACCAACTTGAGTTTACAGACAGCCCCATGCGGGGACTGTTGTCCCGGTGTATTATAGTGCTAAACCAGGAGGGCACGGTTCTGCATACCGAACAGGTGGCCGATACCGGACAGGAACCCAACTATGAAGCGGCGCTAAAGGCCCTGTCCCATGACTAAGGAAAGTTTCTTCAGGAACCGGATCCGCAGTGTTGGTGTAGCGCTGCGCGGCGCCGTCCTGTTGCTCCGTACGGAAGGCAGTATCCAGATACAGGCGGCTATCGTCGTCCTGGTAACGGTAGCCGGATTTTACTTTCATATCTCGGCCACTGAATGGATGCTGCAGGTATTTTCCATAGGACTTGTACTGGGTGTGGAAGGCCTGAATACGGCTGTAGAAAAGCTCTCCGATTTTGTGCAGCCCAAATACGACAAACAAATTGGTTTCATCAAGGATATTTCTGCGGGGGCTGTCATGTGGGTGTCCGTGGCTGCCACCATTATTGGACTGATCATTTATATCCCTAAAATATTTTAGGGGATGGGAACTTATGGCTTCCTTTGTAAATTCGTAATTTAGCCCCCAAGACCCCGTGAATGAATGGCAAAAAAGAAGAAAAAATCCACCTCTGCATCCGCCAAAAAATCTCGTTCCCTAAGGCTTTCCAAACACAATAAGGTCATCCTGGGGAGCCTGCTGGTATTAGTGAGCCTGGCCCTGTTCTTTTCCTTCGGTTCCTTTTACCTGACCTGGCAGGACGATCAGAGTTTATTGTCTGAATTTGCCAACAGGAACGCCCAGGCCGAGAATTTGCTGAATAAATTCGGGGCCGCCATCAGCCATTTTTTCCTGTACCGGGGTTTTGGCCTGGCCTCCTTTATCTTTCCCTACCTGCTTTGTATCACGGGGCTTTACCTTTTTTTGAGCATCCAGATGAAAGGACTGGTCGGGAAATGGGTCTGGGGCCTTGTCTTCCTGATATGGACTTCGATTGCCCTGGGTTTTTTTGCAAGCGATTACCCCTTGCTGGGAGGCCTGGTAGGGTTTGAAATGAATGATTTTCTCCAGGACTACATCGGGAAGATCGGGGTGATGCTTCTATTACTCTTTGGATTGACTGTAATCATGGTACGCCTGTTCAAGATCACGCCGGAAGACATCGGGCATTATTTCAGGCGCAAAACCATTTCGGCCACACCAGATGCCAATCGCCCCCAGATGGCGACCACGGGTGACAACTTTTCCAGCGATGCGGATGAAGGCCCGGTGACTGTGGATACCTACACGCATAAAAAAGATATCCCACATCTGGACGGGGCAGGGGAAAAAACGGCTGATGTTTCGGATGATGACGAAATCCAAATGGAAGTGGAGAAAATTAGAGAGGAGAAGGAAGAATCGGACCTGCTCTCCGAAAAGCTGGTGTCGGACTTCGGGGAATTCGATCCAACCCTGGAGCTGCCGAATTATAAATTCCCGCATCTGGACCTTCTGGATTCCCATGGAAGCAGTGGGGGCATAACCATCAACCAGGAAGAGCTGGAAGAGAACAAGAACAAGATCGTGGAGACCCTGAAAAACTACAAGATCGGGATCGCGCAGATCAAGGCCACCATAGGCCCTACCGTAACCCTCTACGAAATAGTCCCCGAGGCGGGGATTCGGATCTCCCGGATCAAAAACCTGGAAGACGACATTGCCCTTTCCCTGGCGGCCCTGGGGATCCGTATCATTGCACCCATCCCCGGCAAGGGAACGATCGGGATAGAAGTGCCCAACAAAAATGCCACGGTGGTTTCCATGCGCTCGGTGATTGCTTCCGGGAAATTTCAGAAGGCCGAAATGCAGCTGCCCGTGGCCTTCGGGAAAACCATCAGCAACGAAACTTTTGTGGTAGACCTGGTTAAAATGCCCCACCTCCTGATGGCGGGGGCCACCGGGCAGGGGAAATCCGTTGGGCTTAATGCCGTCCTCACCTCTCTGCTGTACAAAAAGCATCCTGCTGAGGTGAAATTTGTCCTGGTCGATCCCAAAAAAGTGGAACTCACCCTTTACAACAAGATCGAGAGGCATTACCTGGCGAAACTCCCCAATACGGAGGAAGCCATCATCACAGATAATACCAAGGTGATCCATACCCTGAACTCCCTTTGTATCGAGATGGATAATCGCTATGAGCTGCTGAAGCTGGCCATGGTGCGTAATATCAAAGAGTACAATGCCAAGTTCCGGGCCCGGAAACTGAACCCTAACGAAGGGCATATGTTCCTGCCCTATATAGTTCTGGTCATTGACGAGTTCGCCGATCTCATCATGACAGCCGGCAAAGAAGTGGAAACCCCGATAGCGCGGCTCGCCCAACTTGCCAGGGCCACAGGGATCCACCTCATTATTGCCACCCAAAGGCCATCGGTGAATGTGATCACCGGGATTATCAAGGCCAATTTCCCGGCGCGTATCGCCTTCCGGGTTACCTCCAAAATTGATTCGCGAACCATCCTGGATACCCAGGGGGCCGATCAACTTATCGGAAGGGGGGACATGTTGTTTACCCAGGGTAATGATATTACCCGCCTTCAATGTGCCTTTGTGGACACCCCGGAAGTGGCTAAAATAACAGAGTACATAGGCTCCCAGAGGGCGTACCCGGAAGCCCATTTGCTTCCCGAATACGAAGGAGAGGATTCTGGCACGGGTGTTGATTATGATATAGCCGACCGGGATGCCATGTTCCGGGAAGCGGCTGAGGTGATTGTCACAGCCCAGCAGGGCTCTGCCAGCCTCATACAGCGGAAACTGAAGTTGGGCTACAACCGGGCCGGAAGGATTATCGATCAGTTGGAAGCCGCCGGGATCGTTGGTCCCTTTGAAGGCAGCAAAGCACGGCAGGTGCTCATCCCCGACCTGGTAGCCCTGGATCAATTACTGAAAAATGAAACGAATTAATACCATGAAGAAAACACTAGTCCTCCTGGCACTGATCCTGGGCCTGGGCCCGGCATTCGCCCAGAATTCAAAAAAAGCCAAAGCCCTCCTCGACGAGGTTTACAATAAGGTTAAAAGCTATGATAACATACAGGTTGAATTCAAATATGAGCTCAACAACAGTGAGGCCGATATCCATCAGGAAACCAGGGGCGATGTAACGCTGCAAGGGGACAAATACCTCTTTAATTATATGGGTTCCCAGCAATTGTATGATGGAAAAAAGGTGTATACCATTGTTCCCGAGAACGAGGAAGTGACCATTGAAGACAAATCTGATGATGAGAATACTATCACCCCATCGGATATGCTCACTTTCTACCGGGAAGGCCATACCTATGATTGGGATATCCTTCAGAACGTACAGGGAAGAAAGATCCAGTATGTAAAGCTGACCCCCATTGACAGCCATTCGGAGATCAAATCCATCCTTTTAGGCATAGACGCCGAAACCAAAAACATCTACAAGCTGATCGAAACAGGCAAAAACGGGACCAAAACCACCATTACTGTTAATTCTTTTAAAACCAACCAGCCATTGTCCCGAACCTTATTTACTTTTGATGAAGACAAATATAAAGACCAGGGGTACTATATCATAAGAAACTAACTTTGAGGATCTTAGACCAATATATTTTAAAGAGGTTCCTCTTTAATTTTTTCAGCTCGTTCCTGATCCTGATGTTTATCTTCATATTCCAGACCATCTGGTTGTTTATAGACGACCTGGCCGGCAAGGGACTGGACATCATCATCATTGGTAAGTTCCTGTTTTACCTGATGCCGAACCTAACCGAAAAGGTACTGCCACTCACTGTACTCCTCTCCTCTATCCTGACCTTCGGGACCTTCGCCGAAAATTACGAGTTTGCTGCCATGAAGGCTTCGGGGATCTCCCTCCAGCGATCCATGTTGAGCCTGATCATCTTTGTAACCATCCTGGGCGGGGTCACATTCTATTTTGCCAATAGCGTCATCCCAGCTTCCGAGCAAAAGATCTTCAACATGAGGCGGAATATCGCCAAGGTGAAGCCTGCGGCGGTTATCGAGGAAGGTGTATTCAGCGACTTCGAGGGCCTTAATATCAAAGTGGATAAAAAATACGGGGACAATGATCGCTTCCTGGATAACGTCATCATCCATAAAAAATCGCCCCTGCAACTAAACAATACGGTTATTAAGGCCGAAACGGGGGAACTTATCAGCAGCGAAGACTCCGAGATCATCCAATTGGTGCTTAAAAACGGGCATTACTACGAGGACATTAAACCCGATGCCGCCGACGAACAGAGGAAGTACCCATTTGCCAAGGCGAATTTTGATACCTATACTATCAATATCGAAGTTCCACAGAATAATCAGGATCTCGAGGAAGACCGGGAGATCCGGACCGACAAGATGAAAAACATCGCCCGCCTTACCAAGGACATAGATTCCCTTAAAGGAAACAATGTGGAGATTGTGGAGGCCTTTTCCAAAAACATCGTGAACCGTGTAGGGGCCTTCCCTATTGTGCAGCCAAGGGATTCAGTCCTTGCCAAAAGGGCAAGGAGAAGGGAAGCCGCCGTAAAAACCAGGGACACCATGCTCGGCAAGAAGAAAATGGTAATAGGGGATTCCCTGAACAGGAACCAAGATACGGACAGCATCCTGGGCCTCTATCAGGAATGGCAGCAAGTACAGATGTTGGGGGGTGCAAATAGTTCAGTCGCCAATATTCTGAATTCCATTAAAGGCAAGAAAGAGGACCTGGATAGGCGCTACAAGATCTACTACATGCACATCCTGTCGCTTCAAAACAAATTCGCCCTGGCATTTTCGTGTATCATCCTGTTTTTTGTAGGGGCCCCGCTGGGAGCCATTATCCGAAAAGGCGGGCTGGGCCTGCCTATGGTGATCGCCATCGTCCTGTTCCTCGCCTATTATTTCATCGGCGTATTCGCCGGGAATTATGCTAAGGAAGGCAACATACATCCCATCCTGGGGGCATGGCTTTCTACGCTAATAATGTTACCTTTGGGTATCTTTCTGACTCGAAGGGCGACAGCTGATAAGGGTCTGATGAGTTTTGGCAACATTTTAGACCGGTTTACCGAAATCTTCAAAAGGAAAGACAAAGATCCGGAATCATGACCACAACCAGGACCGCTTCCATCACTCTGAATACCATAGAAGAAGCCATTGCCGATATACGGGATGGGAAGATCATTATTGTGGTGGATGATGAGAACCGGGAAAATGAAGGCGATTTTATTGCGGCCGCTGAGAAGGCTACGCCCGAAATGATCAACTTCATGGCCAAACACGGGCGGGGCCTTATCTGCGCCCCGTTAACCGAAAAGCGCTGCGAGGAACTGGAGCTCAACATGATGGTTGAAAACAATACGGTCATGCACCACACCCAGTTCACGGTATCTGTGGATCTGATCGGCCATGGTTGTACAACGGGAATCTCGGTACAGGACCGGGCAAAGACCATAAAAGCGCTGGTAGACGAAACGACCCGCCCGTACGACCTGGGAAGGCCCGGCCATATCTTCCCGCTTCGTGCTAAAAACGGCGGGGTGCTCCGGCGGACCGGACATACGGAGGCCGCTGTGGATTTTGCCAGGCTGGCAGGGTTCGCACCCGCTGGCATCCTTGTGGAAATCCTGAATGAAGACGGTACCATGGCCCGTCTCCCACACCTGGTGGAAGTCGCGCGAAAATTCGATCTGAAACTCGTTTCAATCGAAGACCTTGTCGCCTATCGTATGCGCCATGACAGCTTAATCGTCAAAAGGGAAACTTTCGATGTACAGACCCGATTTGGAAAGTTTACCCTCCATGCCTATCAACAGACTACCAATGACCAGGTCCACCTGGCACTGACTAAAGGAAGCTGGAAGCGGGACGACCCTGTCCTCACCAGGATTAATTCCACCCTGGTGAATAGCGACATCCTGGGCACCCTGACCAACAACAACGATAAAAAACTGGACGACATGTTCCGCGCCCTTAACGGGGAAGGACATGGAGCAATTGTTTTTATTAACCAGCAAAGCGAGTCTTTGAATCTTCTTAAGCGGATTAAAGGCCTTAAGGAAAATCAGGCTAAAGGGATCCTCAAAGCCCCGAATATAGAGATGGATGCCAAGGATTTCGGGATCGGGGCCCAAATCCTGCACGACCTCAATATCAGCAAACTCCGGATCATGACCAATTCCTCACAGACCAAGCGGGTTGGTATTGTGGGCTATGGCCTGGAAATTGTAGAATATGTCCCTTACTGACCTACAAACGGGGATTAGGTTGATTTTTTAAGGGCTTCAGCCATTGCTGCACCCCGGGCGGCAACCTCCTTATCCGTCCACCCTAGCTTGATCAGGCAAGAAACGGTCCGGCCCATCCACTGGTCCGAAGCACTGAAATCCCTGTCCGACTGGTTTTGCAGTGACGCCTCCACAGTTTTCCCCAATGGGCTGAGCGAGTGTGCCCGCTTCAGGTGCTCCCAGTGGCGGTGGTAATGCCAATTGTTGTCGAACCAATAGAAACAGCCGTCTATCCCGGCCGCAGAAAGGGCTTTGTGTGCCTTACGTGCCCGGGCCTCATCCTCCAGGAAAAAGCTGAGGAAAGAGTAATTTTCAACCCCGGTCTCCGGGACACGCCGAAACCGGACCCCTTGTATCCTGCCAAGGCATTGCCGCAGGATTCCATAATGCTTCTCCTGTATCTTTAAGAATTCATCCAGCCTCCCCAATTGAGCCAGCCCCACCGCCGCATGCAATTCGGAGATGCGGAAGTTGTACCCCATAAAAGGGTGGCCTTCTGCACCCCGGTCCTTTCCCCGGTGGTCGTGGCCGTGATCTGAGTAATGATCGGCTTTCCGGTACAGATTTACATCGCGCATGATAACAGCCCCACCTTCCCCGCAGGTAATCGTCTTGACATAATCAAATGAAAAGCAGCCCAGATCCCCGTAACTTCCAAGGGGTTTTCCCTGGTAAGTACCCCCTATGGCCTGGCAGGCATCTTCCACGAGGAGCAGTCCGTGTTCCACACAAATATATTTCAACGCCGCAAGATCGGCCATGGACCCACACATATGCACGGGCATGACCACTTTCGTTTTGTCGGTCACCGCTGCTTTTACAGCAGCAGGGGCCAAGGTCAGCGTATCATCAATATCTACCAGTACCGGTATGGCCCCGAGGGCCAGTACGGCTTCAAAGCTTGCCACAAAAGTAAAGGTGGGGAGGATAACTTCGTCGCCGGCACCTACCCCTGCGCAGGCCAGGGCAACGGTCAGGGCGGCCGTACCGCTGCTAACCAGCTGGGCATAGGGAACCTGCATCCGCACGGCCAATTGCTTTTCCAGTTCAGCCGCTTTCCAGCGGCCTTCCCGAATCCCGTCAAAGCCATAACGCATCAGCACCCCGGTATCGAGAACCTGCTGTACTTCCCTTCTTTCCTTATCCCCAAATAATTCGAATCCCGGCATAGGTCTGCTTATCTTATTTCAATAATACTTTTATCTACCGGTCGGCGCACCTTCTTAAATCCTGAAAAATGGTCATCATCCGACCGATAGCCAACAGGCAAGACCAATACGGAATTCAGGCCCAGTTCATCCAGGCCCAGGACTTCGTCATAGCCGGCCGGATCAAAGCCCTCCATAGGGCAGGAATCGATTCCGCGTACGGCGCAGATGGTCAGCAGGTTACCGAGGGCCAGATAGGCCTGGTTTGTCGCCCACGCCTGTATGGCATCGCTGGCCCGGGAAGAAAAATCCTTAACGAGCTCTTCCCGGAAGGGATTCAGGACTTCTTCGCTGGTACCCCTTACCTGCTGTACCCTCGAGAAATAGGAATTGATGTAGCTGCGATCGATCTTCTTCTCGATACAGAGTACCAGCACATGGGACGCCTGGGTCACCTGAGGCTGGTTATAGGAATACGATAGGAGTTGCCGTTGCAGGGCCTTATTGCTGATCACGGCCAGTTTCACCGGCTGCAGGCCATAGGAAGTGGCCGTCAGGTTAAAGGCCTGTTTCAGGATTTCCACTTCCTTTACAGGCAGGATGCGCTCCGTATCGAATTTCTTTACGGCATAGCGCCATTCCAGGTGTTGAATAATATCTTTCATCGCGCAAATCAATTAAAAAACCACAGCTTAACCGCCATTGCCAGGACCATAAGCAACAGGAATCGCCTTACAAACCCGTCGCCTTTGGCTACGGAAACCCTGCTGGCCGTCCAGGCGCCCAATCCGTTACCGAGGGCAAGAACCCCGCCCACCTTCCAGATCACCTTGTCGTGGAAAATGAATACCGCCAGGGCGGCAAGGGTATAGACGAGGACCACTGCAACCTTGGTTGCATTCGCCCTCACCAGGCTAAGGTGGTTTACGTAATGTAAAAAAAGTAGGATTATAAACCCAATCCCCGCATTGATAAATCCGCCATAGATCCCTACAAAGAAGAAGGCCCCAATGGCAATCCAAAGGTGTTTGCCCTGAATCCTTTCGGCCAGGTCTTCCAGGTTAATCTTAGGCCTGAAAACCATGAGGACTACCACGAGCACCATGATGACGGCCAGGATGCGGTTAAACGTCTCCCCCCGGATATCCACGGCTATTGAAGCTCCCAGTACCGAGCCAAGGAGCGCGGATAATCCCAGGTAGATGTTAAAGGGAAAAGTGGATACCCCTTTGCTTTTAAATCCCAGGACCGCCATACTCGTCTGTACTACGATGGCCACCCGGTTGGTGCCATTAGCCACGGCCGGAGGTAGCCCGAGGAAAATCAATACCGGGAGGGAGATCAGGGACGCACCGCCGGCGACAGTATTGATAAACCCCACAATATATCCCACAACAATCAGCAGTACATAATGGTACCATTCCTCCATTTTTCAAAAATACGAGTCTCGGGTGAATATAGCCTATAAAAAATGGCAGGCCTTATCGCCTCACTCACTTCGTGCAGGATACCTCGTAATATTAGGTCCCGGATTATGGAACAGGATACCTGGCATGGCCCGACCAAAGCGACAGGACCGTGAATTGCCTTTTACTTCCCGGGTGACTCTCTGCTGAACTGCTTATATTTAGCCATAATATTTCTTATTTTCAGCTTCCGGATGTGCCTTATAGGTCATTCGGCCGCATTGGAGGAAGTGTAACCCATAATTTAATAATAATGAAGATAGCCATGCTCGGGTCGGGATTTATAGCGCGTTTTTACGCGGAAGCCCTTCATGCGCAGAGACGGGTAGACCGCATCATCAGTGTCTATAGCCGAACCCTGGAAAATGCCAAACAATTTGCGGTTGACTACGAACTGGGGCATTATACAGACCAGCTTGAGGATGCCATCCGATTGGATGAAGTTGAAGTGGTGATTATCTCCCTTCCCAACCATTTACACGAGGCGGCTGTAGAGGCATGCGCCGAAGCCCGTAAACATGTCCTCTGTACCAAACCCCTCGGGCGGAACGCCGAAGAAGCCAAACGCATGCTCCACCTGGTGGAAAAGGCCGGCATTTTTGGGGGTTATCTTGAAGATCTTTGCTATACCCCCAAGTTCCTGAAATCTGTGGCCCGGGTTGAGGAAGGTGCTCTGGGCAGGATCCTTTGGGCGAAATCCAGGGAAACCCATCCCGGGCCCCATAGTGATTGGTTCTGGGACCGGGAACAATCCGGCGGGGGTGCGATCATCGACCTGGGTTGCCACTGTGTGGAGATCAGCCGGAATTATATAGGGAAGAAGGTAAAACCCCTGGAAGTAATGTGCTGGGCCGACACCCAGGTACATCCCATAGAAGCAGAAGACCACGCGATCGGGCTGGTGAAGTATGCCAACGGTGCTATCGGCCAGTTCGAGGTAAGCTGGGCTTTCCGCGGGGGGATGGATCTGCGGGATGAGGTCATGGGTACTGAGGGGACGATTTGGGTAAACAGCTTCCTGAGGACCGGATTTGAAATGTTTACCAGTGGGCAGGGTGAAGCATACGTGGCTGAAAAAGCCGAAACAACCCAGGGATGGTTATTCCCTGTGGGAGACGAGGCCCACGAACTTGGGTATCCCCATATGTTTACCGATATGTTTACGGCCCTGGAAGAAGGCCGCGCACCCAGGGAGACGTTTTACGATGGTTACGTGGTCAACGCTATCCTGGATGCCGCTTATGCCTCGGCCCGTTCCGGGGTTTGGGAACCTGTGATCCTCGAAGAATGGCGGGGCGAGCCGGCAGACAGCTATGAAAAAAACTGGATATCCTACGACGACTCCCATTACCTGATCAAAGAGGAAACCCTCCCGAACGGCGATCGGAAACTGATCCTGAAACACAAGCAAAGTGGAATAATTTCACAACAGGTACTCCCATAAGTTAATGCCTATTCTTTGGGGTCCTTAATTTTTTCAACAGTACGGTCACGGTCCCCGGAGAGCCAGTCCCCGGAAGCGTCTGATTCAAAACCCCTGGCCGCCCCGTTCTTGATAGCCTCTTTCCCAACGGTTTCAAGCGGGGTGTAGCTGGCGTGCTGCACTTCTTTATAAGGACTGTTCCGCGCCGCATTGTAACAGCATATAAGCGACCATCTCGACTGGTCGGACCGGTTCTGGTCTGAGCGATGGAGCAGGTTACAATCAAAGAATAGGGCGTCGCCCGGATCCATTTCGCAATACACCAGGGGAAATTTCTGTTTGGCGATGGCCACGCGCTCCAGATCGGCCCCGGCCTGTTCCCCCCGAAGGGCATGGTCTACCCGGCCCATACGCTGTGATCCTTTGAGTACCTGCAGGCACCCGTTTTCGCGGGTTGCTTTATCCACCGCAATGGAAACACTGGTAAGCAAGGGTTGCAACAAAGCAAAATTGTACCAGTAACCGTAGTCCTGATGCCAGGTCCACGCCCCCCCTACCCTGGCATCTTTGAGGATCATTTTGGAATGGTAGTGGTAAACTTCCCCTTCCAGTATGTCTTCTGCGATTTTGACGAGGCGTTCGCTGCGGGCAAAAAGCCCGTAAATATTATTCCCCGGGTGGTTCCATAGTGTAAGGCGTACCGTACCCCCTTCGCCGTCATTCCTTCCGTAAGAACGTCGGTCCAGTTCCCGGTCGGCGACGGCCGCCTCTTTCAACAGGCGGATTTCCACCTGATCGAAAAGATTTTTCAATAACAGGTAACCGTCGTCCCTGTATGCCTGAATTTGATTTTTGGAAAGCATGTATTCCGGTTTATGGATACGGCTGCGTAAACACCGGCCATTCTATGTGGAAGGTACAATAGTTACGGGGATAGCCCAAGAGCCGCGGGATAAATTTTAGGGCGGAACCGCTGAATTTAGTATCTTAACCGGCAAGACGGGATGCCTGGCGGCATCCTGGAACGATGTGCCTCCTCCGCAGCTGCGTTGTTTTTTTAACTATATCATACCAAGCTCATGCAAAGAAGAAGATTTTTAACCAAAAGTTCCCTGGGACTGGCTTCCGCCGGACTCCTTTCCCAATTACCCTCCACTTTGTTCGCACGGGGTGCGGATCACCTGGTGAAGGTGCCTGTTGGCTTCCAGTCCTATGTGTTGCGAAACGAGATCGGCCAGGATATTACGGGGACCCTGAAAAAGATGGTCGCCCTTGGGTACCAATATGTTGAAATGTGTTCCCCTTCCGGCTATATGGGTCCCTTTGAGCCTCTGGCCAAATATTCCGGCAAGGAACTGAAGGCACTAATAGAAGATACCGGCATGTCGTGCATCAGCAGCCATTTTACGCTGAAGGAAATGCATACCAACCTGGAGGAGCGGCTCGACTTTGCAAACCAATTGGGGCTTAAACACTTTGTGCTTTCAAGCGGCCTCGACGCGCCGTCCCTCGATGAGGTAAAGGCAAAATGTGAGGAACTTAACACCATGGCTGAAAAAATTACCAAGGCAGGCCTGACGGCTGCCTTCCACAACCACGACGCGGAATTCAAGCACAGTTTTGACGGGCGTTACGTGTACGATATCCTGCTGGATGAGCTCGACCCCAATTTGGTGAAAATGCAGTACCAGACCCAGGTTATCACCATGGGGATAAAAGGCTCAACCTACTTCAACAAATACCCCGGAAGATTTATTTCGGCTCACTTGCAGGATTATGATAAAAACGATACCAGCAAGGAAATCGCATTGGGGCAAGGTATTTCAGATTGGAAAGACTTTTTCAAAGCCGCGGAAAAAGGAGGGTTGCAGATCGTGTATGTTGAAATGGAATCGAACCCCGGGACACTGGCTGAGAGTGTTACCTATCTGAAAAATCTTTAGGGGCCAAACTACGGGCCGTAACAAAGCCCGGGTACACAGCTATATCCGCATTATTTACCCTTAGATTACAGAATGGGCAATCCCTGATGCTATGAACCCTGCACCTCCCTTACTGATTGTAATCTTCGGCCTGCCAGGAACGGGCAAAACCACGCTTGCCCGTGAACTGTCCGGGCGCCTGCACCGCCCCCATCTGAATACAGACCGGATCCGCTCAGATCTCGGAAAAAAAGCCCGCTACAAGGATACGGACAAGGAATTTATTTATAGGGAACTATTGAATGAGACCGGGAAACTACTGGAAAGCGGCCAAAGCACCATCCTGGATGGCACTTTTTACCGGGAGGGATTGAGGAGGATGGTGGAAGCAACTGCAAAAAGGTACCATGCGCGAGTGAAATGGATCGAGGTACGGGCCGCCGAAGAGGTTGTCAAACAAAGGGTGTCCGAAAAGCGCGAATACAGCGAAGCGGACTACGCCGTATATCTTAAGGTAAGGGATGAATTTGAACTGCTGGCCGGGGCACACCTGGTTTTACACTCAGATAGTGAATCACTGCCTCAAATGATAGAAAAAACAGTCAAATACTGTTCCTCATGACAGAGGAAGACATCACCCGGCTTATTGAACATAAGGCCGTTCCCCAGCCAACAAACTCCCTGCAACTAACGGAGACCCACATCTCCTGGGTACTCCTGGCAGACCGCCATGTATACAAGATCAAAAAACCCCTGGAATTCAGTTTCCTTAACTTTTCAACCCTCTCTAAAAGAAAATTCTTTTGCAGGCGGGAGGTGGCCCTCAACCGGAAATTGGCTCCCGGGATGTACCTGGGCGTCCTGGAGGTTCGCTCGCAAAAAGGGAGGCCGGTCATAGGGGCAACCGATGGCAACATCATTGATTATGCGGTATTCATGAATCGGATGGATGAAAGCAGGCAGCTCGACACCCTTTTGGAACATGGGGCGGTCCATAAAGAATCCATCCAACAGCTTGCCGACCGGATAGCCGCCTTTCACCAAAGTGCCAGGGTTGTATCACAGGAGGAAACCTGGGAAGAACTCTTTGAGGAATTCAGGGACCTGGAAAGCGTTCTTGGATTTTTGGAAAATCATTTCGGGGAAGAAACAGCGGGGCTTTTGAAGGATTGTATAGCCCGGACCGGGCATTTTCTGAAAAGCATCAGCGACCGGATTGCAGAAAGAAACCAACAGGGATTTGTTATCTACGGCCATGGCGACCTGCATTGCCGGAATATTTTTATGACCGATCCCCCCTTGATTTTTGATTGTATCGAATTTAATGATGCCTTTCGAAAACTGGATGTCCTGAGTGAGATAGGTTTCCTGTGCATGGATTTGGAACGGTACGGACGGGCAGATCTGGCGGCGGTTTTTTGCGAAAGGTACTTTTCTTTAAATCCCTGTATGATTACAGATACCGACAAAGCCTTGTTCAGATTCTATAAGCTGTACCGGGCCAATGTCCGCTTAAAAGTGCATGCGCTCCAGGCCTTGGAACAGGAAGGGGACGCCGTACGGCAGGAACTCGGACGTATCCGGAGCTACCTGGATATCCTGGTTAAATACTACAGGGAGTGGTAATGCCCCTGTATCAGATCCCGTCAAATTCAACGAATTCGTATTCCGGGGAACACTCTATGAGTTGGCGGAGAATGGCGGCATGCCCATTTCCGATAATAACCAAAATCCGATCTTTTGGGCCGGTCGTTATTTTCTGAATATTTCGGAAGATCCTAAGGTTGCGGTCATACCACCAGGACGCCAGTATATCCGCCCCGCGGAATTCACCTAACTTAAAATCGCCTACCAGGTATGCGCCATAACCATACCTATGGGACTCCCGGCTGTTCATATGGCTGATATACTCTTTCAGGTTTACTTTGGATACCAGCTGGTTCTCCCGGTTTACCCAGTCCCAAACGCGGGCGTTCATAGGATCTTCGTTTTTAAAATCAAAATCTTTAAAAAGGGCTGCCGTATAAACGCTGTCCCGTTTTTCCAGTTCCTCGCTCATGGTAGTGGCGTCTATTGCGTAGAGCGTATCCAGTTGCAGGTCTGTTGCAATCCGCATCCCCAACTGGTACCGCTCATCCCTTTGGTCCCGGTAGGCGCCCTGCCGGTATTTTCTTAGCTTTTGAGTGGCTTCCCAGGCGTCAAATGCTTCAATGGCAATCTTGTTCGGGTGGAATCGCTCGATGTAGTGCACCAGTTCCGTAACTTCCGATTTTTTCGGTTCCTTCAATACGTCGATTTTGTCTTCCTCCCGGGCGTTGATGGCATCGCGCCCGGGATAGTCAAAATGAAAGGTGCCAACTACGAGGATTTTCGCCTTTTCTGCCGGAAAATATTCTGAGGCCGGCTTCAACCCGGTATTTTCTGTTTGCTTTCCGTCTTGCTCAATCCCCTGGCATGACACGGCCATCAGGACAAAAATGTATCGCCAATTAATATTAATTCGCATAATGGATCTCATGTGTTTCAAATATTCGCCTACCCTGATTTTAATTTAGGATGATTCGCCAGCATTGCCGGTATTATTCTCAGATGTATACAGCCTTCCCACCAGTTTCCCGACCGTAAGTCCCTGAACCAGGATGGAAAAAACCACGATGACATAGGTTACAAAGACCAGCAGGTCACGGGGCATTTCATCAGACAGGCCCAGGGCCAATGCTATGGAAATACCTCCTCTTAGTCCGCCCCAGGTCATAACCAGGTGGGTGTTCGGCACAAAGGCCAGGCGTTTGCTGAAAAACCGGATCGGCAGTAAAAGAGAGAGGTACCTCCCCAGCAATACGATGGGAATAGCCAGGATCCCTACGATCAGAAAGCTATTCTCATAGGATAATACCAGCAATTCCATTCCGATCAGTACAAAGAGGATGGTATTCAGCAGCATGTCTATCAGTTCCCAAAAAGTATCGACATATTTTTCGGTTTCGGGAGACATGGCCCTTTCCCTTATTTTATCATTGCCTATCACCAAACCGGCCGCTACCATGGCCAGGGGCGCCGAAATATGGAAGGCGTGGGCCACGACAGTTCCTACCATCACCACGGCCAGGGTGATAATCACTTCAATCTGGTGGTCGTTTATGCGTTTCATAAACCGATAGGCCAGGAAACCGAGGAGCAGGCCCAGGGAAAGTCCGCCCAGCACCTCCCGCCCGAAAAGTTTTAGGATCCCCAGGGCATTCGCCCCTTCGCCGCCCATCCCGGCTACCTCGAAAAGGGTCATAAATACAACTACCCCTACGCCATCGTTAAAAAGGGATTCCCCCACGATCTTGATTTCCAGCTTCTTGGGCACCCCTGCCTTTTTCAGGATTCCCAGTACGGCTATGGGATCAGTAGGAGAAATAAGGGCACCGAACAACAGGCAATAAAGGAAGGATATTTTCAGGTCTAGCAGGAGGAGCGTAAAATAAAATAAGGCCCCGATCAAAAACGTGGCGCTAAGCACGCCCAGGGTTGCAAAAACTATAACCGGCCAGCGCTGCGCCTTGAGTTGCTCAAAATCGGTATGCAAGGCCCCGGCAAAGAGCATAAAACTCAGAAGGACATCGAGCAGCAAACTTCGGAAATCAATTTGGGAGAGCACATATTTTTCCGCGTTCAACAGGGCATCGTTAAAGTAGCCAATCCCAAATACCGCCAGGGTGAAGAGAATGGTGATCAGCATAAGCCCTATGGTATTGGGCAACTTGAAGAAACGTACGTTGATATAACCGAAAGAGGCCGCCAGAACGACGACAATCGTGGCAATCACAAATAAATCCATACAGATACCTGGTATTTTAGTAATTCATTCACAGACATGAGGTAAAAAATACGATTTAATCGCCGATTCAAGTAACTAACGGGTAACAGAAACTTCCCGGGACATCAGTGTCATCATTCCCAAGTTTATGGCCAGCGGGGAACAGCGCTTTGAAACAGCCACGGGTTTTCATCCCGGGATCCATTTTTTAAAGAGTTAAAAATGGAGTTCCTGTTACAGTTCGTTTGCTCTTTCCTCCGCAAGACTGTACGCAAGGACGTGATGTCATCGCAAGAAACTCCGCGATGCGGCAATTTCACGAATATGGCTTCATGTACCTCCTTTCCCCGTTTTTGAGGCATTATTTCGCGCCTTTGAATTGATTTAGTTGCCCCATTCGGTTACCTTATGCCCACAGGATTAATATCAGAACCTACATGTATGAATAAGAATTCAAACATTGCTATCTACGGTGCCATAGCTGCGAACGTCCTCATTGCCATAAGTAAATTTACAGGCGCTGTATTTACTGGGAGTTCGGCCATGGTGGCAGAAGGGATCCACTCGGTGGTGGATACGGGTGACGGCTTGCTCCTCTTGCTGGGAAAAAGGCGATCTGCCTTCGAACCGGATGAAGAGCATCCATTCGGACATGGAAAAGAAGTTTATTTCTGGAGCTTTGTGGTAAGTATACTGATCTTTGCCCTGGGGGGCGGGTTCGCCCTTTATGAAGGCATCCATGCCCTCAGGAACCCGGAGCCTATCGAGGCTGTAACCTGGAACTATGCCATCCTTGCTGCCGCCATCCTGTTTGAGGGAACCGCTTTGCTGATATCCCTTCGGCATTTCCGGAAATCCGGCCCCGCCAAGGGCAACCTTTTCAAGCGCATCGTGAAAAGTAAAGACGCAGCTACGATGGCCATTATAGTTGAAGATTCGGCCGCGGTAGTGGGCCTGCTGATCGCCCTTGCCGGCATCTTCCTTTCCACGACCCTGGAAAAGCCGATCTTCGACGGGATCTCCTCGGTAGCCATCGGTCTGCTGCTCCTCACGGTCGCGACCTTCCTGGCGGTGGAGAGCAAGGCCCTGCTGCTGGGCGAGGCGGCACAGCCGGAAGTGTTGCGGCAGGTGGAAACCCTGCTAAAATCTGCCCTGGATATCAAAAACTGGAGGCGTCCCCGGAGCATG
>Ga0102952_1000094_pt1 | contig 49216 bp, 47 predicted proteins | sample SalPon2A_C_D1_MG_FD_78506 | JGI IMG/M metagenome (GOLD analysis project Ga0102952, IMG submission 78506) | Soil microbial communities from South San Francisco under conditions of wetland restoration - Salt Pond MetaG R2A_C_D1_MG | ecosystem: Environmental > Terrestrial > Soil > Wetlands | place... | reverse complement strand
ATCAGTTAAATCTTTGTTGTTTTCTTTAAGTAAATAAAAGAGCTCGTGAATATTTTTAAGGATTACGTTCTTTTCGAGTATCGCAATATGTACAGGTGGTAACAAAGAGACACTTCTTGAATTATACTGATCAGAGATAATGACAAGCGTTCCGGTATCGGATATAGCATAATCAACACCTGTTATACCAACATCAGCCCTGGCAAGTTCGGTCTTGTTTCCTCCGTCAAGCTGTTCCATTCCCCGGCTCTTAATCATCGACCTTATGTTTTTATTCCGTATAATTTCGGTGTCAGCTATTGCATAAGTTTTAAGGTTGTAACTGTATACTACATCGAGCAATTTCAATTCAAGCTCTTCAGGGTTTTCACACAAGTGACATATACCGTTAACTTTTTCTACCTCTTCTTTAAATATCTTTGCTAGTTCATCCGGATCCTTTCCGAAATATACATTCAGAAAGGGATTAGAAGATATATCAGATTTTATTTTATCAGCCATATCAAAATCAGGAACTCCATCCTTGTCGAGCCCTTTATATATCCTTTCCAGTATCAATTTTTTGGACTCATCACTCATGATCTTCTTTCTTCTCTCTCCAGATTTCACGGAACTGTTTTCTGGCTATAACGGGGAAGTCCCTGTCCTCGGTCCAAGCAGAAAGTGGATAAGGAAGTCTGGATAGATATCCTTTACCTGAAAGCGGTTTTTGAACATAGTAGGCTATCCTGTTCAATAAACGGTATAGAGAAGGATGTTTCATAATGTATTTCCATACCCTGAATGAAAATCCCTCAATCCTTTCATGAATATCGTGCTGCAACGTACTATTTTCCTTGATGTTTTTTCTTAATTCGAGTAGCACCTTCGGGAAATCTATCTTGACCGGACAAACATCCTTGCATGCTCCGCAAAGAGAAGATGCATATGGAAGCTGATGTGCCTTTTCGATACCGAGTAGCTGTGGTGTTATTACCGCACCTATGGGACCCGAATATACCCAACCGTATGTATGTCCCCCAACCTGTCTGTATACAGGACATATATTCAAACATGCACCGCACCTTATGCAGTACAAAGACTCCCTCGTCTCTTCGGATGCCAGTATATTAGTTCTTCCGTTATCAAGCAGCACGAGATGGAACTGTTCGGGTCCGTCAATCTCGTTTTCCCGTCTTGGACCTGATATAAAAGAAACATAAGTTGAAGATTTCTGTCCGGTTGCGCTTCTTGCAAGAAGACTAAGAAAAACTGACAAATGCTCAAATTTCGGGATTATTTTCTCAATTCCCATTAATGCCACATGAATTTTAGGCACCGTTGTTGACATCCTGGCATTGCCTTCATTCTCGACAATAACAATTGTACCGGTCTCGGCGACTGCGAAATTCACTCCGGAAACACCCATATCGGACTGAAGAAATTCGTTCCTGAGCTTGTTTCTTGCTATAGCTGTAAGTATCTCGGGTTCGTCATGTCTGGGAATACCGAACTTAACCGAGAAAAGTTCCGATATTTCATCTTTTGTCTTATGTATCGCAGGAGCTATAATGTGAGACGGCTTGTCTTCCGACAGCTGAAGTACGTACTCACCCAGGTCAGTCTCGATTGACCTTATCCCCGATCTTTCAAATGCTTTATTTAATTCTATTTCCTCGGTAGCCATCGACTTGCTTTTAACAACCGTCTTTACACCGTTCACGGAAGCTAATTTTGTTATTATGTAAGCCGCTTCTTCAGCATCCCTTGCCCAGTGAACCTCTCCTCCTGCATCACGAACACTCTGCTCGAGCTGCAACAGATAATTGTCCAGTTCGGATATTGTTTCTTTTTTTATATTTCTTGCTGTATCACGAAGTGACTGCCAGTTTTCAACCTCCGATACAGCGCCGGCTCTGGCAGATCTAAACCTGTTCGTGGTATTTTTAAGCGAGTTTCTGAGCTTATCGTTTAACAGCGAGATCTCGGCATTTTGAAGGAAATCAATATTATTCATAAAGTACTTTAACTATTACATGTAATTATCTTTATTTCTTGCTATCAAGAAGTTGGGCTATATGCATTGTTTTTATTTTAAGATTATTTCTGGATATATAACCGTTTATATTCATCAAACAACCCATATCTGTAGATACAAGTGTTTCAGCACCGGATTCGATGGTACATTTCATCTTCTCCTCCAGCATTGATTTTGAAATATGAGGCATTTTTATGGAGAAAGTTCCACCGAATCCACAGCACGCATCGTGCATGTCCATCTCTACGAATTCTATTCCCTTAACTGAATCTATCAGTTTTCTGGGTTCTTTTTCGAGCCTCAGCTCCCGCAGTAGATGACAGGAAGAGTGATAGGTAACTTTGCCTCTGTACTCCGCACCAACATCAACAACCTGAAGTTTATTGACAAGAAAGTCTGTAAATTCATAGATATTGGAAGCTACCTCGTCAGCAATTTTTCTATATTCCGGATCGTTTTTAAAAAGATCCCTGTAAAAAACCTTTATCATCGCGGTACACGACCCCGAAGGACATACAATCGGGTCATCACTGTCCCTGTATGTATCAAGCAGTTTTTTTGCAACATCCCTTGCATCCGATTGATATCCTGTATTAAATGCAGGCTGTCCGCAACAGGTCTGTTCATTATTAAATTTTATCCCTATGCCCAGTTTTTCAAGCACATTAACCATGCTTACCCCGACTTCAGGAAAAAAATTGTCTACCAGGCAGGATATAAAAATATTTGCAGAATTCATTTCAGTACCTGTTTAAGATTATATATGAATATATAATTTGTTCTAAATTATTATCAATGTAAACTCAAATTCATATGTCAAAAAATATCGAACTCCCGATACCTCCTCATTTCGACCCGGAAAGGGTTGATAAAGTGTGGAAAGTTGAATACCAGAAACTTGCTGACTATTCTTCCGGCTGGAGAACGGAACACGGTATAAAACCATTCTACGATGATGAATACAGGACATGTCTGATCCTTGTAGACGTTCAAAACACGTTTTGTACACCCGGTTTCGAGCTGTTCGTGGGGGGGAGATCAGGTAAAGCCGCAGTAGAAGACAATAAACGGCTTTGTTCCTTTATTTATCGTAACCTGAACCGGATCACCCATATAATGTCGACTATGGATACTCACCAGCTCATACAGATATTTCATAGTATTTTTTTCATTGATGATGACGGCAACAACCCCGGGCCATTAACAATTATAAAACAAGAGGACATTAAGAATGGAAGATGGAAACTGAATCAAGAAATCGTTTCAGCGCTCGGTTATTCAGCGGATTATCTTAGGGGATATATACGGCATTATACCGGGGAACTCTCAAGTGAATCGAAGTATGATCTGATGATATGGCCTTACCATGCAATGTTAGGCGGGATAGGACATGCTCTTGTATCTTCAGTTGAAGAGTCTCTGGTGTTCCATGCCTTGTGCAGATTTAACCAGACCGAGTTCCAGATAAAAGGAGACAATCCGGTAACGGAGCACTACTCGGCTCTGCGTCCGGAAGTTACAGAGGATCAGAATTTCAAACCGCTTATAACAAGAGAGGAAGGTGTATTCCGCACTCCGTTGACCGCAGAATCAATATATGAAAAGATCAGGAACTACGACCTAATAATAATAGCGGGTCAGGCTAAGAGCCACTGTGTATCCTGGACTATTGACGACATTATAAAATACGTACCTGACAAGGAAAAAGAACTTCTTAAAAAGATATACGTCCTTGAGGACTGTACATCACCCGTTGTAGTACCGGATGTTGTGGATTATACACAGGAATCTGAAAAAGCATTCAGTAGGTTCTCTGACGCAGGTATCAACATTGTAGACTCAAAAAAACGAATAGACCAGTGGTGAGGGTTTGGAAATTGTCTAATCCGGTCTTTATGATATATTGAACAAAAACATATAAACGGACTGAATAAATATGAGTACGATATTTAAACAGATCATTGACAGGGAAATACCCGCAGAGATAGTTTACGAAGACGACTATTGTCTCGCGTTCAAGGATATAAATCCCCAGGCACCTGTTCATATACTTGTAATACCGAAAAAAGAGATCGCTTCGGTTGCGCATGCAAAAGATGAAGATAAAGAGATCCTGGGTCACCTGATGGTTAAATCAGCAGAAATTGCGAGGACATTCGGTATTGAAGAAAGTGGTTACAGACTTGTAACCAATGTAAATAATGATGCTGGCCAAAGTGTATATCACATCCACTTTCACCTGCTTGGAGGAAGGAAAATGAACTGGCCTCCTGGTTAGCTCAAACCTACTGCTTCGGCATCCCTGTCACTGAGAATCGTTCCGTCGGATCTTTCCCTTACCGTGGCATCCCTTTTCCATGACCTTTCACATCTGGGTTCATTCCTCAGATCAATTACAGAGATACAAGTTTCATCACCCTCTGTGATTACAAACCTGCTAACACCGCATAGATCAGCCATATCGGGTTCATAACCTTTAAGTTCATTATACATATCAGTATCAATGGAAAGATTTATACCGGCATCAAGTGGATTTGATATATTTTTTGATGTCTTCGCATCTTCAAGAGTCTTTAGACACTTGTCCCTGATGTCCATCAAGTTCTTCCACGAACTTTCAGCTTCAGGTTTTTTTACTTTAGGCATTTCCGTAAGGTGAACGCTTGATGCCTTTTCCTGCTCTTCTTTTTTAAGTGATAGATAAGCTTCATCTGCTGTATGAACCAGGATCGGAGCCAGCAGTCTTATCATGGAGTCCGCACACCTATATATTATCGTCTGCGTCCTGCGTCTCCTTATACTGTCTGCTCTGTCACAGTAGAGCCGGTCCTTAACTGTAACCAGGTATGTTGCACTTAGAGTTTCGTAACAGAATTCAAATATAAGTTCACTCGCACGCTTGTAGTCAAACTCTGAATAAGCTTTGATTGTTTCCTTAACAAATTTGTAAAGTTCTTCAAGCGCCCAGTAGTCGATCGTATGTACATCTTTTTCAGTTATATCAACCGAATCTCTCTCCGGATTGAAATCATAAAGATTACCGAGAAGGAAACGTATAGTATTTCTGACTTTCCTGTATTCATCAGCAGCAACACCAAAGAAATCCCAGTCAACTTTTATATCATTGGAATATTTTAATGTACTTACCCACCATCGGCACACATCCGCACCATGTTTTTTCAGTATGTCTTCCACATCGATAGCATTACCGCCTGACTTGCTCATTTTTCTACCCTTTGCATCTACCATGAAACCATGGGTAAGTAGTGAACGGAACGGCGGAACACCGTTTACACCCAGGGAAGGTAGCAGAGATAGTTGGAACCATCCTCTGTGCTGATCTGAACCCTCAAGATAAAGGTCCGCGGGGAAACCTATATTTCTCTTTTTCAACACTGAATTCCATGAAGACCCTGATTCAAACCACACATCAAAAATATCGGTGCCCTGCTGAAGATCACTGTAATGAATACTCTCCATCCATTTAGGTGCAAGGTCGTCATTTCTATGATCATAATCAGCAAGCAGTTCCCCGGAAGAGGAAAGGAACCATGTGTTGGAACCCTTTTCCCTTATTTTCTCAGCTACCGCCCTCGCTGATTCGGGAGTAAGAAGCACCCTGCCCTCTTTATCGGTAAAAGCAGGTATCGGCAGACCCCATGCTCTTTGCCTGGATATGCACCAGTCAGGCCTGTTCTCAAGCATTCCCCTAAGTCTGTTCCGGCCCCAGTCGGGATAGAAATCAATACTTTTCTCGACGGATTTCAGAGCGAGTTTCCTGAGAGTAGTTTTACCGCTCATATCGAATTCCCTGTCAACACCGATAAACCATTGTTCAGTCGCACGGAAGATAGTCGGCGTTTTGCTTCTCCAGTCGTGAGGATAACTGTGAACGAATTCATGTTGATGAAACAGATTGCCGGTTTTCGCAAGTCTTTCTATTATCAGATCGTTCGCATTCCATACATCAATCGTCCTGAGCCATTCAGGAACAGTTTGATCAAAACAGCCGTCTTCATTAACAGGACAGTATATCTCCAGACCCTCGCGCAAACCGGTCTGATAGTCTTCCACACCATGCCCCGGAGCTATATGGACCAGCCCTGTGCCGTCTTCAAATGTTACGTAATCGGCTGCAACTACCCTTCCCTTCTTATCCACGAAAGGATGTAAATAAATCGCATTAGATTCTGAAAGCTCCCTGCCAGTACAAGAACCCAGCATTTCATAATCGCTTGTCTCAGCCAGTTCAAATACTTTTTCTGCAAGATTCTCAACTATGATTGCATAAATTTTCTTTTCACTGATATTAAAACCGTATAATCCGTAATTACCCTGCGGTGATATCGCAACAGCAACATTCCCGGGGAGGGTCCACGGGGTCGTTGTCCATATCATAAGATCTATCTCCTTACCTTCAGGAATGTTAAGTGATGAAGGTAAAACAGAAGGATCATCGATTTCGAACAATACATATATACTTTTATCGGTCCTGTCGTAATATTCCAGTTCTGCATCTGCAAGAGCGGTCCTGTTCTCAATAGACCAGTGAACAGGTTTGAGATCCCTGTACACAAGACCCTTTTCTACAAGATCGGCAAAAACTTCCAGTACCCCCGCTTCATAGTCCGGGGTCATTGTAAGGTATGGATTATCATAATCCGCAGAAGTGCCCAGTCTCTGCATCTGTTTTGACTGTAGTTTTACATACTTCTCCGCGTAGTTCTGGCACTTTCTCCTGATCTTAAGCTTTGTATAATCTTCAGAATCTTCTCCTATTTCCTTTAGAACCTTGTGTTCTATTGGTAGGCCGTGGCAATCCCAGCCGGGAACAAAGTCCACATCATACCCCTCCATGGTCTTAGACCTAACAACAATGTCCTTTAGAACCTTGTTCAGCAGATGGCCTATATGGATGGGGCCGTTGGCATACGGAGGGCCGTCGTGAAATACGAACTTTTTCCTGCCATTCGATTTGTCTCTTATTTTGGAATAGATGAACTTCTTCTTCCAGCTTTTTTGAATTTCAGGTTCACGCTGGCTCAGATTTGCCTTCATTGGGAAATCTGTTTTCGGCAGATTAAGAGTATCTTTAAAATTTACTTTATTATCCGTGCTAGAACTCATTTGAGAAGATCCCTGGTAAAAAAGTTATAGAATTAAGATATTAGCTAAGATGGAGGTAATTACAAAATTTCTTATTCATTCCTGTACAGGAAACCTTCCAGTTCCTTGTAAAGCTCCTGTGAAAACTGGACCCAGTTATCCCATTCTTCCATATATTCCTTTTTCTCATCAACCCTTTTTCTTAATTTGAATCCCAGGCTGGTGTACTCAATACCATAATTGTTATTGTTGTTCAGTTTTTTATTTAAAATATCAGCGTATCGGTGAAGCAGCCTCACCCTTTCCGTGTCCGATTCCCTTAACTCTGCGATGAAAAAACCGTTTACCTGTGCGGAAGGGATATCCATCATGGAATTTTTGAATATAGTGGTGCTCAGATCCTGAGCTTTCATTGAAATGAATATTTCCATTAACTTTTACTAGTGCACAAATATTACTTATATTAAATTATAAAACGTAGATTAATTATATATGAAAATCATAATAATTATAAAAGGAATTTATGAAAAAACTGCAACGAAAAGTAGCGATATTAACAGGTGCAACGGGTGGTCTCGGAAAAGGTGTTCTTCCGGTTTTTATTAATGAAGGAGCAAGTGTCGCCTGTACATACGTGGTAGATAGTGAATATGAGTATTGCCAGGGGGAATACGCTCAGAACAATGAGAACATTATTTTCCTGAAGGCTGATGTAACCAATAATGACGATGTAAGGAAAGTAATATCTGAAACAAAAAAGAAATTCGGCAGAATAGATTTTCTTGTAAATATGGTCGGCGGCTTTCTCTACAATGATTTTTTGAAAACAACAAATGAGGATTTTGACAGGATGATCGATATAAATCTCAAGTCCTGTTTTATATTCTCACGAGAAATTCTTCCGACATTCATTGAGAATAATTCTGGAAGGATCGTAAACATATCCGCAAAACCCGCCATCAAAGGCGTATCCGGGATGAGTGCATACGGCGCTGCAAAATCCGCAGTTGCAACGCTTACGGAATCCATAGCAGATGAAGTCAAGGATTATAATATAAACGTAAATGCCATTATACCGGGAACAATTGATACTGAACAGAACAGAAAAGACATGCCTGATAAGGATTTTTCAAAACTGGTTAACCCACAGGACATTGCTAATGTGATAGTGTACCTCTGTAGCGAGGAATCAAACATAATACGGGGTGCTGTAATCCCGGCTCTGGGACAAACCTATTAGTTATTATTATACTATTCACTGATAGTTATATTGTGATATTAAAGTATATGATTAACTATTTTTATTTCTTTTTCTCCTAAATACATGCGTGCTGCTGCCCTCGAACATTTCAGCAGCTTCCATGAATGTCTCGGAAAGTGTCGGGTGTGGGTGTATGGTCATGGCCGCATCGTAATAATTCGCAGCCATTTCGATAGCCAGTACAGCTTCAGATATCATTTCCCCCGCCCCGATACCTGCAATTCCGACGCCAAGTATTCTTCCATTATTACTGTCCATTATCATCTTTGTAACGCCATCAGTACGATTAAGTGTCATCGCTCTGCCGGATGCTGACCAATTGAATTTTGATACTTTTATATCGATTCCCTTTGCCTCAGCTTCTTTTTCGGTAAGACCACACCAGGCTATTTCCGGGTCTGTAAAGATAACCGCTGGTATTGCAGCAGGTTCATAAACGGAATTCTTACCTGATATGACTTCGGAAGCTATCCTCCCCTCATGTGTTGCTTTATGTGCGAGCATGGGCTCACATGCAACATCACCAATTGCATAAATATTACCTTCAGTCGTTCTGCGCTTTTCATCAACTTCTATAAATCCCTTGTCGTCAACTTTAACATTTGTGTTCTCAAGTCCCAGATTATCTGAATTCGGTCTCCTGCCAACTGCAACAATGACCTTGTCAAATTTTTTTTCTTCTTCACCATTTTTGCTATCGAATACAACTTTCACTCCCTTTTTCTCTTTATTTATGCTTTTTACTTTTGTGTTGAGCATTATAGATTTGAATTCTTTTTTCAGTTTTTTCTCAAGTACGGATACAAGGTCCCTGTCCACTCCCTGCACCAAACAGTCAAGCATTTCGGCAACTGTGACTTTGGAGCCAAGAGCAGAGTAGACCGTACCCATTTCAAGCCCTATGTAGCCTCCGCCTATGACCAGAAGACTGTTTGGTATGTCTTCAAGCTCAAGAGCCCCTTTGGAGTTGAGAATTATTTTATTGTCTATATCTATACCGGGTATTGAAGCTGGCCTTGAACCTGTTGATATTATGCAGTTGTCGAAGGTCAGGAAAAAATCTTCCGAATCTTTTGATTCAATTCTCAACATACCGGAATCTGCAAATGACGCCCTGCCCCGAATATATTTGACTTTCCTTGCTTTCGCAAGCTGACCCAAGCCTCCGGTTAGTTTTTTTACTACTCCCTCTTTCCACTTCGCCAGTTTTGATATATCGATCTCGGGTTTGGAAAAACTAATCCCCATATCCTTTGCATTATCGGCTTCAGATAATAATTCAGCCGCATGGAGTAATGCCTTTGAAGGTATACACCCCCTGTAGAGACATACTCCCCCAGGGTTAGCCTCAGGATCTATCAACGTCACTTCCATCCCCAGATCAGCTGCACGGAATGCGGCAGGGTAACCACCAGGGCCCGCACCAATTATTGCCAGAGCTGTATGTTGTTTTTTACTCATTTCAGTTTTTAGAATTCACCCTCGAAAATTATCTTGAACGGTTCCTCAAGTGCATCTACTATCCATCTCAGGAATCTGATACCTTCGGCACCATCAATAAGCCTGTGATCGTATGAGAGAGAGAGCGGCATCATCAGCTTTGGCCTGAACTCCCCATTTTCGTAAACTGGTTCTAACACTGATTTTGAAACTCCGAGGACAGCAACTTCTGGAAAATATATTATCGGGCTGAAATATGTTCCGCCTATGCCTCCGAGGTTACTTACGGAAAAAGTTCCACCCTGCATCTCCTCAGGTTTTAATTTCTTGTTTTTTGCCCTTTCAGACATATCGGAGAGTTCGACAGATATACCTATTATATTCTTCTTGTCAGTATTTCTAACATTCGGAACAAGAAGACCACGATCAGTATCCACTGCAAATCCGACGTTAATATATTTTTTGTATATTATTTCATTACTTTTCACATCTATAGTTGCATTGAACTTCGGAAATACCTTTAATGCGGATGCGACTACTTTGATTATTATGGGTGTAATTGTTAAATTACCGCCGGCTTTTGCCGTTTTTTCCTTATTCTGTTTTCTCAACTGGTCAAGCTCCGTAATGTCAGCTTTGTCATGCTGAGTTACATGTGGTATATCCCATGCCTTTGTCAGATTTTCTGAAGTTATCCTCCTTACATTGGACATGGGGATTCTCTCTACTTCACCCCACTTTGAAAAATCCGGAAGTTTAATGTCATCTTCACCTTTTGTCTCTTTTCGTGCAGCAACGGGAGATCCACTTCTGCCTGAATCGATAAGTTCCCTGGCGTGTTTCTTTAAATCTTCATCGGTTATCCTTCCGCCGGGTCCGGTGCCTTCAAGGCCGTCGATATCTATTCCGAGTTCTCTTGCAAGCTTTCTTATTGATGGAGAGGCCGGGACAAGTTGTTCTTTTTCCTCAGCCGTTTTTATCTCATCTTCCTCTTTGCTTTTATCTTTACTCTTTGTGTCTTTTTCAGTTTCCTTCGTTACCTTCGCTCCTTCGGGTTTCTTTTCTCTTGTATCGGATGCTTTTTGTTTTTCGTTGGTTTGTTCCTCGCTTATTTCGTTCTGCTTCCTGTTTGCCTTATTAGATTCTGGTTCCGCATCTTCTCCGGAATCATCACCATTATCATCTATTTTGACAACTACCTGACCAACATTGATCGTATCGCCTGATTTAACCATAATTTCAACTATCCTGCCTGCCGCTGGTGACGGTAGGTCCAGGGCGGCCTTGTCGGTTTCAAGTTCGAAGAGAGGATCGTCCTTAGCAACTTTATCCCCATTGCTCACATAGACGTTTATTACTTCGGCACTCTCAATATCTTCGCCCAGTTCGGGAAGTTTATATTCAAGCAAAATTGTCTCCTGTTCTTAAAATTATCAGTTCGTTACCGGATTTACTTTATTCGGGTCTATTTTGTAATTTTTTATAGCCTTTTGTACTACATCTTTTTTGATCTCACCAGACAGATAAAGTTCGTACAGAGCAGAAACAGTTATAAACCTGTAATCAACCTCAAAATACTCCCTTAGAGCTTCTCTGCTGTCGCTTCTGCCGAATCCATCAGTCCCCAGAGTTCTCAGAGGCCCTGGCAGCCATTTGGAAATTGTAAGGGGCAGTGTCTTTAGATAGTCGGTAGCAGCCACAAATACACCTTTTTCTTTTTTCATACTATTTTCAATGTAGGACTCTTTTTTCTTGCCATTTGGATGCAGCATATTGCATCTGTCCGTTTCTATAGCATCCCTGTAAAGCTCTTTGTAGCTTGTAACACTCCAGACATTGGCGGCGATCCTGTAATTGTCCTCGAGCTCTTTTTTTGCTTTTATAACTTCATTCAATATCGCACCGCTGCCGAGAAGTTGCGCATAACCTTTGGGTTTATTGAGATTAGAAGAGCTGAACTTGTATATCCCCTTAAGGATGCCTTCCCTTACACCATCTGGCATCGCGGGCTGTTCATATAGTTCATTCATTACAGTTATATAATAAAATATATCTTCTTGGTCATGGTACATTCTTTTAATACCGTCAAGGACTATTACCGCTATTTCATATGCAAATGCGGGATCATAAGCCTTAAGATTCGGGTATGTGTAGGCATAATGATGACTGTTGCCATCCTGATGCTGAAGTCCTTCACCAGGCAATGTCGTTCTTCCCGATGTTCCTCCCACAAGAAAACCCCTGCATCTCATATCCGCAGCAGCCCATATCAGATCCCCTATTCTCTGCATACCGAACATCGAATAGAACATGAATACCGGAATTGTATTTATCCCATAGGTAGAATATGCACTGCCAGCCGCAATAAAAGAAGATATAGAGCCGGCTTCAGTTATACCCTCTTCGAGGATCTGTCCGTCCCTTGCTTCCTTGTAATAAAGAAATGTCTCTGAATCAACAGGGTCATATAACTGCCCCACATGTGAATATATACCGACCTGTCGGAATAGTGCGTCCATACCAAAGGTTCTTGCTTCGTCCGGTACAATTGGTACTATAAATTTTCCTATTTCATCATTTTTCAACAACTTCGATAACATTCTTACAAATGCCATTGTCGTTGCAAAAGGTCTACCATCGGAACCCTCGAAGAATTCCTCCAGTACATCATCATCTATCATCTTTATCGGTTCCGACTTGACTTTCCTTTCAGGAATGAACTCTCCAAGCTCTTTTCTTCTTTCCCTCAGATATTTCATCTCTGGACTATCTTCGGGTGGCTGATAGAAAGGGGCATCTATAAGATTCTCGTCAGATATAGGTACACTGAATCTTGTTCTGAATTCTCTCAACTCTTCTTCGTTAAGTTTTTTCTGCTGATGAGTTATATTCCTCCCTTCACCGCTCTCTCCTAGTCCGTATCCCTTTATTGTTTTCGCAAGTATCACTGTCGGTGAACCGCTATTCTCAACTGCCGATTTGTAGGCGGCATAGACCTTTTCAGCATCATGCCCCCCCCTTTTTAATTTCTGCAATTCTTCATCAGTATAATGCTCAACCATACCCAGAAGCTCGGGATCAGTACCAAAAAAATGTTTTCTTATATAATCGCCTGATTCTACAACGTATTTCTGGTAGTCACCATCAACTGCCTTATCCATTCGCTCTACAAGTTTGCCGTTTTTGTCAGTACTTAAAAGAGGGTCCCAGTCACTGCCCCAGATAACCTTGATGACATTCCATCCTGCTCCCCTGAAAATCGCTTCGAGCTCCTGTATGATCTTGCCATTCCCTCTCACGGGTCCGTCAAGTCTCTGCAGGTTGCAGTTAACCACGAAGATTAGATTATCGAGCTTCTCCCTTGACGCTAGGGTTATAGCCCCGAGTGTTTCAGGTTCATCTGTTTCCCCGTCACCTAGGAAAGCCCATACCTTACTGTCTATATTTTTTTTCAGTCCCCTGTCTTCCAGATATCTGTTGAAACGAGCCTGGTAAATAGCCATTATTGGTGAAAGACCCATTGATACGGTAGGGAATTCCCAGAATGAAGGCATAAGCCAGGGGTGAGGATATGAAGATAGTGATTTTTCCCTGTTTACCTCACGACGAAAATTTTTCAGATGCTCTTCTGAAAGTAGTCCTTCAACAAAAGCCCTGGCGTATACGCCGGGAGATGCATGTCCCTGAAAATAAACTATATCCCCGTCGTGGTTTTCATTTTTTCCTCTGAGAAAATGGTTGAATGCTATTTCGAACAGTGTCGCTGCTGATGCATAAGTGGAAATATGCCCTCCGATCCCTTCAGACATTTTGTTGGCTCTTACTACCATCGCCATAGCATTCCATCTGACAAAACTCCTGATCCTGCGTTCGAGTTCCAGATTTCCAGGATACCTTGGTTGTTTGTCCAGCGGAATGGTATTTACATAAGGTGTGTTGGCCGCATATGGGAAAACCACACCCTCTTTCTGTGCATATATCTGAAGAAGTTTCAGAAGCTCGTGAACCCTTTCCGGTCCGCTTCTTCTCATCACTTCCTCAAGAGATTCAACCCATTCCGTATTCTCAACTTTTTTAATGTTTTCCGTATTAGTTTCCTTGTCAGCACTCATAAATTGATCAACTCTGTATTAAGGATATAAAATAATATTACCTTCAATTATGATATCTTTAAAAGAAAAATCGGTTTTCGTGCTCCTGATTAATGAATTATTAATATTGACGCTGTTGCAATTGCCTATATAATAATTGCGCATTATGGAAAAATACGATTTGACGGTTATAGGATCAGGACCAGGCGGATATATCGCTGCTATTCGAGCTGCGCAGCTTGGTATGAACGTTGCAATAATTGAAAGAGACAAGGCTGGTGGCGTATGTCTGAACTGGGGATGTATTCCTTCAAAGGCAATACTGAAATGTGCAGAAGTTTATAACTACTTTAAAAAATCTGAAGACTACGGGATCAAGCACAGCGGACTGTCCTACGACTTCTCGAAGGTCATAGATAAATCCAGAAATGCATCATCACGCCTGAATAAAGGTGTGGAACAGTTATTCAGAAAGAACAAGATCACTTTTTACAAAGGCTCCGGAAAGGTCATAAAAGAGAACAGGGTAGCTATACTCGGGAAGGAAGAAAACGAGATCGAATCCGAAAAAATTCTGATTGCTACAGGTTCGGTACCACGTACTATCCCCGGAATGGATATAGACGGGAAACTTGTTATGACAAGTGATGAAGCAATAATGCATCGTGAAATACCAGATTCTGTATTGATAATCGGGGGTGGTTATATCGGAGTCGAATTCGCTTATGTTTACAACTCTTTCGGTAGCAAGGTTACTATAGTGGAAATGGAACAGAATATCCTTCCTGGAGCAGACAAGGAAGTTTCGGACACATTAACGAGGTTATTCAAAAAATCCGGAATGGATATAATGACTTCCACTAAATTTAAATCATTAAAGAAAAATAAACAGTCTGCCAGAGTCACTCTTGAAGATGTAAATTCAGGTGATGAAAAATCCGTAACAGCTTCAATGGTACTTGTTGCGATTGGCAGAAAAGCGGTAGCGAACTCCGCCCCGACGTCATTCAGTTATTACGAGAAAGGCGACAGCCTGGGTCTTGATGATGTGGGCGTAGAACTCGACAACAGGGGTTTTATAAAAACCGACGGTTCATACGGTACGACAAAAAATAATATATTCGCAATAGGTGATGTCATCGGTCCTCCCCTGCTCGCTCATAAAGCTTCCGAAGAAGGGGTAGCCGCAGTGGAGATAATGAACGGTATGAAAAGCGAGGTGCATTATAATAACATACCAGGTTGTGTTTACTGCCAGCCGGAGATCGCCTCGGTAGGATATACCGAACAGCAGGTAAAGGATCTGGGTTATGATTACAATATCGGCAAGTTCCCGTTTCTTGCCGCGGGCAAGGCAGTAGCTGTGGGAGAAACTGACGGTTTCGTAAAAATAATATCGGACAAGAAGACAGGGGAAATTCTTGGATCCCATATTATCGGGCACGGGGCTACGGAACTGATCGCGGAGATCGCGACATCAAGAACACTCGAGACCACACCGCTTGAGATAGGTATAACTTCTCATGCCCACCCTACACTGGCTGAAGCGGTGATGGAAGCAGCCCTCAATGCTCTGGGCAGATCCAGAAATTTTTAGCATTCATTTAAATACCGTATATTTATAATTCATATAGATATTGCGGTCTGTTTATGAAACCTTTTAAAGTTATCCGTCTGGGAACCGTCCCCTATAATACCGCTCTTGATCTCCAGTACCGATTGCTGGAGAAAAGGATCAATAAAGAGATAGACGATACGCTTATTCTCCTGGAACATCCCCATACGTTCACGATCGGCAGGAGAGGAAACCCAGATAATCTTCTTGTAAATGAAAACTATTTAAGCAAGAACAATATAGATTTTATCAAAATTAGTCGAGGCGGGGATATAACCTATCACGGTCCCGGGCAGCTTGTGGGATATCCGATATTCGATATGAATATACACTCAAAGGATATTCACAGATACCTTCGCAACCTAGAAGAAGCAATAATTCTCTGTCTGTTTGATTTCGGAATAGAGGCCAGGAGGATTGACAAACTGACAGGTGTCTGGGTCAAAAGATCCAAGATCGCCTCTATTGGCGTTGGTATCAAAAGATGGGTAACTTACCACGGTTTTGCTTTAAATATTAATACTGATCTTGCATTATTTGATATGATAAACCCATGCGGGCTCCAAAGAGTAAGAATGACCTCTATAAAAGACTGGTTGGGTCAGCAAACTGATATAGATACCGAATTGGTGATGAAAAACATAGTAGATGCTTTCAGTAAAGTATTTGAAATTGATCTTGGTGATGAGATGGATCTGAGAACCGAAGGAGAACAAAAGATCGAGACCGAGATAAATAAATTTTTATCCTGAATTTGAAATCTTTCAGTCAATACTTTATGCATAAGAAAATAATTATTTACTTAATCATAAAAATTGTACTACAATAGGATAAGTAAATTAATCCGGTCAGGGTACCGTATTTATTGCTCAGTAACGTAGAATAAGTCGAACAGAACACGAAATGAATAAAACCAAGAAGAAAATAATGGTGATAGAGGATGAATCAATTGTTGCACGCGATATACTTTCAACATTGAAAGAACTCGGATATCAGACATCGGATGTCTTTACATCGGGAGAAGAGGCAATTAAGAATGTCAGCAAGGTTTGTCCGGATCTTATACTGATGGATATAAAATTAAAAGGAAAGCTGGATGGTATTCAGACCGGTGAACAAATATATAAAAAGTTCAGAATACCCATTATTTATCTCACGGGTCATGCGGATGACTCTCTTTTCAGCAGAACAAAATACTCCAGACCCTACGGTTACATAGTGAAGCCTTTTGACCCTTCAGCACTTCAGACAACAATTGAGATCGGATTATACAAACACGAGTTCGAGAATTTGCTCGTTAGTGACACTGAAAACGCTATTGCAACTATTATCGGATGTATTGAACTGTTACTGGAGGATAATAAGACCTACAACAAGGAAACTTTGTCAAAACTTGAAATGATAAGAACTTCCGCTAATGAAATCAAAGATACGATTGACAAATTCTAGGCTAAAATGAAAAAGTCAGCATTCTCCTTCCTGGGCACAGTCAAACTACATGAAGTATTCACTCATATCTATAAAAACAGTTCCGAATCCTGGGAAATAGCCGCTAGGTTTATTCTTGAAGGTCTTAAAGCAGAACAGAAATGTATATACATATCAGACACAGGCATCCCGGAAGGAATAATTACCAGGCTTCATAATAACAGTCTTGGTATAGGGAACGATGAGATTAGGAACAACGTCAGGGATATCAAGATAATGAACCTTAACAATCATGCGAATTGTCATCGGAATTCCGCATTCCTCGAAGGAGCACGAAAAAAATTAATCTCTGAATCCGGAAAGAAAGGTGGCCACCCAGTAAGATTCATTATTTCAAAAGACCCGGCTTTTGTCTATCACCCTGAAAGTTTCGAAATGAACACTTCTTTACTGATAATCAGGGATTGTGAGAAGTTGCCTGCTATTTTAATGTATCAGTTCCATATTAACCGGATATCATCCGAAGACCTGCTAAACATCATGAAGGTAAACAGACATATAGTAGAGAATGACCGTGTATTCAAAAGCGTTTTCTACGAACCTCCCGGGAATCTCGCACCTGAAGCCGAAGAGAAACATGACCTCAGTACCCTTCTTACAATTCAGGAGAAAAAAGTACTTAACGGTATCATAAACGGTTTAAGCAATAAAAAGATCGCTATTAATCTTTCTCTCAGTACCAGAACAGTAGAATCCCACAGAGCTAATATAATGAAGAAGCTCAAGGTAAATAACCTTGTGGACCTCGTCAAATTTGCAATAAAAAAAGGTTTGATTTAACTTATTCAACTCATGATCGAGGAAAAGCTTGTAAAACTTAAAAATAACGTAAAAAAGAACCCTGGCAGCCCTCTCGCGAGATATGCTCTGGCAAATGAATTTTTCAAACAGAAGATGTTCATCGATGCCATAGACGAACTAAAAAGATATCTTGAAATATACGATGATGAAGGCGCAGCCTACAGGATGCTTGCATACTCGTATGAAGAATTAGGGAAGAAGAAAGAAGCAATTCAGTCCTTTAAAGAAGGTATAAAAGCGGCTGAAAAGAACAATCATGACTCCATGGTAGAGGAATTCGAGGAAGAAATTGAAAGACTCCAAGGCTGATCATTCCTCCATTTGAATTACCAGGTCTCCGGCTTCAACACTTTCACCTTCCTTTACCAATATCTCTTTTACTTTTCCGTCGGATCTTGATTTAATATTCGTCTGCATTTTCATGGCCTCAATTACGAACATAGGCTGCTCCGCTGATATTTCATCACCGGCTCTCACAAACACTTTCATAATTTTTCCAGCGAGAGGAGACGCCAGCTGACTGGGGTCCTCGGGGTCTGCTTTTTTCCTCTGGTCCTTGTCCACCTTGATCGATTTGTCACGGATCCTAACTGGTCTGGGATTACCGTTTACCTCAAAAAGAAGCGGCACGACACCACCTTTCTCGGGCTCTCCGACACCAAAAAGTTTAAGCAGTGAAGACCTGCCTTCCTCGTTAGTAACCCTTATCTCGTCACCATCACGCATTCCGAAAAAGAAAGTTTCCGTCGGCAGAAATGAAACATTACCGAACTCTTTTCTATGCTTGTAATAGTCCATAAATACATTGGGATATAAAAGATATGAAAGAAGGTCAGTTCCGGATACATTTTCACCAAGTTTATCACTCAGTTTTTCAAGTTCTTCCTCAAGATTCACCTCGGGTATGAGCTCACCGGGCCTTACATCTATCGATTCCTCTCCCTTTAATATGGCTTTTTTCACTTCTTCAGGGAAACCGCCCGGGGTCTGTCCGAGATCACCTTTGAGCATTTCCACAGCGGATTGCGGGAAGGCAAGTTCATGACCTCTGTTAATTATATCTTCCGGGGTGAGTTCGTTTTGTACCATGAATATTGCCATATCCCCAACGACCTTGGAAGAAGGAGTCACCTTGATTATATCCCCGAACAGTTCGTTAACCTGGGCGTATGCCTTTTTTATCTCTTCCCATTTATCACCCATCCCAAGCGATTTTGCCTGAGAGCGCAGGTTTGTATACTGACCACCGGGAATCTCATAAATATATACATCGGCATTACATGCCCTCATATCTGTTTCAAAGGGACCATAATACATTCTCGCAGCTTCCCAGTATGATGATAGCTCGTTCAGCTGTTTCACATTTATCCCGGTATCACGCTTCTGACCATCAAGAGCTGCGACAATCGCATTCATGCTGGGCTGTGCGGTTTTGCTTGATAGTGAACTTATAGCGAGATCAACAATGTCAGCACCCGCCTCCACTGCCTTCATAATAGTTGCCTCTCCGTTCCCGCTGGTGGCATGAGTATGGAAATGCAGTGGCAGACCCGTTTCCTCTTTTATCGCTTTTACAAGTTTCTGTGCAGCATATGGCTTGCATAACCCTGCCATATCCTTGATTGCAATAAGGTGAACACCCATTGAAGAAAGCTCTTTTGCTAACTTTACATAATAATTCAGATCGTATTTTGTCCTGTCAGGATCGGTAATATCACCTGTATAGCAAATAGCAGCTTCAACAATCTTTCCTGTTTTCAGTGCCGTCTCAATGGATACTTTCATGTTAGGTATCCAGTTGAAGCAATCGAATATTCTGAACAGATCTATTCCGTTCTCGGCAGCCTGAATAACGAATTCTCTTACGATGTTATCGGGGTAGTTCTTGTAACCTACTGCGTTTGAACCTCTGAGTAACATCTGGAAGATGCTGTTGGGCATCTCTTCTCTAAGGTATCTGAGCCTGTCCCAGGGACTTTCATGCAGAAACCTCATGCATACATCGAATGTAGCACCTCCCCACATTTCAAAAGAAAAGATGTCCTTGCAAATATGAGCCGTCGGCCTTGCGACCTTCAGCATATCATAGGTTCTCATTCTCGTAGCGAGAAGAGACTGATGGGCATCTCTGAATGTTGTATCCGTTAATAGTACTTTCCTCTGCTTAAGTATCCATTGGGTAAGGGCTTCAGGCCCTTTCTCCCTGAAGATCTTTACATGCTCAGGCATAGGAACTGGTCTGCTGTCTACATCGGGGACCTTTGGCACATATGGTGGATTGTTTTCCCACTCCGAAGGTCTGGCTAGGGGTCTGTTAATTGTTACATCAGCTATAAAATTGAGCATCTTCGAGGTACTGTCGTGAGGTTCCATAATCTCAAATATCTCGCTGTGTGTACTTAAAAATGTAGTTCTGCAGTTACCCTCAAGAAAAACCGGATGGCTTACAAGGTTTATGAGGAAAGGGATATTCGTCTTTACCCCTCTTATTCTGAATTCCTTTAACGCCCTTAGCATTTTCTTCACACACTGCTCGAACTCGGGAGCCCATGTAGTTAGCTTTACGAGCATTGAATCATAATATGGGGTGATAGCCGCTCCTACATAAGCACTTGCCGCATCCAGCCTTATACCGAATCCTCCCGGAGATCTATAGGCTGTGATATAACCCACGTCCGGACGAAAATTGTTTTTGGGGTCTTCAGTTGTCAGCCTGCACTGTATTGCATAACCATTTATACGGAGTTTCCTTTTTGCTGGCAGACCTACTTCCTTGTCCTGAAGCCTGTATCCTTCTGCTATCCTGATTTGTGCACCTACGAGATCAACCCCTGTTATCTGTTCGGTAACCGTGTGTTCTACCTGAATCCTGGTATTCATCTCGATAAAATAATAATTCTCATCCTCATCAATCAAAAACTCCACAGTGCCCGCGCCGATGTAATCAACGGCTTTGCTGACCTTTATAGCAGATTTATAAAGTTTTTCTTTTATTTCCTGACTCACGGTAATTGCAGGAGCCATTTCAACAACTTTCTGGTATCTCCTCTGAACAGAACAGTCCCTTTCAAAAAGGTGTATCACATTACCGTAGCGGTCACCCAGTATCTGGACTTCTATATGTTTTGGATTCTCGACGTATTTTTCTACAAGTAGTGCATCATTTCCAAAAGCGGTAAGTGCCTCGGATTTCGCTTCTTCAAAGTTGTCTTTCAGGCCGTCGTCATCATAGACGACCCTTACTCCCCTTCCACCTCCGCCGTAAGCGGATTTTATCAATATGGGATATCCCGCACGGGCGGCGAATTCCTTGCAGTCATCAACCGATCTTATCGGGTCCTCCGTGCCGGGTATAACAGGAATATTCTCGGAAATGGCAATATTTCTCGCTTCACTTTTATTTCCCATTCTCTGAATGGAGTCAGCTTTCGGACCAATGAATATTATTCCGGCTTTCTCACATGCGGCTGCGAACTTATCGTTTTCAGCCATGAAGCCGTATCCGGGATGTATCGCATCAACATTGTTTTCTAGTGCCAGGTTGATAATGCCGTCAATATCAAGATATGCCTCCACCGGTCCTTTATTCTTTCCGATGCGGAAGGCTTCGTCAGCCTTGACCCTGTGAAGCGAAAGATAATCTTCCTCGGAATAAATGGCCACTGTCTTTATCCCCAGTTCGGAGCAGGCCCTGATAACCCTGATTGCTATCTCTCCACGATTGGCAACCAGCACTTTTTTTATCGGGGTCAGTTTTCTCTTTTTCAGGCTCGATTTAGAATCCATAATTACACCTTTAAGAATATTATTAATTTATAAAATCTAACGAGGTATTATACTAATTTTATTTTTATTTAAAATAAATCAACTATTTTTATATAATGATGACCAAATATGAAGTAGTAGAAATTACTATTGTCACAGATGAGGTTCTTGAAAATGTAATAAACGAATGAGTGGAAAAAAGATGGGGCTTTAATTCGATACCAGTTCACGGTAATTGATCAAAATAAGTCCTGTAACTACGAACCCTATTCCTATTACCCTGAGCGGTGTAATATTCTCCCTGAGGAATATCCATGCGAAAAAAGCTGTGAACATCGGAAATGATGCAACTATAGGAACGATCCTCGAAGCCTCATCCTGTTTTAAAGCTGTAAAGTACAAGAACAGCCCTATAAGCCCTCCGGCAAGTCCGGAAAGAAGTATCCAGAAGAGTGTATACCTGTCTACCTCAGCTATTTCGGAGGTTTTGCCTGTAAAGAAAGTTATTACGAGCAGGCAAACTGAAGTGAATACGAATCTTATAGTGATCATGGCGAACGGAGTTGTACCGCCGATAGCCAGTTTTTCAAAAATGGGATTTAATCCCCATATACAGGCAACCAGAAATGCCAATAGTGCAGCTTCCATATTCCGTACTCCCGATTAGTTGATTAATTCTGTAATCTGTCCGAGGTTATGGATCGTGAATACATCATTATTATCCAGTTCCTTACCTCTGTCCAGGAATATTGCATTCACTCCAATACTTCTCGGACACAGGTAATCATTTTCAAAATTATCACCAATGTGTACACATTCTTCACTGCTTATATTATTTCTGTTAAGTGCAAGTTTGAATATCTCGGCAGAAGGTTTTGCATAGCCGGCTTCGCTGGAAATGATAAAGTCATCAAAGTAGTGGAGTATGCCAAGATTACTGCACACATCATATACTCTGGAATCAAAATTTGAAACAATCACAAGTTTAAGATCTTTGTTCCTGAGCTCTGACAATACGGATTTTGTCTCGGGGAAAATTTCCCAGGCTCCCGTTCTAAAATGCTCGAAGAGATCCTCGAAATAACTGTCGAACTCGTCGAACATGCCTATATCCTCGTAAACATTTCTAACCACATCATACCACCAGCGTTTTTCAAGTTCCTTTCTTTTGACATCAGAAACTTCACCGAATGCCAGCGGGGGAGCAGAAGGAAAATATCTAGAAAAGGATCTTTTAAGGTCCGAAGGAGAAGGGTCCACTCCATATTTCCTTGCAGGTGCAGCATATGTTTTACCAATCCCTTCTTTAATATAAAAGAGTGTATCTGCCGCATCAAAGAAAACAGCTTTTAAATTCGTTAATTTCATGATTAAATACCGCGGAAGTATAAATATAACCTATTTCAATAATTTCTTTTTATTCAGGAAGAAATATATTCCAGTATCTGAACTACCTGCTCAGGGGTTCTTGTCGTAGCCCTGGAGGCGGCATCCACTTCTTTAAGGGCGTGGTCATGTTCTTCATCATGGATTGTGATTATAGATTTATTTAATGCATTAGCATACCCTGCATCGAATGCTGCATTCCACTGTTTGTATTTAGGGCCGAACCTGACAACGACGACATCGGCATCCTTTATCATAATCGATTTTCTTATGTTGTTTATCTCGGAACTTTTTCTATCACGCCAGAAGGTACTTTCTTCCTCTCCCAATATCTTTGCGCCGCAAAGATCACTGCTTTCATGGTCTGTTACAGGTGATGTGAAATTTATCTTAAGTCCATTATCACGTGCACCTTTTATTATCCTCCCTCTCCAGTCAGAATGAATTTCTCCCGCTAGATATACATTTATATATCTGTTATGCATAAGTTACACCTCATATTTAAAGTATTATCTTAATTTAGATAGACGCAAATACAGACTATAACTGGTACTTAATGTTGAAGATATTGCAAGAAAAACACATTTGCATTATATCGAAAGGTCTTAAATGTTAAAAATTTTTCTTGACATAGTTAAAAACAAATCTTACTTTGTATTCTCATACCCTGATTAAACCATTTAAAACTTATTTAACTCAAAAGTTCGATTTAATAGAAAAACAGCCTGAAATAAAATGAGCGAATATCTGGAAGTTAATAATGTAACACGGAAATTCGGTTCACTAACCGCTGTTGATAACGTATCATTTAACCTTTCAAAAGGGCAGGTTCTAGGTTTCCTCGGTCCCAACGGAGCAGGAAAAACAACCACAATGAGGATTATCACAGGATACATAGAACCTACTTCCGGATCTGTATCCGTTTGTGGTTACGATGTGAGCGATGAACCTATAAGGTCGAAAGAGCAAATAGGATATCTTCCCGAGGGGGTACCGCTGTACCCAGAAATGACCCCCAGACTATTCCTCAATTTCATTGGCGGTGCAAGGAGGCTCGAGAGTAAAGATCTTGAACAGAAGCTCTCATTCGTTATAAACAAACTTGGCCTTAAGCCCGTACTGGACCAGTCCATAGAAACTCTTTCGAAGGGATATAAAAGACGCGTTGCTTTTGCGCAGGCGATCCTGCATGATCCCAAAGTGCTCATACTTGATGAACCTACGGATGGCCTTGACCCTATTCAGAAACTGGAGGTCAGGAAGCTTATAAGGGATATGGCAAGTGACAAGGCTATTATCATATCAACTCATATTCTGGAAGAAGTAACTGCCGTATGTGACAGGGTTATAATTATTTCAGAAGGCAACGTAATAACTGATGAAACCCCGTCGACACTTATACAAAAAGATAAATACCACAACGCCGTACAGGTTGACATTAAAAATCCGGATTTCACTGCAGTTAAAGAAGATCTTCAAAAACTCCCTTATGTAGGAGGAGTGGAAAAGTCATATGACAGCAGGGAAGAGAATACATTATTGATTCTTTCCCAAAATTCATCTGACATATCCCGGCAGATCATACAGTTTATACATGAAAAAAACTGGGATTACGGATCATTATCAGTAAAATCGGGCGATATGGAAGAGGTGTTCAGGAAACTTACACTCGGAAAAAACGAGAACAGGATCGGAGCGGAAATAAAATGAGAGGATTTCTGTCGGTATATTCCAAGGAACTAAGGAACTATTTTTTAACTCCTGTAGCATATGTTTTTATATCCATTTTTCTTTTCACCACAGGTGCATTTACCTTCTACATGGGTGGTTTTTATGAAAGAGGACGAGCAGACCTCGAACCTTTCTTTGCCTGGCATCCGTGGCTCTTTCTTTTTCTTATACCGGCTGTATCGATGAGATTATGGGCGGAGGAGAGGAAAACAGGAACTTTAGAACTACTTACCACACTTCCTCTGTCAATATGGGAACTTGTAGCTGCGAAATTTCTTGCAGCATGGACATTTACGGGAATTTGCCTGATACTGACCGGTACAATATGGATCACTGTGAACTATCTGGGAATCCCGGACAACGGGGTTATTTTTGCGAGTTACGTCGGTAGTTTTATAATGGCAGGCGGCTATCTAGCGATGGGTTCCTGCATATCTTCACTTACCAAAAACCAGGTTACAGCATTTGTGATCAGTGTTGTAGTATGCCTGGTATTCACAGTAAGCGGGTTTCCACTGGTTATAGCTTCTTTCCAGTCGTGGCTGCCGCAGTTCATGATCGATACTATCAGCAGGTTCAGTTTCCTTACCAATTTCCAGGAAATAACCATGGGAATCCTTGAACTGCGCAATATCGTATATTTCATATCGCTAATCGTATTCTGGCTTTTTATCAATACGGTGATTCTTAAATACAAAAAGGCTTAGAAAATGAATATCAGAAGCAAGAAAACATTCATATTCGCAGCAGTTATCGCATCAGCATTATTTATAGGGGTTAATATTCTCAATAACAATTATTTAAGCGATATTCGTTTCGATCTGACGGATAACAACCTTTACACACTTTCCCAGGGAACGAAGAACATAGTCGACTCACTGGACAAGAATGTTAAGCTGAAGGTGTTCTATTCAAGAGAGAAAATGAACGGCGTACCATATATGAAGTCCTATGCAGAAAGAGTAATAGGATTATTGAGGCAGTACAAAAACACAAATGACGGCAAGATCGATCTCCAGTTCATTGATCCTGAACCATTTTCCGTTGATGAGGATAACGCAGTTAAATCTGGAATTCAGCCGATTCCTATCAATGACAGCGGTGACAAACTTTATTTTGGTCTGGTAGCATCGACAGGAGATAAGAATTCCGAGACTATAGGATTTTTTAATCCCGAGAGGGAACCGTTCCTCGAATATGACATAACCAGGATAATTTACAAACTTTCGCATCCGGAACAACCGGTCGTGGGAATTATCAGCACAGTTCCTGAAAGAGGCAATCAGCTCCAGGGTCTGCTCGGCGGCTACAATGAGGACTGGGTAATCTTCAGTCAACTGAAAAACCAGTTCGAAGTACAAAAACTTGAAACGGACATCAAAAAGATCCCCGATGATATTGACCTTCTGATGATAGTACATCCGCATGATCTTGCGGATGACACACTATATGCCATAGACCAGTTCGTTCTTTCCGGCAGACACGCCCTGGTTTTTGTTGACCCCTATCTCGAAGTGCCAAATTCAAGCAACATAACATCAAACCTTCCCTCCCTTTTTGATAGCTGGGGCATTAAATTTCATACAGACAAGGTCGTAGCCGACCAGGCAAATTCCCTTAGCGTAAATTACAGGGACCAGGATTCGGGTATACGCACGGTAACAAAATTGAACTGGCTTATGCTCCAGAGCGACTATCTTAATCCGGATGATATTATTACAAAGGGACTCGGACAGCTGCGTGTAGCATCTGCCGGTTATTTCACTAAATCAAGCAACAACGATATGGATGTAACTCCACTTGTAACAACGAGTAAAAACTCTGTTGCAATCGATACCCATCTTACCCATTCTCCGTTTTCCGTTCTGGATAACTACATCTCATCCGACAAATCAAAAAAGCAGTCTTACGTAATAGCTGAAAGAATCAACGGTATAGCGGCCAGCGCGTTTCCGGACAGGACCAATGAAGGACATATCTCGAGGTCAAAACAACCCATAAATGTGATAGTTTTCGGTGATGTAGACATGATGAGAGATATGTTCTGGGTTAGAAAGCAGAATGTGCTTAATTACAGCTATCTTATTCCAACTGCTGATAATGGCACGTTTGTGGCAAATGCGCTGGAAAACCTTAGCGGAAGTAACGATCTTATAAGTCTCAGAAGCAGAAGCACTGTTGACCGCCCTTTCGAAGTTGTCAAGAAACTTAGAGCAGAGGCCGAGGAGAAATATCTTAACGAGGAGAAAAGACTCGAAAAGAAATTAAAGGATACCGAGCGGAAGCTAAATAAAATTCAGAACACAGAAGCAGGCGAAGGAAGTATGATGCTTAACGATGAGCAGCAAAAGGAAGTGGACAAATTCAGGGACGAAATGGTAAAAACCAGGAAACAGCTAAGGGAAGTAAAGCATGACCTTAATAAAGACATATCTCATCTCGGTGCTATTATAAAATTTATCAACATCGGCCTTCTCCCGGTTATAATTATCGGACTTGCCTTCATAATCCCGGGAGTGCTCGGGGTCAAGAGGTCCTGAACTATTAGTAAATTAAATAAGATATACAAGGGTTAATCTATGAAAAAAATTTTCTTTTCAGCTTTTATATTTGTTGTATTTTTCACCTCTTCTTCGTTCAGTCCCGCACTATCACAGACAGTAAGTACCAACCTTGTTGCCGATCTGTCCGGTTTTAATACGCAGAATTCATTCGCCCTTGGTGTATTGTTCAAGATAAAGCCCGGATGGCACATATACTGGCAGAATCCGGGGGATTCAGGTCTGCCGACACGGATAAATTTCGATCTGCCCGTTAACTTTAAACAGGGGGAAACAATTTGGCCGGTGCCTAAAAGTATCGAACGTTCCGGGAATATTATTGATTACGGCTACGAAAATGAAGTACTACTTTGGAAGATCATAAAATTACCGGATGGCTATTCTGCTCAGAACAAGATACCGGTGAAAGCAAATATTAACTGGGTCAGCTGTAAGGAAGTCTGTAAACCGGGAAATTCTACACTCGAGATCGAGATCGATCCTGCGAACGCTGCAGCCCAGAGCAGTACGGAACTTTTTGACAAATGGAAAAAGCTTGTACCAAAAAAATCAAATAATGATTTTTCTTATCACACCACCAATACATCAACCGATGGGAATAGTACGAATTTCACCATAAACATCGATCTCGATAATATATCCACAGATAATTTACAGTGGTTCCCCGATCCCGGAAGAGAATTAAAGGTCTCGAACATATCACATGAAATTATTGACGGTGGGCAAAAAGCGAAGATCAATTTCTCGGCATCTCTGTACCCTGGTAAAATGTTGTCTTCACCGTATATGAAATCTGTAGTTGTCATGCGAAACAACCAGGGTGAAAGAAAGAGTTACACGATGAACGTGGAAGTTATTGAGGTATTAAAAAAACAAAGTAAATAAGTTACTTCCGGTTCGGGATTAAATACAAATAATAATTGAATGACAAATATATTAAGGAACAGATTGCGTTACTACAGGATTATAATATCCGATCAACGTGCTCCATGTATATGAAGAATACTCCTGATACTCTCCGTATATTACCTTCTTTCACCAATAGATCTGATACCTGATTTTATACCTGTGTTAGGTCAGCTGGATGATATAGTAGTTGTTTTCCTTTTAGCCGGGCTGGCTCTTTATCTCGTACCCGAAAATGTAAAAAACGAGATAAGATCCACTTTATAATAATGTCAGTAAGATTCTTTTTTTATATAATCTAAAGATTATCCCTATGGTTGTATACTCTTATTATTCGTTGCTTTCTAAATCCTCCTCAATTGTCACAAACTGGGCTATCAGCAGGAACTGGAGAAATTCAAGTGTATGTCTTTTATCAAGCGGGCTCTTGCTTGCAAGGATGTCAAGAGTGTTAGGATTCTTCATCATATCCGCAAGTTTATAATGCCGGGCAGATGAAAACTTGAGTTCAGATATCTTGTCATAATGCTTTGTGGGAAAAACCGTACCTTCAATTTCAAGCTCCTTTAAATTTATATCTTCAACATATATATAGCTGTCAATCGCGTCATATATAATCTGTATTGGATTTATATGGAAATATGTTTCAGCATCTATTGAATCAGCGTAAATAAACCTGTAATTGCCTTCTCTGAACCTGAACCCGTTTAGAAGTTTTAATTTCATCTGCAGATCAAGAATGTAGCTTAGTTCATGTGAGCTAAGCTTTCCGAGTTGGATCAATGCCTCCCCTATCCTAATTCCTTTTTCCTTTGAGAAATCTATGACTTTTCGCTGATCCTCCTCGGATAACATGTCGTTCATAACAAGGAGTTTACCAAGCAGAAGATCAGGATTTTCACTTTCTACGAACTGAACGAATCCATGCAGGAAGTAGATCTTGAGATTAAAATCAGATTCCAGGTGGAGATAACCCGTGGAATTGCTGTAATGAAGGTCACAGAGAAGAGTGGCAAAACTCCTGTCATTCAATGAACCCTTAATTTCCGAATTCGTTTTGTGTAATTTGCTTATATTACTAGTATCAGTATCCAAATTCTATGCTCCGCATTAAATGAATATTTATTATCTCAAGTAGTTATGAACATTTCCTGGAATATAATTTTAATAATTTCATTGTTAATCATATTATAGGTTAATTAAACTTCAGGTAAAGTGGTATTAATGGAAAAACACGATAATAACCACTACATGGAAAGATATTCTGAAGAGAATTTCTGGAGAAAATTGAGCAATTACGCAAAGTCTGCAGGCATCGAAGTAGTTGAAAAAGCACTCCAACTTTACTACGTAGCAAGAAAACCTGAAACACCCCAATGGGCAAAAGCTGCTGCCTATGGAGCTCTTGGCTATTTTATAGCACCAATTGATGCAATCCCCGACCTTACTCCGTTCATTGGATACTCAGACGACCTGGGAGTGCTTGCAATGGCGATGGCTACCCTCGCCTTTTATATAGATGATGATGTCAGGAAGAAGGCAAAAGATAAAACCAGTCAATGGTTTGATTAGTTTGATTTAGCTCGTAGTTCGTAGCTGAAAGTATTAAGATGTTGGACCTTAGACCTTTATCAGAAAACAATTAGTATTATTTATATTACTAATGTCTAAGGTCCAACGACAAATGTCAATTTTTGAAATATGAACATCAATCAAGAGCTAATATCATGAAACTCACACCCTTTCACATAGCAGCCCCGGTAAGAGACATTCCCGAAGCAAGAAAATTCTATGGAGAAACCCTGGGATTCCCAGAAGGAAGAAGTGATGACACCTGGATAGATTACAACATGTTCGGCCACCAGTTCGTATGTCACCTAAACCCTAATATCGGCAAGGGCGGGAAAGTTGAACTACACTACAACCCTGTGGATGAACATTATATTCCGATACCCCATGCAGGTGTAGTCCTCGAAATGGAAACATGGCGGGAATTTGCAGAGAGACTGAAAAGCAGAAAGATAGAATTTATAATAAAACCATACATAAGGTTTGAAGGGAAACCCGGCCAGCAGGCAACCATGTTCTTTCTCGATCCGAGCGGGAATGCTCTGGAGTTCAAGGCATTCGAAAATATTGAGAAAGAGCTTTTCAGGAGATAATTACTTAAGATGTTGAAATTAATTCTAAAACTAAACATCCTCTCAAATATGCTTCAATAGTACCGATTATTAATATTCACTTCCCTGAGAATTATATAGCATATGAACAATTCTTAACAGTTTCCTTTTGTGATATCATTTGCAAATAATATCTTATAATCAACCGTAATCACACCAGAGGGTATGGATTATGAACAGAAGTGCAAATTTCGTTAAGACTACTTTAATAGGTGGATTTATTTTCCTGTTACCTTTCGTTTTAGTTATTGCAATTGTTGGTAAAGCTATAAAAATAGTGAGGGTCGGAACTGACCCCATCTTCCACCTACTTCCAGTTGAGACTATAGCCGGGATCAGGCTTGTGAACATACTTGCTTTTTTATTAGTGTTACTTATATGCTTCATAGCCGGACTTATAGCCAAAAGCAGAGCAGGAAGACGATCATTTGGATGGCTTGATACGACACTACTTACTTTCCTGCCGGGATATTACTTTTTTAAAGCCTTTACAGGAAATTTCGATAGTGATGACAAACATAAACATTTAAACCCTGTTCTTGTAAGGCTCGAAGATATTTCCCAGATCGGTTTTGAGATAGAGAAATTAAGCAATGGTAGAGTTGTAGTTTTTATACCGGAATCACCCGGGAACATGTCAGGTTCAGTTGTATATATAAATGAAGACAGGGTTGATAACCTAGACATGGATTTTACAACCGCTTTCAGATTATTGAGAGTTCTGGGAAAGGGTTCCGATAAGTATACAACTATAAACAAGAAATCATTTTCTTAAAATAATCGTAAAATTGCTGTCAATGATTACACCTGGGCTTAATCCGATCAGTAAGATCTTTCACCTTGAACAGCCTGGATTTCTCAATGGAATCCTGCTGGATGCAGATACAGTTAGCTTCATGTCGCTTAAAGCAATCTCTCTTTTTATGCTTCACGAAGCTCCTTGATATATCATCACTATGACCTATGAAAACAACACTGTGCCTGTTCTCACCATCTGCTGATACGTACCTCCTGGTAATTGCATATAAAGCAGGCCCCGGGTCGAACGTAGTGTCTATTGGATATATCTCAAATTGGTACTTATTTCCACTGTTGCCGTAAAGATTCAATGTTCCGATCTTTGCCATGTTTATCTCCCCAACTCACCATAATAATACAATAATTTTTGAAATGAAAATACAAGTACTTTTAAATAAATAAAACTGAGGGCAGAATTTTTATCATAATACCTGCAGTATCAACAAACACTTTTGTAACAGGAATTTTGAACAATAAGCTGAAATTTATTTTATAGATTAAGGGGTGTTCTATATTAACCTAAAAACAATTAAGGTACTATTAATGCGGGCCTTCATTTTCTATAATTATTCTAATTTTTGCCGGAGTTGACAGAGTAAATGCCGAGAATCAGAGAATTTAATCCTGAAGATGCTCTTGTGAAAGCAATGCATGTATTTTGGGCAAAAGGATACAGAAACACTTCTCTCAACACCCTTGTTAAAGCTACAGGTGTTGCAAAAAAGGGACTATATACGGTTTTCGGAAGTAAACACGAGCTGTATATCAAGGCAATGGAATACTACAAATGCATGCAGGCTGAACAGCTTCTTTCCGATATAGAAGATAACAGGGAAGCCGGGGTTAATGAGATCAGGGATCTTTTCAAGCGTGCACTGGAATTCATCCAGAGCGAACTCGGCAACAGGGGCTGCCTTGTATGTAATGCAATGGCGGAATTCGGGGAAAATGAACCGGAGATCTGGCGTGCTACCACAACCCATGTTGACCGTTTCAGAAGCGCAATAGGGAATGCTCTGCGTAATTCCTCGGAGAAAGGAAAAATCAAGGTTTCATCTAGCGGCATTGAAAAAGAAGCAAATTTCCTATGCAGTGTATTGCAAAGTCTAATGCTGATGAGCCGTGCCGGCACTGATTACAAGGTTATGAAAGACACGGTTGATATCACCCTTAATACCCTGAAAAAATAATTTAAAAATTTTTTATTTGAAAAGAGACCGATCGGTGTTATATTCTTTAGCCCATAAGAGACCATGCGGTTACTAATATAATCCACAAAAGAATCCAGGAGGAAAATATGCCGAAAGTACAAGTTAACGATATTTCCATGAATTATATAAAGGAGGGAGAAGGAGAACCGGTAGTGTTGATCCCCTTCCTTAGTGCAGAACATCTCTGTTATGCATACCAGATACCAGTCTATGCCGAGCATTTCTCTGTTTATTCGATCGACCCCAGAGGAGCCGGCGAAACGGATGCACCTGAGGGACCTTACACAACTGACCAGCTTGCAGACGATGTAATAGGTTTTATGGACGCGGTAGGAATAGATAAAGCTCACATATTAGGAACTTCTTTAGGTGCAGCCACTGCTCTTAAGGTAGGTGCCAAAGCACCGGATAAAGTAAAATCACTCTCGGTTCACAGCGGCTGGTCCAAGACCGATCTTTTTATCCAGGTTCTCACGAATGGATGGATAGAGGTTGCGGATTTTAAAGGTAATGTGTTTGATACGGCAGCAGGATATATTTTCCCGCTTTGTCTCAGTCCTGAACTTTTTGCAAATAATGCAGAGCATATAGGTGCACTGGCTGAATTCGTAAAAGGAAGACCTCAGCAGACTGTAGACGCCTTCAAGTCACAGTGCGGAGCAGTGCTGACACATGATTGCGAAAATGAGCTTTCCAAGATCACCGCCCCTACTCTTCTTACTTTCGGTGGTATTGACACTATTACATCAGTCGGAAGGTTCCGTGATGTTTTGGAAAGCAATATAAAACAGACAGAAGTTGTTGTTTTCGAAGGCTGTGCACATACACCTATGTATGAACAAACCGAGAAATTCAATGAGAAGACACTGGATTTCCTTCAGAGACATTTCTGATAACATCAAATCAGGTTCTGAATATTTTTAAGGATTGGAGTGAATTACATGAAAAAACTATATGTAACAACAGTTGAAGTTAACGACGGGAGGAACGGACACGCCAAATCACTTGATGGAAAACTAAATGTTGACCTTTCTCTTGTTGAAGAACTTGGCGGCAAGGGTGGTCCGGCAACAAACCCGGAACAGCTATTCGCTGCAGGTTATGCAGCATGCTACGAACAGGCAATCAAACTCGTTGGAGAACAAAGAGGAATAGAAATAAAAGATTCTTCAATTACTGCAAGAGTCATACTGGGAAAGTTTGAAGATAGAAAAGGTTTCGGACTTGAAGTTGATCTTCTGGTCGATCTACCCGGTATCGAACCGAAAAAAGCACAGGAACTTGTAGATGAAGCACATCAGATCTGCCCCTATTCAAATGCGATCAGGGGCAATGTCGATGTAGATACGAGGATAAAACAGTAATTTAATAATCAATAAAAATAGATTGAGTCTTGTTAAAAGCAGGAACAAGCCTGCTTTTTTTGTTAATTTTCTAAAATTATTTTATCTCAATTCAATAATACATATCTTTGATCTGCTCATTCTTGTTTAAAAATGAATATCTGTATCCGAATACTATTATTTCCACAAATTTATATATCAGGTTTTCCAGAATCATGTAAAAGGAATTCTTCCCTTGCATCACCCTGAATACATGTTCTGGAAATTTCTTTTAAATAGTAAGAAATCATTGAGATAATTTTATATCATAGAATCGGGATTAAGGTAACCCCACCTGACCTACCCCCGTAAAAGGTAAAGGAATTACTTTATATAAACTTAAAATAAGTTCGTCTCTTTTAGAAATTCAAATTTTTTAGAATTTACCCAAAAGATAAATCTTAAACTTTTTGCCTCACAAGAAAAGTTAAAAAATATATGCGTGAAAATTTACTTTAAAATAATACACCACAACCCACCTGATTGGGTGAGGAAATTGTATATCGGAGATCTGTAAATTAGAATGGTTAATATATAATAAAATCAGGATAATAATTAATAAATACTTTATGTTATCAAATCATATCCTTCCCCCGCGACGGGGGAAGGATATATAACCCTCTGTCCGAACCTTAGCTTCAATAAAACAAGATCAGAGCTCATGAAAGTTAGACTCTCTAAACTGACAGAATTAGGCAAGTTGCATTAATAGAAACATTTTAAATATGTGTTGAAGAAAAACTATTGGCTACAATAAACCAGTTGGATGGGATGAAGATTGTCGTCTATTCGAATGTGAGGATATAACCAATCTACAACCTTATTAATGATACTATTTCATGTCAGGATTGAGTTAAAAGATCACGAAGAACAATTAGACTTAAAATATCACTACCTGATCTCCTTCTTGCAGGGGGAAGTATTTACTTGTTAAGATTTATAATACTTCTAACAGTTACAGGGATAGTTTAATTTCCAGATTCTGGATCAGGGTCTGGAATGACGTCAAATATTAAAAATATTAACCCCTTACCGGTGCATGATCGGGATCTACTTTTGAAGAACCGTGCATCACTGCTACAAATAGCAGGTCTTCATTTTCAGCCCTTACCGAGAATTCCTCATCTTCATTAAAAAGTATCAAAGTGTTATATGTAGCGGTCTGATATCCGTTCTTCCCTTCAAATACACCCGTGCCTTTTAGCACAACTACCTGTACAGGAGAATGTGCATGGAAATTTTCTATTTTCTGACCTTTCTTTAAAGAAAAACGAAGAGCCCTGTAATTAGCATCTGCATAAAGTACCTGTGCATGTCCGTGGTTCCCTTCCGAAAACTCAATATTCTTCATTAATTTGAAAAGTTCCAATTTATACCTCCTGTTAGGTTAAAAGAAACAATTATTAGTAAATACTTATTTTATATTATCACAAATTAAAAACGTATTATAGAACAGTTAGAAGCCCATAATATTTAAATGATAGCTCTTAAGTGCTGTTATATAATTCCCCATTATTATTCGATTATGGACGAACTATTACCCAGAAGATAAAAACCGGTTATTGGATTCCCGAACAACACATCAGGAAATTACTTTATCGTACTATAGATACTTTAAGAGTTTATCAAGTGACTGAATAACTACACTTTCATTATCAGGGGCAACTCCCAGAACCACACGCTCTACATCTGAATCCTTCACTTTGTCCACCATATCATCATTAACCAGTCCGGCGGGTATGATAGCAGAAATTGATACCTTTTCAGGGTCACGCCCTGATTCCTCTGCCTGATCTTTCAGGTCTTTTATCTTTTTGTCTAAATCCATGTTCGGTAATACTATGGGTAACCAACCATCGCAGTAATCCACGATGCGGTCGAATGTCCGGGCACCGTCACCACCCAGTAATATAGGAGGATGTGGTTTCTGAACCGGCTTGGGCCAGCTCCAGAGCTTGTCAAAATTCACGAACTCGCCGTGGAATTCAGGTTCATCCTCAGTCCATATCTCTTTCATTGCAAGTATTCTCTCACGCATTATCTTCCATCTTTTCTTAAAATCTGTACCGTGGTTGGCCATCTCTTCTGCGTTCCATCCGCCGCCAATTCCGAATATAAATCTACCATTCGATAATGCGTCCAGCGTCGCTACTTCCTTTGCAGTTGTGATTGCATCCCTTTCGATTATTAAACAAATACCTGTGGCTATTTTCAGATTTTTTGTTGCCGTTGCTGCTGCAGCAAGAGCAACAAACAGGTCATGCGTATGCCAGTATTGCTCGGGAAGCTCCCCTCCGCCCGGGGGAGTGCTTTCCCTGCTTGCTGGTATATGGGTGTGTTCGGGAAACCAGAGGGATTCGAATCCCCGGTCTTCCGCTTCTTTTGCAAGTTTTGCAGGGTGAACGGCATAATCAGTTGCAAACATCATTATTCCGTAATTCATATATGTATTCCTTTTGCGTATTTAAATTTATTATTTAATCTAAATTCTGATATTCATAATATCAAACAATTCAGGCGCATTACAAAAGATAATGTACTAATAAGTCACCTGCAAACATTCGGACAAGAATTTAAAAACTCAAAATTTGTTCAAAGCAATTTGAATTAACAAATTAAAATATTAGAACATCTTAAATGAATTATATATTATTGACAAATAGTTAAAAACGCTACATGAACTATTACTTTAAGGTATTTAGTATTCAAATCATTCTCATTATGAATTCCAATATCAAAATTTCAACTGTCTAACCCGCAAGTTCGAAGAACAGATAACATCTATATTATTTGTTTTTTCTCGGGTCATCCTTTGGATTTACATATTTAATATCCCAGGGTGCAACAGTTGTGAGCTTTATAATAGCAGGACCGTCGACAAAACCGTAACTGTGCATTTCGGGTGGCAGAACACGGAAATTGCCGGCTTTTACAGGTTTTGCATTTTCCTTGTCCAACCGATCTCCGGAACCCATATAGAGCACTCCGGAAAGTACGTCAATGCGGACCTTGTCCTTATACCAGTGCGGAGGAATTTTATAACCTTCAGGCAATTTTATCTTGATGGAAGACATCCCCTTTTCTTTCGTTTCCTTCTCCAGGGGCTGCATTTCAGCTCCTGATTCAAGGAAATCTGGTCCCTTTTCCCACTTTTCATTCGCTGCTGAACCGTTATTTTGATCATTCACCTGTACATTTGTTGTTCCGCTGTCCATTTGTTCCTCACTGTACGAAGGATTAAATGGTAATAAAACAACTGAAAAAACTAAAATTAAAATTAAATATTTCTTCATTTTTTTCTCCCGATGGAATTAAATTAAATATTCAAATAAGCCATCTAAATTTAAAACTTCAACACTACTGATAAGTTTCAGTTACACGTAAAGAACAATTTAATTATTAACATCCTATATTAATAAGATTATACGTATTTAGAGTCCTCACAAATAGTTCATGCAGATATCATATTAGATAAAAACAGTATATTATTAAGCTTATTATCATTCCATATTTAAAGAGGGTCATTTATGTCAAAAGGATTAAACCTTGAGCAAGGAACAAATCCGCCCCCGCAGGCAATTGTAATGCAACTTGTAATGGGTGCCTGGGTATCCCAGACAATATCTGCTGTAACTCGTCTTGATATTCCCGATTTACTGCACGAAAACGGTATGACATCTGCCTTTGATCTTGTCAAAAAGCACGGTGTAGATGCGAAACCCGAATTCCTTGAGAGGGCACTGAGGGCATGTGCAAGTGTCGGTTTATTTACGGAAAGCCCGGAGGGAAGGTTCGGCCCTACTCCTTTATCGGATGTACTTACAAGGAATTCCCCTGTATCAGTAAAGAAAATGACCGAGGTATTCGGCGGTTCCTGGTGGAAGATATGGTCCGGTCTGCTGGACGCCATTAAAGAAGGGAAACCACAATCTCAGGCACAGCTGGGTATGGAATACTGGGATTACTGCAAGTTAAATCCTAAAGAGATGGAAGACTTTGCAGAAGCAATGAGGTCGAACAGTATAAACTCCCTTAATGGGATTCTTGAGTACTGTAATCTTTCAGGTGTTAGTTCAGTTGCCGACATTGGAGGCGGTATAGGCCATACATCGATATCGCTTTTAAAAAAATATCCTGACTTAAAAGCATTTGTTCTCGATCTTCCTGATCTTGTTCCGATCGCAAAAAAGAATATTAGTACTGAATCCCCTGACTTGGTATCAAGGCTTAAATTTGTTGGCGGCAATATGTTCGAATCCGTACCTCGCGCGCAGGTGTATATAATGAAACATATTATTCACGACTGGGACGATGCGAACTGCAGGAGACTTTTAAGTAACTGTTACAACAGTATGGAGCATAACGGAAGTATTATCTGCGTCGATGCTGTATTATCACCTCTCGGCGATACGGCAGGGATAGCGGGCAAATTCCTCGATATAGACATGATGGTATTTAATACCGGAAAGGAGAGAACACTCAAAGAATGGGAAGACCTTTATCACAACACCGGCTTCAGGATAAAAGATATAATACCTCTGGACGACAACTTCGGAACAAGTATTATTGAAGGAATAAAGAAATGATACAGGAAGGTATTCTTAAAAAATGAATATTAATATAATTTTTAATTACTTTTAAATTAAGATTTAGACTTTTCTTTTAAGTTTTCAAATCTGTCATTTTTTTCCTGTCATCTCAATTAACATTTTATATAATAAATCGATTGGGATTTCACTTCGCTAATATGAAATTTGAATTTTTCAGACAACACGATTAACAATAAATATTTAATTTATTGACATTTCCTCAAATTGGTTTTTGATTATAAAAATTTTCACAGAGCTATATTAAATTATGAGTATTCTATAAGTTATTCAGCTCTGTAAATGTATTAAAGACTAGTAGTACAGCAATTGTGATAACAGATATTTTAACCAGACATATTGAACCGGACGATAAGCTTTTTTAATGCTAACATCGATGAAGAATATGCCGTGGAAGGATTTGATTAAGATAATTTCAAAATTCAATTTTTAAATTATCTTAATGAGTTGTTACGGCTCACGGCTATAAAAGGAATTATTGAGTCCGGGCTATCAAGATTTAATGAAATATTGTATGTTCAGTTATTTTTAAATACATGGCCGAACAAGATTATCTAAGCAATTTCGATTCAGGCTGGCAGATGAAAGATGTAGATACTGCCATAACCGATATAAGCAAGATTGATGGCAACAGACTGGAGATAGGCATACATCACGAACTTTTAAAAGGCGTAACACCCCGAATGATCGTATGGTGGTTCAGGAATTTTCCCGAAGATCCGGGCAAGGAAGGAAGTGGATGTATGAAGTACAGAGATAAAATTATTCCCTGTTTCAGGTTCTGGCATCCCTATGATCATATTTACTGTAATATCCGGAAATCCGGTAAAGACGAGTCAGCAGGGTTTTCCAAAGGAGCCGAACTGGAGATAAAAGAAAAGCTGGGCGATAATGATTTCGGAGCAAAGATATTTGTTGACAGGCTTGACGAAAGTGGTTTTGAAATAACTGCTTATAATGGTTTTTTGAAAATAGCTGAATTCAAACATTATTTTATTGAGACCCTAAACGGAACAATTTGTGAGTCCAGTGCGGTTATCGGATCATACAAACCAGTAATAGGCAGAGCGGTTACATCTTTCATCAGGAGAAGATATTTCACTGATGAGATGTCTCAGGCATGGGTAAAGCATACCGTTGAGGAAGTTGGTAATTTAGAGAATTTTTTGCCCGCCCTGTTCGAGCTTGGTTTTGAGAATGCATTTGTTTAATAAAAACAGGGAATTGCAATATCATATTTTATACATAAACTTAACAATCAACTTTTAATAAAAAAAAGATTTTACATTTAAGTTCCAATGAGAGAGATCACCTCGGAAATTGAAATAAACACGCAATCCAGCAATGTGTGGAAAATACTTATCAACCTCGAAAAATATGTTGCATGGAACCCCTTTATTAAAGAAGCTGAAGGTGTAATAGAGGAAGGAGAAAGGTTGAGAGTGCATATCGCACCACCGGATGGTAGAAGTATGACTTTTAACCCCTGGATAACCAGGGTAGTTGAGAACAGTGAGCTAAGGTGGCACAGACGGTTTCTCCTTCCCGGTCTGTTCGATGGTGAACATATATTCGAACTGGTTCCCCTTACAGAGAACAGTGTAAAGTTCATACAGCGCGAGAATTTCAGTGGTTTACTCGTACCACTCTTCTGGAAAAATACGGCCCAGAGTACTAGGAAAGGATTTGAAGCAATGAACAAGGCCATTAAAGCCAGAGCTGAATCACGAAAATGATATCAACCTGTCTGGACTATATTCCTCAAAATTATTTATATCAGTGTTCGTTTCTTTCAGGTATTATAAATCGATTGTATATATCTGCATTAACATTTCTTAAATTTACCATTGATGATAGATATCGCCGTATACCATAATATATAATAAAACCTTTTTTATAGACTAATAACCAGAGAGAAAATTGTATGAAAAATTTTGAAAACCTCGGCCTATCCGCGGAAACTTTGAATGTACTTGACAATAAAGGATTCGAGATCCCTACATCTATACAGGAAAAAGCTATACCAATCATACTTGAGACAGATTTCGATATTGTAGGACAGGCGCAGACAGGAACCGGCAAGACTGCGGCATTTGGTCTTCCATTGATGGAACTCCTGAAGGAAAAACAGAAATCCGTTCAATCACTAATTCTAACTCCAACAAGAGAACTTGCTATCCAGGTCGCGGAAGAACTGCTCTCGTTCAAGGGCAACAGAAAATTCCGCATTACGGCTATTTACGGTGGTCAATCCATCAATATTCAGCTAAGAAGTCTTAAAAAAGGAATAGATATTGTAGTTGGTACTCCGGGTAGAGTACTGGACCATTTGTCCCGAAAAACACTTGATCTAAGCAGTATATCATTTCTTGTGCTTGATGAAGCTGATGAAATGCTGAACATGGGATTCCTTGAAGATGTTACAGAGATAATAAGACATACCGGTGGTAACAAACGCACCCTCCTCTTTTCTGCGACCATGCCAGATGAGATCATGAATATAGCAAAAAACTATATGAATGAATACAAGGTCGTCAGGATGCCGAGTGAGAAACTGACCGTTAGCCAGACAGATCAACTTTATTTCGAGGTATCCGAATCAGACAAGTTCGAGGCTTTATGTAGAATAATTGATATTGAAGATGATTTTTATGGTCTGATATTTTGCAGGACGAAGAACGATGTTGATAATATTGCGGGACATATGAACAGTCGTGGATATGATGTAGACGCCCTGCATGGTGACATGTCGCAGAATATTAGAAAAAATGTTTTAGACAAGTTTAAGAAGAAGAGTATAAACATCCTAATAGCAACGGATGTAGCTGCAAGGGGTATAGATGTTCAGAACCTGACCCATGTTATAAACTACTCTTTGCCGAACGATCCCGAATCCTATATACACAGGATCGGTCGTACAGGTCGTGCAGGGCAGGAAGGTATTGCTATTACATTTGTAACTCCTCAGGAATACAGAAAACTTCAGTACATAATGAGAAAAGCAAAAACAGATATAAGGAAAGGTAAGCTTCCGGATGTGAGGGAATTAATAAACGTCAAAAAAGACAGGATTAAGGCCGACATCTCAGATATAATAAATACCGGTTTACAGGAGCAGTACAAAAAGTTTGCTGGTGAACTGCTCGAAAGCGAAAACTCGAAAGATCTTACAGCTGCGATTTTACAGTACACATTTGAAGATGAACTGAATGAGGCCAGCTATACTGGTATTGAATCCTCGACGATAGACAAAAAAGGCAAGACGAGACTTTTCGTAAACCAGGGAGCAAAAGACGGACTCACACCTAGAAAACTTGTAGATTTCATAAAAAATAAGACAGGTGTTAAAAGCAAGAAGGTAAAAGATATTGATATAATGGACAAGTTTTCTTTTGTAACCATGCCTTTCCATGAGGCAGAAGTACTTCTTTCCTTCCTTAAAAAGAAAAACAATAAAACCGATATACGCATAGAAAAAGCAAGAGAAAAATAATTTGTTGTTACAGGAATAATTGATTTATTGCTTTTCTTTTAATCCATTTTATATTCTTGACTGAAATTATTGTTCTTGTCCTGAGGCATGTCAAGATCAAGTAGTTGACAATGTAGCTACTGCTCTGCGACAGACAGTTAAAAACCAAGTCGTTGGAACGTTTAAGGACGTTGGTTCAATCGGGGAAATGGGGATGGAAGAAGTAGCCTCAATCGCATCAGGCACAATAAGAGGAGCGGAAAAAGTAGGAACTTCCCTGATCGATGCCTCAAGAGCTACTGTAAGGGCTACTATTACCGGTATTTCCGAAATAGACGCAGATTTTTTACAGCTGTTACCAAGGCGCAAGAGGTGTGGTTCTCGGAACTTCTGATGTTGGAGGCGACATAGGTGGAGTTGCAGTAGCAGCAGTTGAAGGTGATATAAACGCAGCGAAGAAAATCGGTATAGACAGTATGAAAGCAGCACGCGCGGCGGTGACAGGTGCTATAAGAGCTGCAGACGAAATAGGTTCAGAAGCCGGTACTACTGTCAGGAATGCCCTCTTATCTGCTTCATCTCTACCGAGGGATGTTATCAAAGTGCTTCAGGGGCATTTCCAGGGAAAATAATAAGGACTGACTTTATCACGATTCTAGCTTGATATAAAAATTAAATACCCTGTAAATTGCTTATTGACAGGGTATTTATTATCCGGGTATTAAATTTTACAATTGCGGAGATAATGCTCAATTGTACAGCAATATAAACAAATTATTCAAAACCGGACTTCATGATATAAAACCCGGACTGGAGCGAATTTTTGCTCTGCTCGATTCACTGGATTCACCTCACGATAAAATTAACTACGTTATTGTTGGTGGTACGAACGGAAAATACTCCGTCGCCAGGATAATTTCTGAAATACTTGAAAATAATTCCTTTAAAACAGGACTTTATACTTCTCCTCATCTGGTCGAAGTTACGGAGAGAATAAAAGTCAACGGTGAAAAGATATCCAGGGAACAGCTTGACTCCATACTAGGTATGGTCTTTAAAAAATGTTCAGTACTTGGAATAGAACTCAGTTACTTCGAATTAATTACTGCTGCTGCATTTATATATTTCTATGAAAATGATATAGACCTGGGTGTACTCGAAGTTGGCATGGGCGGCAGATGGGATGCTACGAATGTTGTAACCCCGTTGATAAGCGTTATTACAAATATATCTTTTGATCACATGAAATATCTCGGCGACACTATACATGAAATAGCGTCGGAGAAGGCAGAAATAATAAAACAGAACGGAATTGTGGTTACGGGTGCATCGAAGGAGGGACTGGAGGTAATAAGCCAGGTTTCATTCAGCAGAAATTGTGATATATACATTTTGGGTGAGGAATTTGAATGTAAAAGAGTTGGTAATTCTGTTATGGATTACAAGGGATTGTCTTGGAGGCTTAACAGGCTAGAGACGAATCTGTCAGGTATTTATCAAGTACAAAATATAGCAATCGCAGTATGTAGCATTGAGATTTTAAACAATAACTTTAATTATGTGATTGACCAAGAATCGATAAAGCATACACTTAAGAGAATTAATGTAGAGGGAAGGTTCGAGCTTTTTAGATCGTATCCGCCACTAATAATGGACGGTGCCCATAACGAGGCCGCTGCAGATGCATTGATAAAATCAATTAATTACATTTATGGTGATATGAAATTCGTATTCCTGATAACTATGCTAAATGACAAGGATCACGATTCTTTTCTGAAAAAGATCATACCTTTCGCTTCTAGGATAATCCTTACACAGATCCCTGACGACAGGTGTGCAAGTGCTGATGAACTTGGTAATAAACTGTCTGAATATTATAATAACTATGAAATAATCGAAGATCCCCTTGAAGCATTTGAAATCCTGAAAAACGGGGAAGCCCCATCGTGTATAACAGGGTCTTTCTATCTTGTGGGGTATTTGAAAGGAAAAATGAAAAATGAAAAAAATAGGGCTGGTATTTGATGAACTTTGTTTAAAACACAGCAACGGACCCGGACATCCCGAATGTCCCGAAAGACTGGAAAATATAAAAAAAATGTTGGATGATACCGGCATAATAAATGATCTTGAACTACTTCCGCCCAGAGATGCGTGCGAAGAAGATATAACCTCGGTTCATACCAAAGAACACTACAATTTTATCAAATCTACAAAAAGTGCGGAATTTACCAGTATCGATACGGATACAGCAGCAAACCAGTATTCCTTTGATGCCGCTATTAGGGCTTCTGGAGGCTTGCTCTCATCACTGGATAATCTTATCAGAGGTGACATGATAACTTCATATACTCTACCACGTCCACCCGGACATCATGCGGAGAAGGACCGTGCAATGGGATTTTGTCTTTTTAATCATGTGGCTATTGGGGCTGATTATCTGATAAGGAACGGTTTTGAAAGGGTATTGATAGTGGACTGGGATGTTCATCACGGAAACGGCACACAGAATATTTTCTACGACAGAAAAAATGTTCTTTATTTTTCAACACATCAGTTTCCCTTTTATCCCGGTACAGGAAGCCTGAACGAGATCGGGGATAAAGAAGGAAAAGGATATACGATCAATGTTCCCATGGCGGCAAGAATGAATGACGATGATCATATGGTAGTATTCGAAAAAATATTAAGACCTGTAATAGAACAGTACAAACCGCAGTTTATTCTCGTATCCGCCGGGTTTGATTCATATTTTCTCGACCCGCTTGGTGGAATGCAGGTCACTGAAAACGGATTTTCTGCAATGACGAGATTCGTGATGGAACATTCGAATAAAAATTGTGAAGGCAAACTGGCTTTCATTCTTGAAGGTGGATATAACATTCAAGGTCTTTATACAATAATGCAGTCGGTCTTTGAAGAATTATTTGAAAGAAAAAATACATTTATAGAAAAGCCTCAACCTACCCCGGGTTGTGAAATTACAATAGAAAGTGTAATCGAGACATATTCCGGATACTGGGATTTTTAAAGCGGGTCAGCCGCGCTTTCTGTAATCCTCGCCTTCAAGAAGGTAGAATTTACACATTTCATAAAGTCTGGATGCTATTCTTTCCCCTACCCTGTTTTCCATGATCTCTGTTGTGAGCGAGTTTCTTTTTAACTGGTCCCTTGCTATATAGTTCGTTGTAATCAGAGTTTTTTTGGTGGAATTATATCTTTTCGAGATTAGCTGATCGAGGATGCCAAGCTCCCATTCATTACTTTTTCCTTTCCCGAGTTCGTCAATTAAAAGTACTTCTGCATCTATAAGAGGCATAAGTACTTCGTTTTCCGATCTTCCTTCTGAATAGGCCTGTCTGAGCTCGGAAAGCAGGAGGAAGAAATCCTTGAATATGCATTTAATTCCTTTTTTAAGAGTCAGTTCAGAAATCGCCCCCACTGCAAGGTGGGTTTTGCCTACTCCCGATGGACCCATAAGAAGGAACCCCTTGTTGTTCGGATAGCGTTTGAGGAAATTATCCTTTGCGTATTTTAACGCACTTTGTTTATCAATACTTGCCCCGGGTTTGAAACTGTCGACCTCGAGAACGTTTGAATATTTGGCCGGTATACCTGCATAGTTGTACTGTTTTACATTTTTGTGTATCACACCGCATTTGGGGCAGCTGGTGAGATACGTGTATCCATTGTCGTTTTTCATTGATACAACCCCTGCTCCCCCACATATGTCGCATGCGAGTGTACATTCGCAAAGAAAAGCTCTGGAGTTGTGATTGAAAGGTTTAACAATATAACCCTGGTGATGGCAACTCTCACAGCCTGTTCTTTTTCCTGTCCTGTTGTTTTTAATCATATTCAAAAATGTTTACAATCGAGTATTTCTTTACTATAAGTTCATTCCTGAAAGCAGTAATACTATCATTCCTGTCGTTTTTACTTATGAATCTTGCATTTTTAGGGATCATCGATTCGGCCTCATTAATAAGTATGCTCCTTTCATTATAACTCAACTGATGAAAGCATTTGTCAAAGAACTCATACTCCATTTGATTGAGTTCACTGAAAATAACATCTGCATTTCTATTTGATAATTGAAGTATCCTGTATCTGAAGTCAAGGTAGATCTGCTTCACATTCTCTCTTTTTTCTTTGAGAAGAAGCACGTCAATTTTATTGAATATCCTTTCTAATTGTCCATTTTTCCCGGTTACTGTGATTTCATTTTCCGATCTCGAGCTATGTCTGATTGCCCGATATAGTGAATATACAAAAGGACCACACTTGTATAAATTTTTAATATTTTCAGCATCGTCTTCGATTGCATTCGAGATGCCCTTGAAGACGATCTCCTTTGGAATACCTTTATTCTGCCACTCTTTAATTAGATTATAATCCCTGGAAGATAACATTACCCCGTTACCCCTGTGTCTAAGAAAAAAAGTCTCAATATCTTTTATGTAGTTAGAATTGAAACTCATAACAGCTATACTTGATCATTACTAATTATTTTTTTCATATTATCTATAGTTTCAAAATAGTCTCGAGTTTTAAAAATTCCCGAACCTGAAACTATTATGTCTGCGCCGGCCTCTGATACATCCTTTACATTGTCGATTTTAATTCCGCCGTCCACCTCTATTAGTGGTTTGTGTCCCGGAAGCTTGTCGATTAGTTCTCTTGTCCTTTCAATTTTGTTCAGGGTATTTTTTATAAATTTTTGTCCTCCGAAACCGGGCTCCACCGTCATTATTAATAATACATCAATAAGTTCAATCACCTCTTCTATTACTGAAAGAGGAGTTGCAGGATTAAGCGATACACCGCATTTAACACCCATTGATTTGATATTCTGAATTGTGCTGTATAGAAGTTGACAGGCTTCAACCTGGATAGTCAGCACTTCAACGTGTTCTTTACCTGCGATAATAAAAGGTTCTGCAAATTGCTCGGGATTATCTATCATCAGATGGATATCGAGCGGTGGTGGGGAAATTCTGCTCAATGCTTCAACTATTGGTATTCCTATACTGATGTTCGGGACAAAATGTCCGTCCATTACATCCACATGTATCCAGTCCGCCCCTGCATTTTTTACAGCGTTCACTTCATCGTGAAGTCTGGCGAAATCGCATGAAAGTATAGATGGTACTATTAATTTTCTCATAATAATGTGTTCCTTGGATTTTTGTTAAGGAATCATATCCAATAGAATAGCATTTTAAAAGTGCCTATTTTACTGAAAAATACTAAAAATTGTTGATTTATTATCCAAATTGTAAAAAAAATAAGCGGTTTTTGGCTTGACATAGCATGAGTGGAGTATATATTGTTTGAGCACTTAACCATATATTTTTAAATACACACGGAGTTAAAATGAGTATAAAAAACTTTATATTTACATCTGAATCAGTAACTGAAGGACATCCGGACAAAATATCGGACCAAATTTCCGATACCGTACTGGATGCAATGCTGGAGAATGACCCGCACAGCAGAGTAGCCTGCGAAACACTTACAACTACCGGTCTGATACTCGTAGCAGGAGAGATTACCAGTAAAAGCCAGGTTGATATACCATCACTGGTTAGAAATACCATCAGGGAAATTGGTTACACGGACAGTTCAATGGGCTTTGACGCGGATACCTGCTCTGTAATGACAGCTATTGACAAGCAGTCCGCTGACATCGCTGTCGGTGTTGACTCATCATCAGACAAGGAACAGGGAGCCGGTGACCAGGGTCTTATGTTCGGTTATGCAATAGATGAAACACCGGAGCTGATGCCCACACCAATAATGCTGGCACACCAGCTTGCATACAAACTTTCCGAGGTCAGGAAAAACGGGACACTTGATTTCCTGAGGTCTGACGGAAAATCACAGGTGACGATAAAGTACGAGAACAAGAAACCTGTTGCTGTTGATACCATCGTGATATCTTCACAGCACTCCGCCGAAGTAAAAAACAAGACCATTTATGATGGTATTAGGGAAGAAGTTATTAATAAGACCGTTGATCCTTCTCTCGTAACGGATGAAACAAAGATATATATAAATCCGACAGGCAGATTCGTAGTGGGTGGTCCGATGGGTGATGCAGGTCTCACGGGCAGAAAGATAATCATAGATACCTATGGTGGCTGGGCAAGACACGGCGGCGGAGCATTTTCAGGAAAAGACCCTTCAAAGGTTGACCGTAGTGCCGCATATATGGCCAGATACATTGCCAAGAATGTTGTTGCGGCAGGCCTTGCAAGTGAATGTGAAGTACAGCTTGCATATGCTATAGGTGTTGCAGATCCTGTGTCTGTAATGGTCGATACATTTGGGACCGGCAAAATTCCTGAACAGGAAATATCCAAGGCGATAAGAGAAGTTTTCGATCTCAGACCAAGTGGTATTGTCAGGTCACTTAATTTGTTGAGGCCTATATACAGGGGAACAGCAGCATACGGGCACTTTGGCAAAACAGGCGATGCATATACCTGGGAAAAAACGGATAAAAAAGACGAACTAAACAAAGCTGTATAGCAAAAATTGTATTGGAGGTACAAATGGAATACGACGTTAAAGATATTAATTTGGCAAAAGAAGGAGAATTAAGAGTTGAATGGGCAGCACAGCAGATGCCTGTTCTGAAACAGATAAGGGAGAGATTCAAGAAGGAAAAGCCCCTCAAGGGTGTAACTGTTGCCGCATGTCTTCATGTAACGACTGAAACAGGCAACTTGATGATCGCCCTCAAGGAAGGTGGTGCAAATGTGGGACTCTGCGCTTCAAACCCGCTGAGTACACAGGATGATGTAGCAGCATACCTTGTAAAAAAACATAATATCTCTGTATTTTCCATAAACGGTGAAGATACAAAGACATATTACGAACATATAAACAGTGTTCTGGATATGAAACCGAACATTACCATGGATGACGGAGCAGACCTTGTTTCTACTGTGCACAAGGACAGAACAGCGCTCCTGGACGATCTGTATGGCGGTACCGAAGAAACAACTACTGGCGTTATAAGACTGAAAAGTATGGCCAGCAACGGTGTCCTGAAATATCCTATAATTGCTGTAAACGATGCTGATACGAAACACTTTTTCGATAACAGATACGGAACCGGACAGAGTACAATAGACGGTATAATCAGGGCAACGAACAGGTTGCTTGCCGGAACTGTATTCGTTGTATGTGGTTACGGATGGTGTGGTAAAGGTCTTGCGATGAGAGCAAAAGGCATGGGAGCCAATGTTGTTGTAACCGAAGTAGACCCGCTCAAAGGACTTGAGGCTTCAATGGACGGATTCAGGGTAATGCCTATTGCACAGGCTGCAAAGATAGGTGATTTCTTCTGCACCGTTACAGGCAACCTGCACGTTATAAGAAAGGAACACT
>Ga0102952_1000088_pt1 | contig 52147 bp, 48 predicted proteins | sample SalPon2A_C_D1_MG_FD_78506 | JGI IMG/M metagenome (GOLD analysis project Ga0102952, IMG submission 78506) | Soil microbial communities from South San Francisco under conditions of wetland restoration - Salt Pond MetaG R2A_C_D1_MG | ecosystem: Environmental > Terrestrial > Soil > Wetlands | place... | reverse complement strand
GAAATGCTGATATAGGCATCAAAAAGCGATTGGTCCTTAAAGAGGTAGTAATTGCCGAAATTGGCTGTTATATCGTATCCCACAAACATCTTAAACGGGGCGGTACTGTAAGAGGTCTCCAGGTAAGGGATGATTTCCATCCCAAGGAATTCATAGAACAGTTTGCCTTTCTCGGTGGGAAGGCCACTATCTTTTTCAAAGGCACAGTCGTACCAGCGCAGGTCGTTCTTGCTTTGCTCCACCCCTACCACAATGGCCTCCGGCATTCCCTCGAAGCGGCTATAGAATTTAGAAATGGCCACTACCTGGTCAAACAGGTATTCTGCATCCAGGACGACTACGAGGGGGTATTTTTTATCGGGGCTGTAGTCTTCGGGGAAATAGTATTTAACATCCCTGCGCTCCTGCAATTTAAAAGATTCGAAGATCTCCTGCTTCACCTGGGCAAAGATGCCGGTACAAACAAACAGGGCAAACAAAAAGGATAGGTTGCGCCTCATGGAATACATATTGGGTTGAGTCCGCTTAACGGTTTCTGTTCAATAACGGTAAGACCAGAAAAGATATTGCCCCGAAAAAGACAACCATAAAAGTCTGTGAGATCCACATGATCCAGCCGAAGGCATCGCCGGAAACATCCGATATCCCATAAATGGCAAGGGAACTACTCACTGCGATCGGATAGATACCGATGCCCCCATTGGTTGTAGACATGGCAAAAGCCCCTGCTATAAAACCCACCATGATTTCATCCAGTGCCAGACTGCGCGTTTCGGGAACAGTGTATTTGATCACCCAGAACATTCCTATATAGGCTATCCAGATAAAAATAGTATGACAAAGAAAGAGCCATTTTTTCTCCATCTTAAAAATGCTCATAACCCCTTCCAGGAGGCCTTTGATGAAATTTTTCAGCTTCAGGGCCAGGCGGTGGGTGGATCGCCTGAGGAATGCGAGGAAGAGAAAGAGCCCTAAGATACCCAGTGCAAGTAAAACCAACATGGCGGCAAGGCTTACCCCGCGACCGTCCAGGAAGCGGAGCAGGTTATCGGTTTGCAGGAATAAGGTGATGATGATGAGCAGAAGGAGCATGATGACGTCGATCACGCGTTCGGTTACAATGGTCCCGAATCCCTTTTGAAAAGGAACGCCTTCATAGGTGCTCAGGGCGGTGGCCCGCAGCACTTCACCGGATCTGGGGATGCCCAGGTTTGCAAAATAACCGATCAGGATAAATTGTACGCTATTTATTATGCTGGAGCGATATCCCATGGGCTTCAGGAGATAGTTCCATCGGATAGCCCTTGAGATATGGCTGAGAATGGCGATCAGGATTGAGATCCCCACCCAGAAGAGGTTTGCTTCCCGGATGTATTTGATTATCTGCCGGCGGTCTTCCGGGGAAGTCATGTAATAGGAATACCAAACCAGGAAAAGCCCCAGGCCGATAGGGAGGAATAATTTGAGCGCTTTTTTAAGCTGTTGGTTCAAAATCAGGTCAGGCGGTTGGTGGCTTCGTCGGGAAATATCAATGCCGGATTGAATTTTTTGGCCTCCTCAATATCCATATGGGCATAGGTAATCAGGATAAGGATATCTCCCACAGCCACCTTGCGGGCAGCCGCCCCGTTCAGGGTTAGTTCACCCGTACCCCGCGGGCCGGGGATGGCATAGGTTTCCAGGCGTTCCCCGTTGCTGTTGTTCACCACCTGCACCTTTTCACCGCGAATGATATTGGCCGCGTCCATTAGGTCTTCATCTATCGTTATGCTGCCGATATAATTAAGATCGGCGCCGGTAACCCGAACGCGGTGTATTTTAGATTTTACTACTTCCACTTGCATGGCGCAAAGATAGGTATTTTAGTTGAGGGATATATTGTCAATAAGCCTTACCCCGTTGGCATAGGCGGCAATGAAAGCCCTGTATTTTCGGTCTTTTCGCTTCCTGAGAACAGGTGTCAGCGTATCTGCATCTGCGATCTCCACATATTCGAGCTTCAGGTGGGGATGTGCCCGGAATTGCTGCCGCACCCATTTCACGATAAATGGGGCACTTTTCGTGCCAAATTTGGATTTGGCTGCTTTCAGGGTTTTATAAATAAAGGCGGCCTCTTTCCGCAGCCTTTCAGTCAGTCTTTGATTCCGCGAACTCAGGGCAAGGCCACCGGCCTCCCTGACAATTGGGCAGCCGATGACCTCTACCGGGAGATTCTGGGCGGCGACCAGCTTTCGGATGATCTGTAACTGCTGGAAATCCTTTTCCCCGAAATAGGCGCGATGAGGCCTTATTAACCGCAGGAGCTCTTCCACAATGGTTCCGACCCCATTAAAATGCCCCGGGCGGTGCAGGCCTTCCATTACCTGATCCAGCCCCTCAAAATTATAGGTCCGGCTCAAGACTGCCTCCCCGTACATTTCATTTGTTGAAGGGGCAAAGACCAGCAGGTCCTCACCAACCGGCCGGAGCAGCCGCAGGTCATTTTCCAGGCTTTTAGGGTATTTTTCGAGATCGTCCGGGTTGTTAAACTGGGTGGGATTCACGAAGATACTGACCACCACCAGGCCGTTTTCTTTCCTTGCGCGCTGCACCAGGGCAAGGTGACCGCGGTGCAGGGCACCCATGGTTGGGACCAGTCCGACATCCCCGTCTCCAGGCCCTGAAGAATCGAGATAAGACCGTATTTCTTTTTTGGTTTTAAATAGCCGCATCATCCAAAATATGAGCGTGCAAACTTACTATAAATACTGCTATTCTGCATAATTTTTGTAATTTTGCAGCTACGTTTAGCTCCATATACAAAATAAACGATCTATGACTGGCAAAAAGATATTGTTTGTATCTTCAGAATTAGTACCCTATCTCCCCGAGAACGAAGTTTCCCTAATGTCTTACGAAGCACCAAGGATGGTTAACAGCAACGGCGGCCAGATCAGGATATTCATGCCCAGATACGGCAATATCAACGAGCGCAGGCACCAGTTACATGAAGTGATCCGGCTATCGGGGATGAACCTGGTGATCAATGACATGGATATGCCTTTGATTATCAAGGTGGCGTCTATCCCCAGGGAGCGGATCCAGGTGTATTTTATAGATAACGAGGAGTATTTTAAACGAAAAGCTACTTTTGCTGATGAGAACGGGGTTTTATTCCCGGACAATGACGAACGGGCGATATTCTTTGCCAAGGGGGTGGTGGAGACGGTTAAAAAACTCAACTGGTCACCAGACATTATCCACGTGCACGGATGGATGGCCTCGCTGTTGCCTATTTACCTGAAACATTATTACGCAGATGAGCCGCTCTTTGCCGACAGCAAGATCGTAACTTCGGTATATGGCCGCAGTTTCGAAGGGGAGCTGGACGAACATCTCAAAGATAAAATAGCGTTTGACGGCATTTCAGAAAATGCCATTGCGCTTTTAAAAAAACCCACCTATAATAATTTGTTAAAAGTAGCCGTAGATTTTTCCGATGCCATTATTTTAGCCGCTGAGGAGATTCCGGATGAGCTAATGGAGCATATAGACAGCCTTGAAAAACCAGTGCTGCCCTATGTTTCCATACAGGAATTTGAAGAAGCCTATGCCAACTTTTACAACTCTGAAGTGTTGAGCAGGGTCATATGACAATTGGCGCGACCGACCACAAAAACACTTTGGTGAGACCCATGGCCTAAGATATAATTTGTCAGAACGAGGCACCTGCAATTGGTTGCGGCAGGGGTTGGATCGTTCTTTGTTGTTTTAAAACGGATGTGCGTTGCGGATGAATAAGAGACGATTGAATCAAAAGCTGAAGTATATACTTGTACCCGTTCTGGCGGCTTTCGTTTCCCTGCCGGTGTTTCAATCCTGCGAACAGGATACAGTGACTATAGGGCAGGACGTAATCGGGGGCAAACCGTTCACTACAGACCGGGCCACCTACGATGTTTTTGCCTATAACCACAAGATTGATGCCGTGCAAACCAACCGCATGCCTATATACCAGATCGGTACTTTTATGGATCCCGTCTACGGGCATACAGAAGCGAGTATCACCACCCAACTGCAACTTTCGGCTACCAATCCGGTTTTTGGAGATACGGCCGAACAGGACGAAACTACCCCCGAAAACGAAACGGTCACAAGTGTCATCCTTTATATGCCTTATCTTCAAAATTCGGCCCCGGACCGGGACCTGGACGGGGTGATCAACGAATTGGATGCCGATCCGGACGATCCCAACAGTGATACCGATGGGGATGGCGTCTCAGATAATACAGAGCGGATTGTGGGCACTGATCCCCTGAACCCGGATACGGATGGGGACGGTATCAATGACGCCGAGGATCCCGATACCGCAGTGAACCGATTCCCGAAAAGGGTTGACCTGGATAGTATTTTCGGAAACCGGGAAGCACCTTTCAATTTTAAGGTTGAGCGCTCCACCTATTTCCTGCGCGACCTGGACCCCAACAGCAATTTTGAAGATACACAGTCCTACTATTCCAACCAGCAATTCTCACCCGATTTTACCTCGGAGGTTTTGTTTGACGACCAGCTCACGGTAAGTGATGAAGAGATCCTGATCTTCCCGGAAGACGATCCCACCACAGAAGACGACGAATCTCAGAACGCCCCAACCCGCATCCAACCGGGAATACGGGTGGAATTGGATCCGGCCTTTTTTCAGCAGAACATCCTGGACAAGGAAGGGCAGTCCGAACTGCTCAGCCAACAGAATTTCAAGGACTATTTGAGGGGGCTTCACCTTTCGATCAGCCCGGTAACGGATGATCTCCTTTTTCTCTTTGACCTTACCGATTCGTATATCACCATCAACTACGAATATGACAATGAAGTAAACGGGGAGGCGACCACCTCGAAATCCTCTTTCCGGATCAACATGATCACTACGAGCACCAGCACCGGTATCAGTGGTAATGCCGTGAATACCTTTGCAAATGAAGCTTATCCGGCTGCGATTACCGACCGGCTGGATACTGGCGAGAACGCCTCTCGCATCTATTTAAAAGGGGGTGCCGGGGCTTATTCGGAGATCAAATTGTTCGATCCCAACAATGGGGAAGATATCATTAACCAGATCAAATCAAAGAACTGGATTATCAACGAAGCCAACCTGGTATTCTATGTAGACCGCGACGCCCTGAGTATGGGAACGGGCACCAGGGTAGAGCCCCCCAGGTTATACCTCTACAACGCCGAAACCAATGAACCCCTGTATAACTTCCTGACAGACCAGTCCGTAACCGATACTCCCCTGGGGGTTTTGTTGAACCACGACGGGATCCTGGAAAAGAGTGAAGACGGCCGGGGGTTGAAATACACCATACGGATTACAGACCATATCAACAATATCATCCAGCGCGATTCCGCCAATGCCACCCTGGGGCTGGCCGTTACCTCGGATATCCGGACCCGGAGCCAGCGGGCTGCCCAGCTATCGGGCAATGAGATGGCGGATGTACCGCTGATGTCGATTGTAAACCCCCTTGGGACCGTATTGTACGGCAGCAATGTGCCGGCCTCGGAACCTAAAAAGCTCAAACTGGAGATCTACTACACGGAGACCAGGCAATAAGCCGGAACCGGATACAGATTATTTTGCTTATCTCATCGGGAAAAGCATCCGTATTCGGTCACAAATCGTACATTTGCCCTTTAATATCGCCCGTGCTTCCCCAACGGACTTAAACGAATGCCTATGTGTGGAATCGTTGGATATATAGGCCACCGCGAAGCCTATCCCATCATTATAAAAGGATTACAACGCCTGGAATACAGGGGGTACGACAGTGCCGGAATTGCGCTCTATGACGGCACGGATATAAACCTTACCAAAACAAAAGGCAAGGTTGAGGACCTTAGATGCCTCTCTGAAGCTGGCATGTCCCTGCTCGGTAACCTCGGTATCGGCCATACCCGCTGGGCCACCCACGGGGTCCCCAACGATGTCAATTCCCACCCTCACTATTCAAATTCCGGAGACCTGGTCATCATCCATAACGGGATAATTGAGAATTACGAATCCATTAAGAAGGAGTTGATCAAGAGGGGCTATGAATTTCATTCCGAAACGGATACAGAAGTGTTGGTAAACCTTATTGAGGAGGTTAAGAAAAAGGAAGGGGTAAAACTGGGCAAGGCGGTTCAGATCGCCCTTAACCAAGTAGTGGGCGCTTATGCCATCGCGGTATTTGACAAAAAGAAACCAGATGAGATCGTCGTGGCCAAACTGGGAAGTCCCCTGGCAATCGGCATAGGCGAGAACGAATTTTTTGTGGCTTCGGATGCCTCGCCCTTTATTGAGTTCACGAATAAATCCGTCTACCTGGCCGACGAAGAAATGGCTATCATACGTCCGGGCAAGGAAATCAAACTGCGTAAAATTAAGGACGATTCCGTTGCGTATCCCCTGGTACAGGAGTTACAACTCAATCTTGAAGAGATTGAAAAAGGAGGGTACGAACATTTTATGCTGAAGGAGATTTACGAACAGCCCAGGGCAATAAAGGATACCTACAGGGGCCGTTTACTGGTAGAGCAGGGGATCATTAAAATGGCGGGGATAGACCAGAACCTGGAGAAATTTACGAACGCAAACCGGATAATCATTGTCGCCTGCGGAACGTCCTGGCATGCCGGTCTTGTGGCCGAATACATTTTTGAGGACCTGGCCCGTATCCCTGTGGAGGTGGAGTACGCGTCTGAATTCCGCTACCGCAACCCCGTGATCACTGAACGGGATGTGGTCATTGCCATTTCCCAGTCGGGCGAAACGGCAGACACCCTGGCAGCTATCAAGTTAGCGAAGGAACATGGGGCATTCGTCTTTGGAATCTGCAACGTGGTTGGCTCTTCCATTGCCCGGGAGACCGATGCCGGTGCCTTTACCCATGCCGGCCCCGAAATAGGGGTTGCCTCCACCAAGGCCTTCACAACGCAGATCACCGTACTTACCCTTCTGGCGCTGAAACTGGCCAAGCAGAAGGGGGTGTTTTCAGAAACCCGATTTCATGAGTTCCTTTCGGAAATGGAAAATATCCCGGCTAAAGTGGAAAAGGCCCTGGAATCCAACGCCCTGGTGGAAAGCATCGCCAGGGTTTACAAGGATTCAGGAAACTGCCTTTACCTCGGCAGGGGGTATAATTTCCCCGTAGCCCTGGAAGGTGCCCTGAAACTTAAGGAAATCAGTTACATCCACGCCGAAGGATACCCGGCAGCCGAAATGAAGCACGGCCCCATTGCCCTTATCGACGAGCACATGCCCGTAATAGTAATCGCAACCAACAAAGGGCACTATGAGAAAGTAGTCAGCAATATTCAGGAGATCAAATCCCGCAAGGGTAAGATCATCGCCCTGGTTACCGAAGGGGATGAGCAGGTCAGGGAACTGGCCGACCACGTCATCGAAATACCCGAGACCCTGGAAGCCCTGACACCGTTGCTCACCACCATCCCACTGCAGTTGCTTTCTTACCATATCGCCGTTATGCGCGGGTGTAATGTGGATCAGCCCAGGAACCTTGCCAAATCGGTAACGGTGGAATAGATTTCATCATAGGCTTACTTTTTTTACCACACCTGTTCTGGGTTCAATTGGTAACCCCCCGATCGGCCGGCCGGCCAGTTTACAATTCTTTTATTATGCACGCATAATTTTTGAGGATTTCACATTTTGGGTACAAAAATTTTGGTATCTTGGTTCTAAGCGAAACATAACTAGACTTTAACTCTTTACGAATGAGAACCGTACTTCTGTTTTCACTTTTTTTAATGGGGATTGCTGGTCATGCCCAGACCACAATAAATGGAACGGTAAAGGATCAAAATGGTGAGCCGGTGGCCGGTGCGAATGTGGTAATCATTGGGAAGGCCATTGGGACCGTAACCGATTTCAACGGGAATTTCATCCTTCAGACGGCTGAGGTACCCCCTTTCCAGATCCGCATTACCAGCATTGGGTATACCGATTTCATCGCTGATGTGGTCTCTGCAGAACAGACTGTGCAGGCGATATTGCAGGAGTCTCAGACCATGCTCGACGAAATTGTGATATCAGCCTCCCGGACCCCGGAAAGAATTTTCGAATCGCCGGTTTCGGTTGAACGTTTCGGGCTCAGGGATATTAAGACGACCACCGCCCCTTCCTTCTATGGGGGGCTACAAAACCTGAAAGGGGTTGACATCAATACGAACAGCCTCACCTTCCAGTCTGTAAACACCCGGGGTTTCGCCACATTTGCCAACAACCGCTTCCTCCAGCTGGTAGACGGGATGGACAACTCGGCTCCCGGATTGAATTTCGTACTGGGAAACCTGGTGGGGATGTCGGAGTTGGAAGTCCAGAGCGTTGAAATCCTACCCGGTGCTTCATCCGCACTGTATGGAGCCGGGGCATTTAACGGAATCCTGTTCATGAACAGTAAAAGCCCGTTTGATTACCAGGGAATCAGTGCCTATGGCAAGGTGGGCATCACCTCCCAGGAGGCCGCAGGAGACAATTCCTATTATGATTTCGGGATGCGTGCGGCCAAGGCGTTTAGCGACAAGTTTGCGATCAAGGCGAATATCTCTATTCTGAAAGGAGAGGACTGGCACGCCGATAGCACGGCCGACCTGGCTATGCCCGGGGCGGACCGATCCAACCCGGCTTATGACGGACTCAATGTATATGGAGATGAAGTCGGCACCCTGCTGAATTTCGATGCCGCCGCCGGCCTCCCATCGGGGACGGTGGGTTCTGCCTTTGTAACCCGTACGGGCTATTTGGAGCGGGAAATGGTAGACTATGATGCCGAGAGCGTGAAAACGGATTACTCCCTGAACTACCGCCCTTTTGGGGACGACCTTGAATTGAGTTACAACGGCCGGATCGGGAGGGGCAATACGATCTACCAGGGGGCCAACCGCTATGCCATCCGCAATTTTACCATGCAGCAGCATAAACTGGAACTCAAGAACGACCATTTCTTTATCCGCGGGTACATAGTGTCAGAAGGCGCTGGGGATTCCTATGATTCCCGCTTTGCGGCCATCAACGTAAACCGCCAGTGGAAGTCGGACACCGAGTGGTTCACGGAATATGCCCAGACCTATATCGGCGCCCGTCTGGGCGTGGGTACCGGTATCCCGCTTGATGAAACATCTGCCCATGCCCTGGCCCGTCAGGCTGCGGATTCCGGGCGTTATCTTCCGGGGACACCTGAATTCCAGAAAGCATTAGAAAAGGTGACAAATGACGGGAACCTCAATACAGGAGCCAAATTCATTGACAATACCAAATTCCGGCATCTGGATGCCAATTACAACTTCTCCAACCTGACGAGCGAGTTTGCCGATATCCAAATAGGCGGGTCCTACAGGGAATATGAACTGAATTCCAGCGGAACCATATTTACCGATATCGATGGTCCTATTACCTATAAGGAATACGGCGCCTATTTACAACTGCAACGAAAATTGCTGGATGAACACCTGAAATTCACAGGATCCATTCGATATGACAAGAACGAATTCTTTGACGGCTTCTTTTCCCCTCGCCTTTCCTTTGTTTACAACATTGGGACCGATCAGAATCAAAACGTTCGGGTATCCGTGCAGCAGGGCTTCCGGAACCCGACCACACAGGATCTCTTTATCGGGCTCAATGCCGGACGGGCCGTGCTGGTAGGGTCTGCGCCCGATAACCTGGACCGGGATATCCGCCAATACAACCTGAGTGCCGGCGGACAAACGATCACAGGGCAATCAAAGGCCACCGTTGTAGGCCGCGCAGCCTATGAAAATGCTTTCTCCCTGGCTTCGGTAAACGCCGGCGCCCCGGCGGCCGTGAATACACCTTTGGTAAAGCCGGAGGAAATCACTGCATAGGAAGTAGGGTACCGGGCGCAATTCGGGAGCGTGGCGATAGACCTGAGCGGCTATTACAACCGCTATAAGAATTTTATATCGAACACTACGGTAATCGTTCCCTTTTACGGGCAGGCCGGGGACGGAACCCTCTCACTCCTGGCCCTGCAGAATAGCGATTACTTCCCGTACCAGACCTACACCAATTCCCTGGCGAAAATCGAGAGCTGGGGAGCCGTGGTGGGCGTTGACGCGAAGATACTGGGAAATTATGACATTGGAGTGAGCTATACCTATGCCGATTTAAATTTTGACCAGGCTGCATTTCCCGATTTCAGGACCAATTTCAATTCCCCACACCATAAAGTCAAGGCCTCCTTTGGCAATACGGCACTTTTCGAGAATTTCGGGTTTAAAGTGAATTACCGTTGGAGCGATAGTTATTTCTGGCAGGCCACTTTTGCCGATGGTTATATTGATGCCTACACGGTGCTGGATGCCCAGATCAACTATGAGGTACCCAGCATAAAAACAGTCTTTAAAGCAGGGGGATCCAACATCCTGGGGGATGAATATTTCTCGGCTGTGGGAGCTGGTGCGGTAGGCGCCATCTATTATCTTGCATTGACCATAAACCCCTGATCCATTCAGAGATACCAAAAAAACAGGCGGCTGGGAACAGCCGCTTTTCTTATGGGAAAAAAAGCGCGGGAAGCGTTCACATATTCCATAGATATGCCCTATATTTGCAGCCTGAAAAACCAAGCTTCGGGCCAGGGGTGCGGAGGAAGGTAAATAGCTAAAATTCTTTAATACAAATATCAGCAATGGCAAAGATTACAGGTAAGGTGGCACAGATCATTGGCCCGGTGATTGATGTGGAATTCAAATCCGCAGAAGACCTCCCTAAAATTTATGACTCCCTGGAGATCAATCGGGAAGACGGCTCTATCCTGGTCCTTGAAGTACAGTCACACATAGGAGAAAATACCGTGCGATCCATTTCGATGGATTCGACGGACGGCCTCTCCCGTGGGGTGGAAGTGGTGTCCACGGGTGATGCCATACAAATGCCGGTTGGGGAAAATATTTACGGGCGGCTTTTCAATGTTATAGGGGATGCCATTGACGGCCTGGGCAACCTTCCCAAGACCGGCAAGAACGGCCTTCCCATCCACCGGGAAGCGCCCAAATTCGAAGACCTGACTACTAGCACGGAAGTCCTGTTCACCGGGATAAAGGTGATCGACCTGATTGAGCCTTACGCAAAAGGTGGAAAGATCGGCCTCTTTGGAGGAGCCGGGGTCGGGAAAACCGTCTTGATCCAGGAATTGATCAACAACATTGCCAAAGGACATGGCGGACTTTCCGTATTTGCAGGGGTAGGTGAGCGTACCCGCGAGGGGAACGACCTGCTGCGTGAAATGCTTGAGTCTGGCATCATCAAATATGGGGAGGAGTTTAAAAAATCAATGGAAAAAGGAGGATGGGACCTCAGCAAGGTCGATAAAAAGGCCATGAAAGAGTCCAAAGCCACCTTTGTGTTCGGGCAGATGAACGAACCTCCGGGCGCCCGTGCCAGGGTAGCCCTTTCCGGACTCACCATCGCGGAATACTTCCGGGACGGAGCCGGGGAAGGGCAGGGCAAAGACGTCCTTTTCTTTGTAGACAATATATTCCGGTTTACACAGGCCGGATCTGAAGTGTCCGCTTTGTTGGGCCGTATGCCTTCGGCGGTAGGGTACCAGCCTACACTGGCTACCGAGATGGGCGCCATGCAGGAACGGATCACCTCTACCAAACGGGGGTCCATTACCTCGGTCCAGGCCGTCTACGTACCCGCGGATGACCTTACCGACCCGGCGCCGGCAACCACTTTTGCCCACCTGGATGCTACTACGGTATTGAGTCGTAAGATCGCGGAATTGGGGATCTACCCGGCTGTGGACCCGCTGGATTCCAGCTCGAGGATCATGTCGCCTGACGTGTTGGGAAAGGAGCATTACAATTGCGCCCAGCGCGTGAAGGAACTTTTACAGCGTTACAAGGAACTGCAGGATATCATTGCCATCCTCGGGATGGAGGAATTGTCTGAGGAAGACAAGCTGGCTGTTGGCCGGGCCCGGAGGGTGCAGCGTTTCCTTTCCCAGCCTTTTCATGTTGCGGAGCAATTCACCGGTACTCCAGGAGTCCTGGTGGATATCAAGGATACGATCAAAGGCTTTAACATGATCATGGACGGAGAACTGGACCACCTGCCCGAAGCGGCTTTCAACCTGAAGGGAACCATTGAGGACGCCATCGAAGCCGGGGATAAAATGCTGGCTGAGGTTTGATGGGAAAGCTTCAAGACAGAGAACCGGTAGCCAGTAGGGGCGCCAGAAACAGTGCCAAGTAAAAAATATATACATGTACCTGGAAATCATATCACCGGAAGCAACCCTTTATCAAGGCGAAGTAAGCATTGTAACTGTTCCCGGGGTAAGAGGGGAGTTTCAAATGTTGCAGAACCACGCCCCTATTGTTTCGTTGCTGCAAAAGGGCACCGTTAGGCTTAAGGGGGAGAACGGAATTGCCGAGGATTTCGAGACCCGTTTCCGCAAGGGACCGGATGGGGCCTATCTGTTGGATATACAGAGCGGTACCGTTGAGATGCAGGACAACCGGATCATTGTGTTGGCTGATTAGTACTCCCCGGATAAAATACAGATGGCGCCGTCCGAAAGGGGGGCGCTTTTTTTTCGGGCTGATCCGGGATTGTAAAACTTTTCCTATATTAGATAATCGCCTGCAACTGGCGGGCGATCACGGTAACTAATCAACCTTTTGGAGCGCCCGCCGGATCTTTTCGATCGGAGGCTTGGGCGGAGCAACCATAAATAGCTTATGAAATCCCATGTCCCTTCCGTAGTGGCCCTGTCCGCCTTCTGCAGTACGCTCCTGGGCGGCTGCGCCCTTAGTTCAAATGTAAATTCGCACTATGTATCCGGAGAGCGGGTAGTACTTCACCCGGTTGCCGCTGAGCGTCAAAGTTTGATCGGTCCGCTGGTCGCTGCCCTGGCGCCCAATGTGGTGAACTTCACCACTGCCAAATTGAAGAAAGTGTATGCGCGCGAAAGTGAAAAATACGTAGCAGCGTACAGTGCTACCCGTGTGGGGGAGGATTTTTATACAAGTGATACCAGCCTGGAGTTCTCTTTTGAAGCCATCGAAATCAACCGCTATGCCAGCTCGGGCCCTTCCGGGGCGGAGGTACCTGCTTCCGCCATCCGGCTGCGATGGGTGCCCAATCGGGAGCGCAGCCTGTTTGCCTTTGTGCCCGAACGACTGCAGGTGCAAAAAGCCAAAGCCAAACTGCGGACGGGGGATAGTGACCTGGATCTGAGCATCCATATCGAACTGACCGGATATTGGCAACAAAAGAACGGGGAAATCAAGAGCAAGGTGCTGGGGGATGCCACCATGCTGCTCTCGGGCCTCCGCCTTGGGGAAACCTATGTCCTGGGCAGGGACGGGGAGGAACACTGGCTGGAAGATCAGGCCGGCAATAAGAGCAATTACAATGTGCAGACCAGTTGGATGGCTCCTGTGCCGGTCAGTGTGAGTGAGCAGGGCAACCGAATGGAATATGCGAGAGGAAACTATTCGCTAACCGTCACGGTAACCGAAGTGGACGACTACGGGGAGCGGGTGGCCCGTTTCGGCCAGGACCTTTATGATGCCAGAGGGGTTTTGATCGATTTGCTGGAGGAAGGGCTGGATTGATGGGGTAAATCACAGGATAAATCCTTACAGAAAGTGTAATTTGGCCATAGCGTTGAAAAACCTTGTTCAACATGGAACTCCAACCTACCCTGAAGAGTGAATTAGTATTGATAAGGCCATTATCCCATAAGGACAAGGAGGGGTTGTATGCTGTGGCAAGAGACCCGAAGATATGGGAGCAACATCCCTGCAAGCGTTACCTCAGGCCGGAATTTGAAAAATACTTCGCCGAATCGATGGATTCCGAAGGAGCCCTGGCAATAGTTGATCCGGCTACGGGGCGGATAATCGGCAGTTCGCGGTTTAAGCTTCCCGGGGGGCTACCGGATGCCGTTGAAATTGGGTGGTCTTTCCTTGGCCGGAAGTACTGGGGCGGCAAGTACAACAGGGAGGTAAAGAATTTAATGACAGATCATGCCTTCAAGTTTGTAAGCCAGGTTCTTTTCTTTATAGATAAGGATAATATTAGGTCGCGGAAGGCGGTTGAGAAGATAAATGGAAGGCAGGTAAGGGCCGCGGACCTGGACCTGATTCCCACCATTGGGGCAAACACCTTAATTTATGTGTTGGAGAGGCCGCAGGAATATACCCATACTTGAGATGCTTTTTAATATTAGGTATAACGGGGTATTCTTTTGCCTTGGGAGGCAAGGGATGCTTAATACTTTCACCTGCTACTATCGGCCGGCGGAATCCTTAAGATAGAAAGGAAGTCCCGATTAAAATGATCGAAAAACGGAGTGGTTCGGTGAGTTATGAGCCCAGGGGCCCCACCCTCCCCCCACCCTAATTCAAATTACCCGTGTTTACTGCAGCAAGCTAGCAGGAACAACTGGAATTTAAATTCAGACAAAACGGCCTGGTGCCGGTGCCAGGCGATTGAAAGAACCTGGCTGTGGCCCGTATGCCGGTGCCTGATTGCATACCAATACGCTCACCTGGTATTCTTAGATTCCCTTGTCCGAATTAGGGGTATTACTACTACACCCAAGTTCAAAATGGCTCCCCCCACTTTGGAAAACCAACAGTTTATGGCCAAAAATGGGTATTCTTATTTCGAGGGTTAGCGCTGGCGTCTGGCCCATTCCCCTGGTATACGGAACAGGAAGCCTGCCCGAAAGTGAATGTAAAGGCCCCAACGGGAAGACCAGGGTTACCAAACTTAATAGAAGCCATAAACCATGGAAAAACGAAAATGGGGGGCGGGATTAATACCATTGGGTGACCTAAGATATGCAGTATAGCCCCTTCCTGATAAAACCTGTTGAGGAACTATCTGCATGATATAAAATATCGTACCTTGAGGAAACCGATCATAAGCGTATGACTTCTTCCATTACACATTGCCAGAGTTGTGGAATGCCCCTGAGCAGGGACCGGCAGGGGGGTGGCACTGAAAAGGATGGCTCGAGGGGTCCGGCCTATTGTTCCCATTGCTATCAGGGGGGTGAATTTCAAAACCCTGCCATAGATACCGCGGAAAAAATGCAGGCCCATGTGAAGGCTAAAATGAAAGAAATGGGTATCCCGGGTTTCCTCACAGGGATTTTTACCAGAAAGATCCCCCACCTCGATCGATGGAAAGGATAAACGGGCACGAACATTTACCCCAAATCCTGTAGGTGCGCAAGAACAATAGAATATCAGGTCAATTCATTAAACAGCCCATATTGGAACTCCTCCCCATATACCAGACACCAGAAGAGAACAAAGTTTTTGAAAGCAACACTGATTGCCGGGAAACGCTGGAAATGACCGTGGAATTTTATGAAAAGGTTGGGTACACGCCCCCCTGGACGGGCTACTATGTAAAAAAAGATAAAGAATTGGTTGGCATGGCGGCTTTTAAAGGAAGGCCCATCCAGGGAAGGGTAGAGATCGCGTACGGGACCATGGAACGCTTTCGGAATCAGGGGATAGGTGCGGGAATTTGCCGGCTATTGGTTGAATTGTCACTTCAGACAGACCCCTCTATATCGATCACCGCCCGTACCCTGCCCGAACCGAATTATTCGACCAGGATCCTTCAGAAAAATAATTTTGTCCTTCTCGGTACCGTGGAGGACCCAGAAGACGGAGAGGTTTGGGAATGGATTTACCAGGGCCGTCCGGAGTGAATACAAACGGCCCGATTCGTTCACCTCCCGGGTTGTATTTCGTTTTGCCAGGCCAATATTTCTCGTACCTTAACAACGAGTTCAGAAACCGGGATGTTAATCTGTCCCGGATCATACCTTATTTATGAAAAGCCCGATGATTCGGATATGAATTCCACCTTGCTGCATATCATAGTATCCACACTTGCAATTGCCCTGGTCTTTTTTATTGCCAATAGGAGACACCTCAGCTATGATGAAGACCTCGGATTGATAGTACCCTCCGGTAGTGACCTGCTCAAGTGGGGGCTTTTGTTCCTGTTGTTGATAGGGGCGGAAGAACTTGCCACACGATACTTTGGGGGTGAGCCTGCAAGCAGTTGGATCGGAAAATATACACACTGGGAAATGGCCTGGCGTATGATCGGGATCCTCTTTCTGGCCCCCATTGCGGAAGAACTTATGTTAAGGGGGCTTATATTTTCCCGCATTAGGGATACACGCCTTAAAGTTTGGGGCGCTATCATCCTCCCGGCCGTATTGTTTTCCCTGGCACATGTACAGTATAGTTATACCCTGACTTTTATAGTGATTTTCATTGATGGTCTGTTTTTTGGATTGGTACGGCATTTTAGCAAATCAGTCGTACTGTGTATCGTTTTGCATGCGGTAGGCAACCTGGTGGCAGTTTTCGAAAAATTAATTTAAGCAGGGGCTGAAGCAGCCGAAACCATTTTCAGAACCGGAATTTCCACGGATGGTTGCCTTTAAAAATTGGCATAGATTTGGTACGGGAAGTTAAGATCCATTAATAATCCTAATTATGAAATCAATAGCAGTTTTATTCCCGACCCTCTTTTTCCTGATGTGTGGCGGACCGGATTCCCGTGAAAATACCGGTATCGAAGCCGTGGCATCAGATGAGGTTTTTTCCGAAAGGTCACCGGCCATGAAATCAGCATTGGCTCCTGTGACACCCATTCCCGCTGAGGAAATAGATGGGGAAATCACAAAAAAGAATATTAAAACCGGAGGGATTACTTTCAGGTCCGAAGCGGTTGATACGGATTATCGGCGGATTACCGCCCTGCTTCCCGAATATAGTGCCTACGTCGAAAACGAGAACCAAACCAAATCTGATCAGCGGGTACAATACGACCTGACCGTTCGGGTTCCGTCAGGAGCGTATGACAGCCTTTATAACCGATTGTCCAATTTGGCCGGGCGGGTGGAACACAAGTATACCAACATAGAGGACGTAACCGAACGCTATTATGACCTGCAGACCCGCCTGAAGAACAAAGAGGCGCTCGAACAGCGTTACCGGGAGTTGTTGGGCAAAGCGACCGAAATAAAAGATATGCTCGAAATTGAAAGGCAATTGAACGACGTTCGTACTGAAATAGAGAACCTGCAGGGCCAATTTAATTATCTCAGCAAGCAGGTACGCCTCAGCACGCTGCAGCTATCCTTCTATGAAGTCCTGCCCTATGCTTATGAGGATGCCCAGCGTCCCGGGTTTGGAAACCGGGTCCGCAGCGCCCTTGGCAATGGCTGGAGCGGGCTGCAGCTATTTGTGCTGGGTCTTGTAACCATATGGCCCTTTTATTTGCTGGCGGCTTTGGCGATCTTTCTATTCCTGACCATTCGCAAGTGGTGGAAAAAGAGGCAGTGATTTAATTGATAAGATCAGAAATTACATTCTATATGGAAGCACGACTGACCATGGTGTCTCTGGGCGTACACAATTTGAAGAAAGCCACCCATTTTTATGAAAATGTATTGGGCTGGGAAAAGACATCAGCGAGCAATGAACACATCTCATTCTTTAAACTCAATGGCATCCTCCTGGGGCTCTATGGTTGGGAACCGCTGGCTGACGACGCCGGAGTTCCTGCCGGGGGACAAGGCTTCCGTGGGGTTACTCTCGCCCATAATGCGCGGAGTAAAGAGGAGGTAGATGATATTTTTACCAGCCTGGATCAAAAAAAGGTGCGTATCGTCAAGCCGCCACAGGATGTCTTTTGGGGTGGATACAGCGGATATTTCGCCGATCCTGACGGCCATCTCTGGGAAGTTGCGTGGAATCCATATTTATCACTAGACAAAGCGGGGAATGTCACCCAATAGACGGTTTGATTGCAACAGCCCTGTACCGGACGGATCAAAAGGATTTGTTTGAATGCCGAACTTAAATCCTTAGCTTGGGGTATTTAATCAGACCCTCATGAAAACTTCCCGGAATAAGCGTCGCGACTTTATAAAAAAAAGCAGCCTGGGTACCCTGGGCCTAACCATTTTACCTTCTCTTAAAGGCAAGGTTCCGCCGAGTGACCTGCTTCGCATTGCCCATATAGGCGTAGGCGGGATGGGTAACAATCATATGCAGTGGTTTGCCGCCCTCCCGGAAGTGGAAGTGGTTGCCCTTTGCGATGTGGATGCCGGGCACCTGGGCGGCAGTATTAAACGCATGGAACAGGAACTGCAGCCGGGGAAGAAAGTAGACGCTTATGGGGATTTCCGCCATATCCTGGACCGTAAGGATATTGATGCCATAAGTTGTGCGACCCCCGACCACTGGCATGCCCAGATCGCTTCCCTGGCATTTGAGGCCGGCAAAGATGTATATGGGGAAAAACCACTCTCCTACAGTGTTCAGGAAGGGCGGTTGATGCTTGCTGCACTAGAGCGAAACCAAAGGGTATTCCAACTCGGGACCCAGATACACGCCACGGACAATTACCACCGGGTGGCCGAGCTTATCATGTCCGGGGCCATTGGCCGCGTGCGTACAGTGCGCCTTTGGAAAAACAGCACCCCGCCCCTTCTGAAAAGCTCAGGCGAACAAATTCCGCCAAAGGGTTTTGATTACGACTTTTGGCTGGGTCCGGCCCCAGCCGCCCCTTACATCCCGGAACGCACCCACCAGACTTACCGGTATTTCCTGAACTACTCAGGAGGGGTGTATGCCGACTTCTGGTGCCACATTGCGGATATCGCCTGGTGGGCAGCCAACCCCACAGGCCTTAAAAGCATTGAGGCGAGCGGGAATGTAGCCGAAGGATTTGCAAATACCCCCGGGTGGATTAACGTGGATTATGAATTTGAAAACCTTAACCTGTATTGGTCTACCCGTCCGCCCGATGTACCGGGCGCCGCCGAGCGGAATATCGGGGCCTATTTTGAAGGTGACAGGGGAACCCTTATCTGTGATTATGAAACGCGGGAACTTACCCTGGGCGGGGAAACCCTGACAGACCTTCCCTATGTGGCCCAGACCCTTCCCCGTTCGCCGGGGCACCAGCAGGATTTTGTTAATGCGGTAAAGAGCCGGACCCAGCCGGAATCGAACCTGGCCTATGCCCGGAAAATGACCTTGCCGATGCACCTGGGTTTGATCTCCTGGCGCCTGGGCCGTAAATTGGAATGGGATCCGGAAGCTGAATCGTTTAAGGGAGATGCCGAAGCCAACCAATTCCTTTCGAGGCAACCCCGCCAGCGGTGGGATCTTATACATTAGACCTCATCTTAAATCCACGCGCATAAACAATCCTACGCCATATCCATACACAGCTTCCTGAGATCCGGACAAGCCCATTTTATTTCAATCCAATATTTTTTATGAAGGCACTCATTTACTTACCTTTGAAAACATGAAACCCAAACCAAGGAAACTTGGGGAACTCCCTGCCACGGCAATTTGTGGGAATGATATCAGTTCTTCCTGTTTATATGTTTCAGCCCTTACCATCGTTTATGCCGGGCAATATGCCTGGGTATCCCTCCTTATAGTCGCCGCCGTACTCTACCTTTTCCGAAAGATTTATGGCGAAGTAGTGGGAGCCCTGCCCCTGAATGGAGGGGCTTACAATGCCCTCCTGAATACCACAAGCAAATCCATGGCATCCCTGGCTGCGGCCCTCACCCTATTATCATACATGGCTACTGCCGTCATTTCTGCCACAGAGGCGATGCACTACGTGCATGGGCTCTGGGAAAATTGGCCTGTTATCCTTTCAACTGTAGTGTTGCTGGCTCTCTTTATGGGGATTACCGTCCTGGGGATAGGAGAATCATCGCGCGTAGCTATTGTTATTTTTATATTTCACCTGGCCAGCCTGGTGGTCCTCACCCTGTTCTGCGGGGTTTATTTGTTCCGCAACGGATGGGATGTCTGGTTGGCAAATTACCATCTCCCGGTGGAGGGCTCGGTCACGGCTGCCCTCTTTTTTGGTTTCAGCGCTGCAATGCTTGGGATTTCCGGATTTGAAAGCTCAGCCAATTTTGTGGAAGAACAGGAACGCGGGATCTTTCCGAAGACCTTAAGAAATATGTGGATGGTGGTGAGCATTTTCAATCCACTGATGGCTTTCTTAGCCCTGGCAATCCTCCCTGTGGCTGCCGTGGAAACCCATCAGGAAGCCCTGCTATCTGAGATGGGCCATCTGGCAGGAGGCAGCTGGTTGTCTTTCCTGATATCGGTAGATGCCGCACTCGTCCTGAGCGGGGCAGTGCTTACTTCCTTTGTGGGGGTTGGCGGGTTGGCCGAACGCATGGCGCTAGACCGTATCCTGCCGTCATTTTTATTGAAGCGTAACAGCCGCGGCAGTACCTATCCGATCGCCATTGCCTTTTTTCTGCTTTCTACTTCCATACTTTTCATCACCCGTGGCGCCCTCGGGGCCCTGGCGGGAGTCTACACCATTGCCTTCCTATCAGTCATGGTTCTCTTCGGTTTCGGGAATATCCAGTTAAAGCTGCGCAGGAAACACCTTCCGAGGCCCGAACGCTCAAAGTGGCTGGCCCTGCTGGTCGCTATTCTGATGGTGCTGGCCGCCATCATAGGGAATGCCGTGCTCAACCCTCCTTACCTGACGGTTTTCATGGAGTATTTTATTCCTACCATGCTGATCATTGCCATCATGCTGAACCGGATCGTACTCCTCAAATTATTGCTCAATATTATCCGATACTTCTTCAGGCCAATTGAGCGATTAGTATCCAGGGCGCATGGAAATATCCTGAAACGCATTGCCCGTATAAATGCCCAGGAATTCGTTTTCTTTACGAAGGACGACGATGTTGCGACCCTCAATAAGGTGATGCTGTATATCAAACGGAATGAACACACCCGAAAGCTACGGATCGTCACTGTTTTGAATAAGGGGGAGGAGATCGATAAGAAATTACTGAGCGATGTTGAAGTTTTGGATAGGGAGTATCCTGAGATCAAAGTGGAGATGATCCGTGTTGAAGGCAAATTCGGACCGGAGCTCATTAATAAATTATCCGAAGAATGGAAGATCCCCGCAAATTTTATGTTCATCGGCTCCCCGGGCGACCATTTCCCATACCGCATTGAGGAGTTGGGAGGGGTGCGGTTGATTATCTGATCGATTCCCTTTCTTTATCGTTTCTGCAATATATATCGTTGCCATAACCCTGCAAAAAGATCGACAAACGTTCAGGGTAATTCCCAAATTCCCCCGGTGCATCCTGCCTCTTGCCCCTAAGAATGGAGAACAGCCAGGTATCCTACATTTTTAGTAGATTCGTATAAGTAGCTGTAAATATGAAAATATCCATACCCAATTTGATTATGGTGCTGCTGATTGGCCTTTTGCTGAAGGCCACGCCAACCAGCGGACAGGGGCAGTGGGAAACCGTTGAGGGGACCAACCGCCCGGAGCCGAGGGCGGAAGACGCTTTTGTGAAGGCGGGCAACAGATTCTTCCTTCTTGGGAGTCGCGGGATCAAACCAGTCTCGATCTATGACCCTAAGTCCCGGACCTGGTCCGAGGGGGCTCCTGTCCCTATTGCCATTTCCCATTGTCAGGCAGTCTCCTACCAGGGGCTTATCTATTTAATGGGGGGGCTTGTCGGGGATTGGCCTTCAGAAACGCCCATGACCCACATTTTTATTTATAATCCTTTGACGGATACATGGATTGTCGGGCCGGAGATTCCACCCCACAGACAGCGCGGATCGGCGGGGACGGTGGTATATAACGACAAGATATACATGGTTTGCGGTATCGTAAACGGACATACTTCCGGGTGGGTTCCCTGGTTGGATCAATACGACCCGGCCACTAACCAATGGAAGGAACTGCCGGATGCCCCGCATGCCCGGGACCACTTGCAGGCGGCAGTTGTTGAGGGACAACTGGTGGTTGCCGGCGGCCGCCGATCAGGGTACATGGGCCAGGGACTGGAAGCGACGGTGGCTGAAACAGATATCTATGATTTCCAATCCGGCCGGTGGCGTACCCTGGACTCCCCCTCTGGGGATATCCCGACAGAAAGGGCGGGCTATGCCGCTATTGCCGTTGGTGATGAAGTCCTGGTAATGGGCGGGGAAAGCGGTAGCCAGGTACCGGCGCATTCTGAAGTAGAGGCCCTGAATATCACCACCGGAACCTGGAGAACCTTACCTCACCTCAATCAGGGCCGGCACGGAACCGGTGTATTGGCGTCCCGGGGCCAACTCTATATAGCTGCCGGTTGCGGCCAGCGCGGAGGTTCACCCGAACTGGATTCTTTCGAAAGATATGAAATCCCGGAGCTGGAAGGGAGTGAAGATGTGCCGGTTGTTGCCGGGACACTGGAAATTTCCGAGACAGAAATCCACCTGAGCGGCGTCCCGGGCCAAGCAGGGGAGAATAAGCTGGTGACCCTACGAAATACGGGAGGCAACCAGGGGATCCCTATTGTGTATATGATCCTGGCCCCGGGCGGTGAATTCAACCTCGAATTCCCCTATTCTCTCCCCTATGTGCTTGCTCCCGGAAAAGCTGTATCTTTTAAGCTGGGGTATTCCCCACCGGGCGGAGCGCATCAGGAGGCAACGCTTCTGATCAAGGTTATGGACCGGGGCAAAATGCAACCGCTCGAATTGAAACTATCGGGAAATTAAAAACTGCCTATGAAAAAACTTTTACTCTTTCTGCTGACCTTGCCGATTCTGGGCCAGGGTCAGTCGGCAACCACCTATGAACGCATCCCGGACTCTCAGATTAATTCGCATCGCCTTGCCTTTGTGACGCGTCTGGCAGACCATATCCTATCGGCTCAACAAGGCGGCGGATACTATCAGCTGAGCCAGCGGGAGGCCGATGCGGCCATGCGCAACGGCCTGAGCGAATCCATTCAAAAACAAGCCTATGCCCAATTGAGCCAGACTTTTGGTGAATACAGGGGGCTGGTTTTTGACGAGATGCTGGTACCCAAAGAAGGCACGGCATACGAGATTTACCGTTTCCGGGGGCAATTTGGCGAAAATGGTGCCGGAGTGGAAATCAGGGCCGTCCTCAATCCCGAAGGAAAACTGGCCGGCTTTTACTACAAACCATGGAAACAACGCCTGTAAATAAGGGGCAGATGAAAATAACCGTACTCTTTAACTACTATTCAAAGTAATAATATGTATATGAAAATTGCGATATCTGGCTTTTTGCTGGGATTTTTGCTTCTATCTGCCTGCGGGGAAGCAGAAACTACCGAAGGAGTAATTGCCCTGCAGGGGGCTACTATCTTTGACGGTAACGGGCATCGCCTGGAGAACAGCACCATCCTGGTCCGCGATGGCAAGATCGAGGCCATAGGGGATGCATCCCTTCACATACCCCGGGATGCCGAGGTGGCCGATCTTCAGGGGAAGTACATTACCCCCGGCCTTGTGGATGCCCATGTACACTTTGCGCAAACAGGATTTGTGGATGGGCGGCCGGATGCCCTGGACATAAGGGATTCTATAGACTTCCAGGAATTGCAGGCCCGCCTGCAAACCCATCCTGAGCCCTACTTTGAGGCGTATTTGCGATCCGGGGTTACTGCGGTATACGACGTGGGAGGTTTTGTCTGGAGCATAGGGTTCCAGAAATCGGCTGAAAAAGACACTGAAGCACCACATGTGGCCGCGGCGGGCCCGTTGTTATCCCCGGTTCCGCAAAAGGAGCTGGAGTCTTTCAATACCCCGTCCCAAAAACAGCTGCTCGAATTGGTATCCCCCGAATTTGGGCGCAAATCCGTGACCCTGAATTCTGATCTGGGTTCCACGGGGATCAAGATATGGCAGATTAACTTACAGGATCCGGCGTTTATGGAAAGCCTGAAAGCCGTAGCGGAAGAAACCAGGGAACAGGGTAATAAGCTTATTGTCCACGCCACCAATCTGGACCAGGCGAAGAAGGCCCTGGAACTGGGCGCCAAGGTCCTCGTACACAGTGTGGAGGACAAGGAAGTGGATGTGCAGTTCCTGGCCTGGGCCAAACAAGCGGACATCATTTATATTCCTACCCTGGTGGTCCTCAGGGGATATTACAATGTGTACAAAGCGGTTCTGGATGGAGGGTTTGTGATCCGGGATCCCCATGAAGTGGTAGACGCGCACACGAGGGCATTGCTGGAGGGCGCCCAGGCTTTTGCCCCCTTGGTGGATACCGCCTCCCTGAGGCAGCGCCTCCCGAGGATTGAACAATATATCAGATATACAGACAGCATTATGGCGCTGAACCTAATGAAGGTACATAAGTCGGGTATACGGATTGCGGCCGGCACCGATGCCGGTAACCCCGGGACCCTGCACGGGATTTCCATATTTGATGAATTAGAGGCCATGCAAAGGGCCGGTATCCCCCCTTCCGATTTACTGGTAATGGCTACACGGAATGGCGCTGCTGCAATGGAACGCAGTGGAGATTTGGGCACGTTGGAGCCGGGCAAACAAGCCGATCTGATAATTATGGAAAAAGACCCTTCTAAGGACATCGCTAACTTGAGGTCCCTTACTCATGTGATGCGGGCAGGGGTACTGCGTCCGGTTACGGAGGCTTTCCGGGAAGAAGACCGATAAACCCGGCCTTATTCGGTTACCCAAATAGCTTCCGGACTGCCATTTATAGGCTGGAGTGCAGTTATGAGTCTCTTTTGGGAATCCTGCCGTCAATAAACCAAACATTTCACCCAAAAACGTACTTCCTTAAAAGATCTTTCGGCTATCTTCCCTCGTATATTATTATAACAAAAAACATACCCTATATGAGAACTATTAAAATATTCGCAGTCGTGGCCTTGCTGTTTACAGGCAGCCTGGCCAAGGCACAGAACGCAAAAGATGAGAAGCTGATGCAGGATGCTGTAGAAGCTAAGGCAGCGCTCCTCCGGTCTAATCCATCGCTGGATGAATTCTTCGATAATAGCGCCGGCTATGTAATTTTCCCCAACGTAGGGAAAGGCGGCTTTATAGTGGGGGGAGCCTCCGGAAATGGGATCGTATATGAAGATGGGAACGCCATAGGCAAAGCAGACCTGAAGAAATTAAATGTGGGCCTGCAGGCTGGCGGGCAAGCCATAATCGAGGTGATTTTCTTTGAAACGCCAACAGACCTGCAAAGGTTTGAGAACAACAGTTTTGAATTTTCTGCGGAAACTTCTGCTGTGGCGTTAAAAAGCGGCATTTCCTTTAATGCGAAATACAAAGACGGAGTGGCCGTTTTTGCCCTTCCCAAAGCTGGCCTTATGGCCGATGCCACTGTGGGAGGCCAGCGGTTCCAGTTTATTCCATTTAAATAGACAGCTATTCCTGGTATTGAATAAGCCGGCTCATTTAGCCGGCTTTTTTTATGGAGGGCCCGGGCGGGATTCAGAGTAGAAGACGGGCGACATCTTCCCAATCCTGTACCCGCTCAAAATGGTTCTCATGGACATTGTGAGGAGAAGTGAACAGGATCGGACGTCCTTTGAAACGTTGCAGGTTATAGGAACGGTCATCAATAAGAATATCCCCTTGCAGTACGTGCTTGTGGCCGAGCAGGATGCGGTTTTGCCATGAAATAAACGGAAAATGCATATCCAGCCAATCGCTTTTCTCCCGAAGGCTATTGGGGAATTGCATCGCGGCTGATGCTATGTACACCTCGTATTTCCGGTTCAATTCACGAACTACCTTAATACTGTTTTCAATAGGGGCCAGGGAACTGAAAAAACCTTCGGTGCGGGCATGGTCGCGGACGCTTTGCTGGCGTTCCTCGGGCACACACTGCCAAACCTCGCGGCCCTGGCAAGCTTCCAGCGTCAGCTGTTCCCCGAAATCCAGGTTATATCGCTCGATATGCGCCCCATAGGTGTCTGCCAGTACTTCATCCATATCCAGGTAAATGACCATAGTTGTAATTTTGCGCAAAGATCGTTAAAAACAGTCATTCCAGGAAAAATGAACTAGTTCGATCGGAAAAGGGCCTGGCTCTTGATTCCCGGGCTTTGGTTTTCCTCATTCCTTGCTCACTGAAAAAAGGATTGTCATTTCAAGGCATATGGGCAGGGGGCAATAGGGTTGGAAGTTGAATCACTTCCCAATTGTGTCCCCCGGAAGTATAGGAACAAAGCCCGCTGAACCCCACGGCAGTATGTGCACCCAGTGAACGCGTATTGGTGGCATCCACCTCGGTGATAATGAGGTCATATTCATCCTGAAGGAAAGACTGCATGTGGCTGTAGAGCCCTCTGAAAACGCCTTTCTTCCTGTAGGCCCTGTCCACACATACCTGTCCCATCACGATAAAACGGCAATCAACCGGCAGTAAGGGGGCAATCCGCAGGAACATGGGCTTTAGTACAGGGATATCATTGGCGAAGTCAGGGTGCATACAGAGGGCATAACCTGCCAGCCTGGTTCCATCCATGGCAATGACATGGCCGCATCGGGTATTCATGCGCTCCAGCAGATGCAGGGTATGGCTTACAGTAACAAATCCCTCGGTTAGTTTTTCCTGCGGGCTTAATTTGTCCGGCAAGTTCTTTCGCTGCAACTCCAGGATATATTCCAGCTCAGAACGGCTCCGCGCCTGTCTGTAATGAAGTCCCATTTATTCCTGATGTAACCAGGACTGGCGGGCTTCCAGCATTTCCCCGGAGGGGGTGTTCCCTCCTTTTTCTTCCAGTTGGATGGAGTAGGAGGGGTTTGGAGCCACTATCAGGGCGGTTGTCCGTTCCATATCCCGCCTGCGGTAGCTAAGTTGAAGGCTGTCGCCGGGATGTGTCGCGGCCAATATCCTACTAAGGGAAGCACCGCCCCCCAGGGATTGACCATTGACAGACAGCAGGAGATCTCCCCCTTCAAGCCCTGCTTCGTACGCCGGGCTGCCTATAGGGGTGTTCCCCTGCACCATGGGAAATCCCTCCTCGCTGGTGCTGAGCCTGACACCCAGCCAGGGCGCTTCCGGGTCCTGGCTTAGTTGCACCCCAACACTTTTGAAGAGCGCTTCATAATCGGGCATTTGGCTTTCATAGATATACCGGCCGAAGAAATCATCTCCAAATCCTTTTCCAGCATATCTCGACAGCATGTCATGCAGGTCATCAACTGTGTAAGGCAATTCCTTTTTTCCATAGGTATTCCAGAGAAGGCGCATAAATCCGTCAAGGGAAAGTCCGTGTTGACGAAGGGAAAGATCAAGGGCCAACCCCAGCACACTGCCATAGGAATAGTAGGAAATAAAGGTATTTTCGCGGTTTACCGGGTCGATGGATGTGGCTGCATCCACAAAGGGAGCCTGATAACTCATCTCAATAGGATTGAAGAATCGCCGTGCCGGGGAATTCCACACATAATTGAAAGTGCCGGCCAGGCCTGAGATATATTCATCCGTACTAATAATCCCCGCCCTGCATAGGATCAGGTTGGTGTAATAACTGGTGAACCCTTCAGCGAACCATAAGGCACCACTCATGTTGGCCTTTACAAAATCAAAAGGTTCCAGGGATTTGGGTCGCAGGCGTTCCACGTTCCAGCAATGAAAAAATTCATGTGAAACCGTGCCTATATTGTCTGTTATCCCACCTTGCGGCAGGTTGATGTTGTCTGTTAGGAATGTGGAATTGCGGTGTTCCATGCCATCTCCCGAATCCTGAGGCATGTAGCAGGCAAGGAAGGTGTACCTTCCGTAATCATAATCCGGGAACTCCCCGAAAACCTTTTGCTCTTCCCCGACAATTTTTTCCACCTTTGTCACATAGGCGTCCAGCAAACTATCCTTTGCCTGTTGGTGGAGTACAAATTGAAAAGTATAGGTCTTTCCGTTTGAGGCCGCCGTAAATTCCCGGGATGCAAAGTCGCTTATTTCTGTCGGGCTATCCATAAAGTATGGCAAATTTGGAGCTGAGTAGGTTGTGCCCGAAACCAGGGGCAGCTGGGTGGCTATTTTCCAATGGAGGTCTTCCCTTGGCATAAAGGTCACCTCAAATTCCTTTTCGGCATAGGCTGGCGCATACAGAAAGGTTGCGGGCATGTTTAGGTGCGCGTGTGTTTCATCGATCTGGACATATGTCCCATCTCCCCGGTTGCCGTATAGGAGGTATTCTACCTGCACCGTGCCATCATGGCCGGTAACCTTCCAGGAATAGGGGTCAGGGCGGAAGACGTCCAGGGCCTTACCCTTGCTGTCTGTTGCCTGAACTCCATATACGTTCTTGGCAAATTCATGCAGGGCGTACCGCCCAGGGGAACTACGGCTCATCCTCACTAATAGCGTATCGGATCTTACTCCTGTGAACCGGGCAGTTACCTGGGCTTCATGGTGAACAGCCCCTTTAAAGGAAATGGTATAACTTGTTTGCTGGGCGAAGCCCGCAAGGGGAATAAACAATAACAGACAGGGATATATAAACCTTCTCATTGGGCTAAGGGTTGGGCTACGAATATACTAACTTATCCCTGGTATCAAAACAGGAAATACTACCTTTGACACCATGGAACCCTTCCCGCAAAACCTGGCCCGAAAACTTGCTAAGAGGCAGGCTGACAATGCCCTGCGCCAACTTGGAAAAACCAATGGGCTGGTGGATTTTTCCTCCAATGATTATCTGGGGCTGGCACGGAATGAAGGGGTGTATGCATGGGCAAGCCAGTTGGTGGCAGACCGGGATATGGTGAGGAACGGGTCGACGGGCTCGCGTCTCCTTACCGGGAACCACTGCCTTTATGAAATCCTGGAAGATTTATTGCAACGGCTGCACGACGGATGTGCCCTGGTTTTTAATTCTGGCTATGATGCCAATATCGGATTTTTCTCCACCGTTCCACAGAAAGGGGATATTGTATTTTATGATGAATTGGCGCATGCCAGCATACGGGACGGGATCCGCCTGGGATTGGCCAAAAGCTATAAGTTTCGGCACAACAATCTGGACCATCTGAAGGAACTCCTGGCCCGGCAGGCATCTGCCGCTGTGGAATGCTATGTGGTAAGCGAAACCGTTTTCTCTATGGACGGGGATTCCCCCAACCTGGAGGCGCTGGTGGAACTATGCGAGGAATACCATTGCCGGCTTGTTGTGGATGAGGCACATGCCGCAGGGGTTATGGCCCATGGTGGTAGCGGCATGTTGCAGCATCTGGGCCTTCATCAGGGGGCATTCGTTCGGATAATCACCTTTGGGAAAGCGCTGGGGGCCCATGGCGCAGCAATTGTGTGCGGGGCACAACTAAAGCAATACCTGCTGAATTTTACCCGGAGTTTTGTGTATACCACGGGTTTGTCACCCCATTCAGTGGCCACCTTGCTTGCCGCGCACCATTTTATTGCCACTGGCAGCGGTGAACAGAAACAACGGGAACTCCGGGAACGGATAGACTTTTTCCGCGACACGGTTTCAGACCTTGGACTGGAAGCGAAATTTAAGGAAAGCCATTCGGCCATACAATGCTTCTTGCTGGAGGGGAATACGGCTGTGAAAGCTGCGTCGGCCCATCTTAAGCGCTGTGGATTCGATGTCAGGCCCATCCTTTCCCCTACGGTAAGGGAAGGCTGCGAGCGCTTGCGGTTTTGCCTCCACTCCTTTAATACAAACGCTGAGATCCGGGAAGTACTCGGGGAATTGTCTTTATATTTATCTGCCTTATGAAGCAGGAGTTTTATACGATAGGGTCATTCGAATATGTGGCCGATGTACAGATCATCCGGACCAAACTGGAATCGGAAGGCATCCGCGTTTTCCTCAGGGATGAATTTACCCTGAACACGGATCCCCTGATCAGCACTGCTATCGGCGGGGTGAAGTTGCAGGTGTATTCCTCAGATAAAGAACAGGCTATGGCCATTTATAACGAGTTCCGCTCCTATGCCCTGGACGAGAACGGCAAGCCGGTGGTTTGCCCGAACTGTAAGGCCCAACGATCTGAACTCTACTATAGCGGGAAAAAGTTGCTGCACAGGCTATTTCCTTTTCTGGAAGCCAGGAAATACCGCTGCCTGAATTGTGAAATGATCACAAAACACCGTCCCATTTGAAACGAATCTTCGTTACCGGCATCTCAACCGAAGTAGGCAAAACCGTAGCAGCCGCAATAATTACAGAGGCCCTGCAGGCAGATTACTGGAAGCCAATACAGGCAGGAGACCTGCACGATTCGGATAGCCTGAAGGTGGAATCCCTGATTTCAAACGGCAAAACAGTGATCCACCCAAATGCATATGCCCTTCATACTCCCATAAGTCCACATGCCTCCGCCGCCATCGACGGCGTTGAAATACAACTAGACCGGATCAGGGAACCGGAGACGAAAAACCACCTGGTGATTGAAGGGGCCGGGGGTTTGCTGGTACCCCTCAACGACCGCGATACCATGTTGGATCTGATACAGCCTCATTATACGGTAGTGCTGGTCTCGCGCCATTACCTGGGCAGTATCAACCACACCCTGCTTTCCCTGGAGCTCCTGAAACGTGCGGGGCTGTCTGCCTGGCTGCTGTTTAGCGGGGATGAAATTCCGGGGACTGAAGAAATCATCCTGAAAAAAACGGACGCCCCCCTATTGGGTAGAATTGCGGAAGAAAAAGAATTTGAACGTAGGCGGGTAATGGAATATGCAAAAATTTTTGCCCCTGCCCTGAAATCAATCTGACCGCTGATGGATTTCCGCCTGGTCTACCCGGGCGATTACCTGGTAATGCTGCGCCAGATACCCCACCATATAATCGTTTTCAGATTCTTTTTTCTTATCGAATATCCTCCTCTGATAACGGGTCACAACGAGCGCCGGTCGTAGCGTGTCCATAATGTAGGACAGTTCTTCCATGGACGTTTTCCTGGGATTGTCAAAATACGGGAACAGTTCCTCCCTGCAAAGGTTACTGGGATGGGTTGCAGCCTTGGTCGGGGGATGGGCCGGAAGAAACCAGTAGCCGATGTGGTATTCGAGAAAAAATACGTTTCCGGTTTGGAGGTGGTGGGCCTTCAGGTATGCAGGAACCGTGAAACCTTCCCCATTGTAGAAGGTGCCCCTCTCAATTTTATTTTTGAATATTGAGTAATATTCAAGGTATGATTCAAGCGGGAGAATCAGTAGTACCAGGGCAACCCAGGGCTTCAGGTTAAATTTCAGGCGTGGGCTTGCCTGTTCTAAAACACCTGCGAGCAGCACCAGGAAAACCGGATGGAATTGAATGAGGTAATGCCCGTTTAACCTCCCCCCCTTTATAAATGACAGGACAATTCCGACTAGGGCAAGACTCAAAAGCTGGACCCCGCGCAGCCGGGGGTCCAGCCATTTTTTCCGGATACCGAGAAAGAGGAATAGAGCCACAAGGATAACGATGGGCGCCATTTTTATGATAGGGTCGCCGCCGGCTTCCGTATAGGCCAGGGGTGCCAGTACCACGGATTTCCACCATACAAGTCCGAGCCCCTCCAGGGCATATGGCAGCCAGGTTAGGGCGATTATGGCAACCAGGCCTCCTCCAAAAAGTATGGCCTGTGACAACTTGTTCAACATGGATTTGTTGCCAGATGGATCTATGAGCAGGAGGATCCCCAGGAGGGCGGCTGCATAGGCCAGGTTGAGTTTCAGCATGAGTGCGATTCCCATTAAAAACCCAGCGGCCAGGACATACCAGGCATTCTTCTGTTTCACCAGTAAATACAATCCCGGCATAAAGGCCAGCATGCTGAGATGTTCAGACATTACCCCCTGCAGGCTCCCAAACAGGCTGGTTAGGTAGACGCAGGCAATGCCCGCGAAGAAAGCTGATCGGCTGCTATAGAATTCCTTTCCAAGGGCGTAGGTAAAAAAGGCCATTACCGATACCGCAAGGACCCCCGCCATCCGGATGGCGATAAAACTCTTCCCAAACAAGTATATAATCCCTGCGAAAAACAGGTATACCAGGGGAGGCTTCAGATCCCAAAGTACCGTATAAGGCAAATGTCCGTGAAGCCAGGATTCTCCCATAAGGATGAAGGTACTTTCATCCCGGTCTATATAATCCCTGAAGAAAAACGGAAATCGGATAAGGATCGCGAGCAGGCCGTAGAGCAGGAACACTTTCCTACTATCCATACCCGGGATAGCCCATCGAGTTTTATTTATATAGTTTCGGAGCATTTTCTTCCAGCCGGCCGGGCTTTACCGGGTACCGGGAACTATCCCCGTCCTGTGTGTCCCAGGCCGGGGTAAGATATTAATTTAAAGGGGATATCAGAAGGATTCCATAGGTGCATCAATTAATTATTTCCCATCTTTGCAGCATAACTTTATAGGAACCCGTTTGAATTCACCTGCTTTGAGTTCAATTTCTGAACGCGACCGCAACTACGTGTGGCATCCGCTCACACAACACAAACTGTATCCCGACCCCCTTCCGATTGCCCGAGCGAAAGGGGCCATTTTGTATGATAACCAGGGCAAAAGTTATATAGATGCGATTGCTTCCTGGTACACCTGTATGTATGGACACTGCCATCCGTTTATCCTTGAGAGGGTTATGCAGCAGATGCAAACGTTGGATCAGGTGGTCTTTGCCGGGTTTACCCACGAACCTGCGGTAAACCTGGCAGAAGCCTTGATAAGGATCCTGCCACACGGCCAACAAAAGGTATTCTTTTCGGACAATGGCTCCACGGCCGTGGAAATTGCCATAAAAATGGCCCTGCAGTACCATGCGAATCGGGGGGAGAAACGTCCTGTATTGATGGCCTTGCAGGATGGGTTTCACGGCGATACATTCGGGGCGATGTCGGTTTCGGGCTTATCTGTTTACAACGGCCCGTTTGAGGACTTTTTTCTCCAGGTGGAGCGCATCCCGGTACCGGAGGAAGGGAATATTGAATCCGTTTTATCTCAGCTCGAAAAGCGACTGGAAAACGGTGACCTGGCTGCATTCATATATGAACCATTGGTGCAGGGGGCTGCCGGGATGAAAATGCATTCATCCGAATATCTTGACCGTATCCTTGCGCTGCTACGGGCCAACAATGTGCTGACCATCGCGGACGAGGTGATGACGGGATTCGGGAAGACAGGCGCCTATTTTGCGTCCGACCACTTGCAGACCAAACCCGATATAGTTTGTCTCTCCAAGGCCCTGACGGCCGGACTTCTCCCCATGGGAGCCACCAGTTGCAGCCAGCAGATCTATGATGCATTTTACAGTGAGGAATTGGCAAAGGGGCTTTTTCACGGACATACCTATACGGCCAATCCGTTAGCTTGCTCTGCGGCCCTGGCGGGGATTGAGCTGTTATCATCTGATGAGACCCAACACCAGATCGACCGTATAGCGGCGAGCCACCAGGAGTTTGACCGTACAATCAAAACCCATCCTAATGTCGCCGCAACAAGGCAATGCGGGGTGATTTATGCACTGGACCTGGAATATGCCATGGAGCGTTACGGCCAACGGCGGGACCGTATCTACCAAAGCCTTATGGACCAGGGAATATACCTGCGCCCCCTGGGAAATACCCTGTACCTGGTGCCTCCCTATTGTATTTCCGACGAGCAATTACAACAAGTATATGACGGTATCCGTCACGTACTGGAAACCCATTAGGAAAATTGGACAAAATTATAGGCATAACGGCATTGGCTTCGGCTTCTCCCCTTGGAAATGGATTATCACAGGTGTGGCAGGCCTATAATAGATCCGGGCATTGCCTTGCACCGGGGGAATTTGGCGGAAAGTGCTATTGGGTCGGGGCCTTGGAAAAAGAGTTGAAGGCTCAGATCAGCGCCATAGGTGGGGAAGGCGCGAAATATGCTCATCTGGACGACAGCGTAATGTATGCGATTTTCGCCGCCCGAAAGGCCTTTGAAATGGCCGGGTGGCCATTAGGCAGCCACTTTGGGATCAATATCGGGTCTTCCAGGGGCGCGACTGGGTTGTTTGAGAAATACCACACAGAATATCTGAAAGAAAATCGAAGCCCGGTATGGACCTCCCCTACCACCACCCTGGGTAATATTTCGTCCTGGGTCGCCCACGACCTGCAGTCCCGGGGCCCGGAAATATCCCACTCAATCACTTGCTCCACCGCCCTGCACGCCCTGATCAATGGAGTGGCATGGCTACGAAGCGGGATGGCCGATAGGTTTATGGTGGGGGGCAGCGAGGCACCGCTTACGCCATTCACTATTTCCCAGATGCGCGCATTGAAGATCTATGCGTCTTTTCTGGAAGACGAAATCCAGGATTATCCGTGCCGGGCTCTGGACTTGGAGAAATCAAGGAATTCCATGGTATTGGGGGAGGGCTCATGTATAGCCTGCCTGGAGGAAGGTGTCTCAGACCGTACCCTGGCCGTCGTGGAAGGGATCGGTTATGCTACCGAACCCCTGGAACACAGCGCTTCCCTCTCAGCCGACGCGATATGTTTACAGCGATCTATGAAAATGGCCCTGGGGTCAGTGGATCCCGCATCGGTGCAGGTCGCCGTTCTTCATGCCCCTGGGACGATCAAAGGGGATCTGGCTGAATGGCGTGCTGTAAAACATGTGTTTGGCGACAAGCTTCCGGCGCTCACTACCAACAAATGGAAAGTGGGCCACACCTTCGCGACATCCGGGATGCTAAGCCTGGAACTGGCCGTACTTATGCTTTTGCATCAGCAGTTTATCGCGGTCCCTTTCATTCCATCCCCCGGGCGTGTAACAGCTATTGAAAGGGTACTCATAAACGCGGTTGGGTTTGGGGGCAATGCAGTAAGTATCATGCTGAGATCCGTCTGAGTCCCTTCCATCAGAGCATGGTACAGGCGCATTTTGAACGGCTATTCTTGGAATTTGTTATCAATATCGTCTATTTTTGAGATGTAAACTAAAATTATGATGGAGGAAAGGCATACCTGGACTAAGCAGGAAATTTTGGATATCCACAACAGCCCCATGATGGAATTGTTATACAGGGCAGCTACGGTTCACAGGCAATTTCACGACCCCAATACGGTACAGGTATCAACCCTGGTTTCCATAAAGACCGGGGGTTGCCCGGAAGACTGCGGATATTGCCCTCAGGCCGCCCGCTACCACACGGATATTGAAGGGAATGAGCTGATGACAGTAAGCCAGGTAAAAGCCCAGGCGTTACGGGCAAAGGCTTCGGGGAGTTCCCGGGTTTGTATGGGAGCTGCGTGGAGGAACGTCAAGGACGGGCCGGAATTCGATCAGGTCCTCGAAATGGTCCGAACCATCAACAAGTTGGATATGGAGGTGTGCTGTACCCTGGGGATGCTTACGGAAAACCAGGCCAGACGGCTTGCGGAAGCAGGGCTTTATGCCTACAACCATAACCTGGATACTTCTGAAGACTACTATAAGGACATCATCTCTACCCGGGCATTCAAAGACCGGTTGGATACAATTGGCAATGTGCGGAAGACCAATATTACCGTTTGTAGTGGGGGCATCATAGGAATGGGTGAAAGCCTGGAAGACCGGGCGGGGATGTTGGTTGCCCTGGCCACCTTGGACCCCCAGCCCGAATCTGTGCCTATCAATGCCCTGGTAGCCGTGGAAGGTACCCCCATGGCGGAAATGCAGCCGGTATCCATCTGGGATATGGTACGCATGGTAGCCACTACCCGAATCGTCATGCCTGGGACACAGGTTCGGCTCTCTGCCGGTCGCACGGGGATGAGCCGGGAAGGTCAGGCACTGTGCTTCTTTGCGGGGGCCAATTCTATCTTTGCAGGCGACAAGTTGTTAACAACTCCCAACCCGGATGTGAAGGAAGATATGGAAATGTTCAGGGAACTGGGCCTTAATCCGCAAAAAGCCTTTGAAAAAGCCCCACAACCCCAAACTGTTGAAGCAGGCGAGTCGCAATGGCAATCCCTGGGGGAAAGGCCCCGGTGGACCCGCCCGGGCCACCATATAGATCGAAACGAAGCCGCTTCAAGGCGTACTAAACATCCCGACGCTTCTTAATCAAAGGTTAAAATAAGGTCTCGAAATTCGGCAGGTTTTATACCTTTGAATCAGCAGATTAAATGCTTTTGTATTGAATCTAAAGGAGATAGACAGGGTTAGAAGTCTGGACAAGGATGCCTTCCTGGAGCGGTATTATAAACCACAGCTCCCGGTTGTGATGGAGCGGCAGATTGCCCATTGGCCTGCCTATAAAAAATGGAGCCTGGATTATATGAAGGAGGTTGCAGGGGAGCGGGAGGTGCCCCTGTATGATAACCGCCCTGTAGACTATAAGGAAGGGTTTAACCAGGCCCATGCCCGGATGCTGCTGACAGACTATATAGATCTGCTGAAAAGAGAGCCCACCAAATACCGGATTTTCCTGTGGAATATATTGAAGGAAGTTCCCGAACTTCAGGAGGACTTTGACTATCAAGATTTTGGGCTGCCCATCATGAAAAGCCTTCCAATGATGTTCTTCGGGGGCACGGACTCCTATACGTTCATGCATTATGACATAGACCTGGGCAACATTTTCCATTACCATTTTGCAGGTAAAAAGGAATGTATCTTGTTTCCGCAGTCGGAGACCCCTTTTCTTTATAAGATTCCCCATTCGCTCATCACCCATGAGAGCATCGATTTTTCGCAACCCGACCTGGATCGGTGGCCGGCCCTCAAACATGCAAATGGCTATAAGACCCATTTGGGACATGGGGAGGTGCTCTATATGCCGGAGGGTTACTGGCATTATATGCGATATATAACCCCCGGTTTTTCGATGAGTCACAGGGCTCTGGCGAGAAACCCGAAGAATCTTGCAAAAGCCTTGTACAATGTAGTGGTTATGAGGCATTATGACAATGTGATGCGCAAGCTCAAAGGAAAGGACTGGATTGAATGGAAAAACCAGGCGGCCATAGAAAGGACCCATAAGGTATTGGAGGAAGCTACTCCTTCCTAGGGGCGAAGACTGGAATTATTGGGGCGCCCTGCACCATCGGGAGTGTTCGTCCCTGTGGCAGCAACGACTAGACGTGTTGGTTACATTATTTTCCCGCAAGGTTTCTTCATTCCGCAGGATTAACTTGGAATTGGGGTGGGGGGTGCAATCCCCATAGATATCTGCTCATTAGTAAATCAAACCGCTTACCGTCTGGGAGGAACAAGAATTACACTTTGACGGACCAAAGTGCCTGTCCGCAAGGTTTCTTCATTCCGCAGGGTTAACTTTGAATTGGGGTGGGGGGCTGGCCCCCGTACCTGGTCGCAACATTTCTTATTTACTTCGCCGGGTTCGCTGTCAGCCCGGCCGGGAAATGGGCTTTTGTTCGCAGTTATTTCCCGCAAGCTTTTTGCATTCCCGGCGGTTATATTTGTAGTGGGGTGGGTTTGCTAGCCCCAACAATGTCTATTCATAGGTAAAAACATCCCATACCGGAGTGGAGTAATGCTATTTACAATTTGACCAAGCAATGTACCTTCCTGCAAGGTTTCTTCATGCCTGAGGATTAACTTGGAATTGGGGCGGGGGGCTAGCCCCCAAAGTATGATATTTCAGCTGATGTGGAAAATAACCGTGGTTCACGGGCTGACTTGCCGGACAGGCACCAGCCAACATCAATTCAGCGGGCAACGAACTTGCAGCACCTCTGACAACATAGAAGTGAAGCCCCAGATAAACTGCCCTTTCCTATGGTACCAGCTCCCGTACTTTGTCATACACCAATTCGGGCTCCCAACCGCGATAAAGCAGGTAATCTGCCAGTTTCCGTTTCTTCTTTAAAATAGACCGTTCCGATATCTGCCCGAGTTTCCGGACCGCCAGCTTGTGAAGTACCTCCTCGTACGGCTCCTTATCCAACTCCCTGAGGGCATTCTGTATGTTGAATCTCGAGAGCTGCCGTCGTTTAAGTTCCATGACGATCCTTCTCTTTCCCCAATTTTTTTGATGGAATTTACCCCGGGCATATCCTCGTGCAAACCGCTCCTCATTCAGAAAGTCATTTTTGATAAGATGGGTCATGATCTGGTCAATGGCTTGCGGGATCATATTCATTCCGGCCAGCTTTTTAGCCACCTCCTGATGACAACGTTCCTGATATGCACAATAACGCTCCATTTTGCGGGTTGCTTCCTTTAAGGTATAGGTTTGGCGAGGGGTATCCATCTGCTTATTCCATTTCAGGTCATTCAGGCCATTCGAGTGATATGGCTGTTCCCGTGCCACTGAACCGAGCCTCACCATTGCCCGAATACACCGAGAGATCCCCCTCGGTAACGCGGTAGGTGATGCCTTTTTTTTCGGGCATTACGACTTGCACTTTCCAGTCGGGTTTGCTTTGGGTTACCCGCAGTAGGTGTTTACCATCCTGCGAATCCAGGAATACCGAAACATTGTCCTCGCCGATTGCCACATTTTCGATGGATGCTTGCTCCCAGCCAGAGGGGAATTGTGGCTTTATTATTACGGTTTTATCAAATGCCCTGGGCTCTATGCCAAAGAATTGCCTGATAATGGGAATGGCAAATGCATATATGTTCCAGGCCTGAGTCATCATCCCGTAATCTGGAGACACTTCATAAATGCTGCCCGGCAGTGCAAAACTAAAACTTCGGCTTATGCGCTGCAGGTAATCCAGGGCCTTGTCCGGATGCCCGTAGTTGTTTTCAGCAACAGCCAGTACCCCGGTGGGCAAGGTCATTACCGCGCCGGTATAGGAGAAAACCTTGCTGCCCTGAAAAGAACCCTCATCTGTCCCGGCGCTCTCATCCCTGTCAATTCCCGTAACGAAAAGCCCGAATGGATTAACAAATTTACCCGCGGTATTCAGCGCGAGCTTTGCCCTGGAACTGTCCGCGATCTGCATCTCCATAGGTGTGTTGACAACCCAGTTGTGATGCACCACAAATGGCTTTAACCCGCCGGATGGGTTTTTACGGATCATTGCAGCAGTTTCTTGGAGTTCGGCTACTGCCCAGGGCTTTTCCAGGGTGTCGGCCCGTACAATGGCATCTTGAATAAGTTGCAGAGCCTGCTTATCGGTGCCCAGAAAATCCGCATAGGATTCGTTTTCCTCAGACCAGAAGGCTGTGTTTATCTTTCTTTTCAGGCTATCCGCCAGTTGCTGGTAGCGCTTCTCCAGGTCGGGATCACCCAGCTCCCCGGCCATTTTAGCTGCGTCGGAAAATGCTTTCTGGGTATAAGCGGCCACATCAATCATTTCACTATCCATCCCGTGAATCTCCATCATCCCGAACCCATCGGGGAACAGGTTGTGGTTGCTGTCATTATCCGTCAGCAGCCAGGACAATCCTTTTTTAACTGTGGGGAAATACTTTTTTAGGAATTCGCGGTCGCCATTCCAACTGTAAACATCCCAAATAAGGGAGGCAAATTGAGGTGTTTCATTAATGTTCCCTTTGTTGAACACCACCCCGTTGGTAGACATTTCGTGCAAGATACGGCCATTACCGTTGACAGATTCCGAAACACTGTCCAGTAAGGCTATGGTTTTGTAAACGGGTTGGGTCTGGCCCACGGCCATATAGCCTTTAAGCGCGTATTCACTATCTACCCCAAACCACCAGGGGTAATCCGGGAGCCCGGCCCCTATCCCTGTTCCGATCTCCGGGACGGAGCGAACCAGCCAGTCGCAATTGTATTTCAACCACTCAAAAGTTTGCTCCAGATGCTTATCCGGAATGGTGAGTTTTGATTTCACGGCCAGTTGCGCATACCGTTGCCTTTTGTCCTTCAAGGCTTGTGGCCACTGTTCCCTTAGTGCCATAAATGTAGCCAGGGCATTATCCTTGCTGTGATAGGAACCGGCTATCAGGAAATTTATTACCCGTGAAGCCCCGGCAGGGATATTCAGCTTGTATCGCAGGCTGTTCGAGACCCCTTTTCCGGCAAAAGAATTATCTGCCCCGGAATGCGATATGGGGGGCTGGTCCGAACCATAGACCAGGTACCACGGATTGGATTGGTCCTTTACCAGCCAGGCGCCGCCCTCTTGCAGGTAGGCGGCCTGGTCTTCCTGGTCCTCCATCCCGCTTTTTTCACCCAGCCAGGTAGGCCGAAGGTCTGCATGTCCGGTAAATTCGAAGTCCAGCTGGCTAACCTCGTCACCGGTATTCGTCAACCGATATTGAATGGCGATACCTTCCTTATAATCCGGAACAAATTGCCAGCGCTCCACCTTCAATTGTTCGGATGCAAGCATAAAACGATGCAGGTTGGCAAAGGGGAAATTAACGAAACTGTCGGCATGGTTTAATGCTATCGCCTGCCCGTCCTTGTATAAAGTGGCATCAAAGCCGTCCATCAACTTGATGGGATGGTCCCATATACCGCCCATTTCTCCTTTGATATGCCATCCGATTTCCTTAAAGCTACCGTCTTGCTGCCCTACCATATAGACACGGTCACCCGCCGTAACAAACGGAGAGTCCAGGTATGCTGCCTTCCCCTCTATGGACGGGGCTGTGCCCACAAGGGAAGCCATATCCGGCATTTCGACTCCCGGGGAGCATGCAGAAAGGCATATTAAAACGGCACAAATCAACGTTGGGTTGCGGAATATCATGGGTTTTCGAAATTCGGCTCTACGTAAAAATACCAATAATGGCCGAGATAATTGGCGTTACCATCCTGGGTCCGGGAGGAGGCAAAAAAAAACGGCCTCATTGCTGAGGCCGCTTGTTATTCATATAAAGGTTGTCCGTCCTTATCCAGAAAATGGTATTCCAGATAAGTAAATGCATCCCGGGGTTGCACTTTTATCCATTTTTTGTGTTCCAAAAACCATTTGGAACGAATGGAGGGGAACCCCCTGGTCAGATAGGCTGCAATAAAAGGGTGCGTATTGAGAACGATACTCTTTTCCTTTGCAGGGCCTTTGAGAATGCTTTCCAGGTCGGCGTTGATCTTTTCTATCAATACAATTGGGGCTTCCACTTCCTGGCCATTGCCACTGGGATCTACCTCGGTTGTTTTGATATTGACTTCCGGCCTTACCCTTTGCCGTGTAATTTGCACCAGGCCAAACTTGCTCGGCGGCAAGATTTTATGCTTGGCCCTGTCGTCCTTCATTTCCTTTCTCAAATGGTCGTATAGCTTTCTTCGGTGATCGCCTTTGACCATATCAATGAAATCGATCACAATGATGCCGCCCATGTCGCGCAGGCGCAATTGCCTGGCAACTTCGGTGGCGGCGAGCATGTTTACCTCCAGGGCTGTATCTTCCTGGTTTTTGGCTTTGTTAGAACGGTTGCCACTGTTGACGTCTATTACGTGCAGGGCTTCGGTATGTTCTATGATGAGGTATGCACCCTTACTCATGGATGCGGTTTTGCCAAAGGAGGTCTTAATCTGCCGTTCGATCCCAAATCGTTCGAAAATGGGAACATTGGACGTGTACAACTTTACAATGGATTCTTTTTCCGGTGCAATTTCATGCACGTAGTCTTTAATCTGGTTATAAAGCGTTTCATCATCCAAGTGGATCCCCGAGAAAGAGTCATTGAATACATCTCTCAGGATGGAGGAAGCCCGGTTGACTTCCACCAGCACTTTGGATGGGGTGGGCGCCTTATACAATTTCTTACACATCGCTGTCCATTTGGCCAGCAAATTCTGAAGATCCTTGTCCAGCTCAGCCACTTTTTTGCCCTCTGCCACAGTCCTGATAATTACTCCGAAACCTCTTGGCTTAATGCTTTTAACAAGCCTTTTAAGCCGGTCTTTTTCTTCCTTGCTCGCTATTTTCTGTGAAACGGAGACACGGTCAGAAAAAGGGACCATCACCAGATAACGGCCTGCAATAGACAGTTCCGAACTTATCCGTGGTCCTTTGGTCGAAATAGGTTCCTTTACAATCTGGACCAATAAGGATTGATTGGCTTTGACAACATCCTTGATGCTGCCATTCTTATCAATATCCTTTTCGAATGGAAATTTTTTCAGGGAATAATCTCTGAGCTTCCCCGTACTTACCCTCTTGATGAATTTCAACATGGAAGCCAGTTGCGGACCCAGATCGTGGTAATGTAAAAAGGCATCTTTTTCATACCCAACATTGACAAAGGCCGCATTGAGGCCCGTTACAGGCTTGCGAATTTTGGCGATCAGAATATCGCCAACATTGAAATTGTTACTGTCTTCCTCTTTGTGTAATTCTATGAGTTTTCCATCCTTTAACAAGGCAAAATCGACGGCATTGGAATTGGATCTTACGATTAATTCTCTATTCACCTGAATCAATTTATATCCCGCATAAAGTGGCGGGATGGATTAAACAATAGTTGTTACAGGTTGTATTAACCCGTCGAAATCCTTTTTTGAATTTCTATGTCAAAGAACTTATAAAATGAAAAAGTAGTTGTAAAAACTACTTTTTCTTATGACGGTTGGCTCTCCTCCGCTTTTTGCGCTTGTGAGTCGCCACCTTATGTCTTTTTCTTTTCTTACCACTCGGCATAGAGTTCTGCTTTAAGGATTATTATTTTACTTGCACGTTGCTCTTAACCCCTTCAACAAAAACTTTAGCAGGTTTGAATGCCGGAATATTGTGGGCTGGTATCTTAATAGTCGTGTTTTTGGAGATGTTTCTGCCGGTTTTTTCGGCTCTGGTTTTGATTATGAAACTACCAAAACCTCTCAGGTAAACATTGTCACCGTTTTCCAGAGAACTTTTAACTTCTTCCATAAAGGTTTCCACAGTTGCCTGTACATCCCCTTTTTCAATTCCCAGTTTCTCTGAGATCCTTGATACGATATCCGCTTTCGTCATTTTTTTAAGTAAATTTTTCAGTATGTTTTTAAGGCTTGCAAATATATAAATTTAATTCATTCTTTTTAGCCTAAGGCACTAATTTTAAGTTCTTAAACGGTTACATTTGCGCCTTACAATCCGGGGATGGAATTTGCTGAAGAAATATTGATCTGGTACCAAAACAACAAGAGGAGTCTGCCCTGGCGAAACGTTGGGGACCCCTATAAAATATGGCTATCCGAGATCATGCTTCAACAAACCAGGGTAGCCCAGGGCCTCCCGTACTACCGGAAATTCCTAAAACATTTTCCTACCGTACAGGAACTGGCTGCTGCCCCTGAAAAAAAAGTGTTAAAGTTATGGCAGGGCCTGGGATATTATTCGAGGGCACGCAATCTGCATGCCACCGCAAAGTACGTAATCAATGAGCTGGATGGGTGTTTTCCCGATACCTACGAAGGGCTTTTACGCTTAAAGGGGATAGGGGATTACACAGCAAGTGCCCTGGCCTCCATTTGTTTCGGGCAGGCAGAACCTGTGGTGGATGGGAACGTGTACCGGGTGCTGGCACGATATTTTGGCATCTGGGAAGCCATTGATACGGGCGTGGGAAAGCGCCATTTTAAAAACCTGGCAAGGGAGGTTATGGCTCGCGAAAACCCCGGGGAATACAATCAGGCCATTATGGAATTCGGCGCCCTTCAATGTGTACCCAATTCCCCCGATTGTTCCGTTTGTCCACTCAACTCAGCCTGTATGGCTTTCCAGAAGCAAGAGGCGCAGCATCTGCCGGTAAAGCGCGCAAAAAAAACAACACGTAAACGATTTTTCAATTATGTGGTGCCCGTGGATAACGACCACAAAACCCTCGTTCAGCGCCGGGATGGCCGCGATATCTGGCAGAACCTGTACGAGTTCCCATTGGTTGAATCTAACAGGAGGGTTTCCGGAGACGAGATGCAAGAGCTCCTGCCTGAAATCCTTAAGGCCGCGAACCCAACAGATTTGCAGGCCTGCAATGACACCGAAATTGTGTATAAATTATCCCATCAGCATCTGCATACCCGATTCTGGTTCCTGCAACTGGAATCTCCTCTGGAGGATGGGGTGAGCCTGGAGGAACTGGATACTTTACCGGTACCGGTATTGATCGCAGATTTTATTAAAACCCTTAAAAATTCGTACTTTTAAACCAACAGTAATATTATGAGCGGAACATTAAATAAAGTGATGCTGATCGGGCATCTGGGTGATGAGGTAAAAATGCATTATTTTGAAGGCGGAAACTGCATTGCCCGGTTTCCAATCGCCACGAACGAAACCTATACGAACCGGCAAACCGGGGAGAAGGTAACAAATACGGAATGGCATAACATCGTGGTACGGAACAAGGCGGCTGAAGTATGTGAAAAATACCTTGGCAAGGGAGACCAAATATATGTGGAAGGCCGCCTGAAAACCCGGCAATGGCAGGGAGAAGACGGGCAAACCCGCTATACGACAGAAGTCCATGTGCAGGACTTCACTTTCCTGTCAAATAAGGAAGGCTCGGGATCAACGTCCTCCGGACCCATGGAATCCCAGGCCTCGCCTTCCTCCTCCAGGAGTGAAGTGACCAGTCCGTCGACAGACGAACCCGGGGATGAGGAGGACGATTTGCCGTTTTAGGATTTATTAAATAATTCGTGACTATTGGACCCAGACCCCCTTCCCTTATTGCCCATTGAACCGGGTATTGGCGGTACCATTGTACTCGAGGTCGCAGTTATGATCCTACTGCTATGTTGCTCAGCCCTGATTTCCGGCGCTGAAGTGGCATTTTTTGGCTTGTCGGCCACAGATTTAAACGAAATTGGGGAAAATAAGACCGCACGCGGGCAAATTGTCGTTAAGCTGCTCGAACGCCCAAAAAAATTACTGGCCACAGTCCTCATTGCGAATAACGCCATCAACATAGGGATTGTCCTCCTTTTCGATGCCATTGGGGAAGTAATTTTCAGCCGGATCAACTACCTCCTTTTTGGAGTTGTTTCGGTACGCTTCCTCCTCGAAGTGGTGGTAGCAACCTTTCTAATCCTTATGTTCGGGGAGATCCTTCCCAAAATTTACGCCAACCGGAATCGCAGGTTTTTCTCCCACCTTATGGCGTATCCCATAAAAGTCCTGGACTTTCTTTTTACCCCGTTGAGCGGCCCTATGCGCTCAGGAACTATTTATATTTACAAAAAGCTGGGAAGGCAGAAATCCAATTTCAGTGTGGACCATCTTTCACAAGCCCTGGAACTGACTTCAGACGGGGATACTACCCGAGAAGAGCAGAAAATCCTGGAAGGGATCGTCACTTTTGGCAATACGGATACCAAGCAGGTAATGCGGCCCAGGATCGATATCTTCGCCCTCCGGGAGAAAATGAAATTCCCTGAAGTACTCGAAGAGATCAAGAAACACGGGTATTCCCGCATCCCTGTATTCTCCGAAAACATGGATAACGTCCTGGGGGTACTTTATGTGAAGGACCTCCTGCCCTATATTGAAAGGAAATCATTTAACTGGATATCCCTTATCCGCGAACCATATTTTGTGCCCGAAAATAAAAAACTGGACGACCTGTTGCTGGAATTCCAGGCCAAAAAGAACCACCTTGCGGTTGTGGTGGATGAATTTGGGGGGACGTCGGGTATTGTAACCCTGGAGGATATTATTGAGGAAATCGTTGGCGATATAAGTGACGAATTTGACGATGAAGACCTCGTCTTTTCAAAGCTCGACGAACTAAACTTTATCTTCGACGGCAAAACTACCCTCAAGGATTTTTACCGCGTGGCGCGCATTCAGGCCGAAGAGGATTTCGAAGCCCGCAAAGGCGAGTCGGAGACCATTGCCGGCTTTGTACTGGAGATAGCCGGCAGTTTTCCCAAAAGAGGGGAAAAGGTGCATTTTAAAGGCTATACTTTTTTGGTTGAAAGCATGGATAAAAAACGCCTGAAACAAATTAAAGTAACTTTGCCACATGTATAAAAGGCAGGTTTTCTTAGTGGCTATCGGGCTGTTTTCCTTGCTTTCCTGCGGGGAAGAAGCCCTTCCAAAACCAAAGGCCATGCTTCGCCTGGAATACCCCGGCAAAGAATTGCGCCCTCTGGAGACCCCCTGTCCCTATACATTCGAATACAACAGCCTGGCGGTTATTCAGAAGAAGGACAGTTGCAACCTGGACCTGGACTTTCCTAGAATGAAAGGGGCAATATATATCACCTACAAACCTGTGGAGGGCAATTTGAAGGAATTGCTGACCGATGCGCAAAAACTGTCGTATGAACATGTGGTGAAGGCTGATAATATTACAGAACAGCCATTTGTAAACGCTGCTGACGATGTATACGGGATGTTCTATGAAGTTAAGGGAAATGCGGCATCACAGGCCCAGTTTTACGTGACAGACAGTACCCGGCACTTTGTTACCGGCTCCCTGTATTTCTACGCCCGTCCCAACTATGATTCGATCTACCCTGCAGCCGTGTACCTCCAGAAGGATATCCGCACCATCATGGAAACGATGAGGTGGAAATAAACTGGTTTTTGGTATCCATTGCGCTTGATACTGTAACACATTTCATTTATGGACGCAGCCACTTTAAAAGCCTGTTATTCCAGGATTCAGCCACATGTTATCCGTACCCCCGTTATCAGCTCTCAGGCTTTGGATGAAATCTCCGGGTCGAAACTGGTCTTCAAATGCGAGAATTTCCAGCAAATGGGGGCCTACAAGATCCGGGGTGCGGTAAACGCGATTCTTCAATTGCCTCCCGGGAAAAGGTCCAGGGGCGTGGTTACCCATTCTTCGGGAAACTTCGCACAGGCCTTATCCCTGGCAGCCAGAAAACTTGGGATCCCTGCTACCATAGTGATGCCATCCACCGCCAGCCGGTTTAAAAAAAAGGCGGTCCTGGAATATGGAGGAAAAATTCTGGAATGTGAGCCCACTGCGGAGGCAAGAGAAAAGATGGCCGAGGCCGTCGGGGCAGGGACGGGGGCTACCTTCATCCATCCGTCCAACAACCTGCAGGTCATCCTGGGCCAGGGAACGGCCTGCATGGAATTACTGGAGGATCATCCAGACCTGGAAGCCGTTATTGTACCCGTTGGCGGAGGAGGTTTGCTGGCCGGGACCTCCCTGGCCGCCCATTTCTTCGGAGATTCTTGCAAAGTTTTTGCCGGGGAACCGGAAGAAGCGGATGATGCCTACCGATCTTTCCACAGTGGCGTTTTGCAAGGCAATCCCAGCACAAACACAATTGCCGATGGGTTGAAGACCACCCTGGGGGACGTGAATTTTCCTATAATCTTAAAATATACAAGCGAAATTATTCGCGTATCAGAACCGGAGATCATTTCTGCCATGCGGCTGTTGTGGGAACGGCTCAAAATTACAGCCGAACCTTCCAGTGCGGTGGCCCTGGCAGCTTTGTTGCGGGAGAAGGACCTATTTCAGGGTAAGCGTGTCGGAATTATTATCTCAGGAGGCAATGTAGACCTGGAGGAATTGCCCTTCTGAAGGTCCCTTCGGTTATTGCTGCAGCAATTCCTCAGCCCGTGCGATACTGTTGTTGATTTGTTCCTTTAATGCCTTTACCCGAGCCTCTTCTTCATCCAGCCATTGTTGTTTTTCTTCACTCAGGGCTTTCCCATCAAGGATTTCGGAGGAATCGAATCGTTTGCCAAAGTTCTGCATCCACTCCATCATAGCCATATGGGCTTCCTGCAGGTCGTGCATGGCTTGCTCGTATTCCTTTCCTGTGTCAGTCGAGTCTACCCTGGCCTTTAACTGATCGACCAATTTGCCGATGTCGCCCATTTTAGGCATAATTTCATCGTGAATGGCCATTACTTCCTTCATCTGTCGGGATTCCGCTTCCGGTTTCTTGTCACCTTTACAATTGACAAATAAGCTGCTGCCTATAAGAATTAAAATAAGGATCTTTCCTTTCATAAAGCCTTAGTGTTATATTGGATTTTCCGGCAAAAATACAAATAAGAGGAGCAATACCCACGAAGCAGGTTTCTGCCGGCCATTTTTTATTCAAAGTCCGAATCGGAAATAGCCCCGTTCACCTCAGCCCCGGTCAGTTTGCTCTCCACCATTTGGCCTCCCATGCTGCCAATGCGAACTCCGGGAAACCGAAGCCCTCCCTTATCCTCATAATCCCGGAAGAACACCTCCTGGGTGTGCGTCTGGCCGTTTATCGAAACAGTTGAGGTTTCTTTTAATTTAAGTCCGCTTTCTACATCATAGAAATAACTGGCCTGCACCATTTCTCCCGGGACGTCGATCCTGTAGGCATCCTGTCCGTCCACCTTTTCAATGCCGACCAGCCTGGCATCCGGATTGGCCAGCACCCGTTTTTCGGGAAAGACACCCATCGATTTCTCCAGGTCTTGCTGCATACCGGGCGGAAGCGGCATCCTGGCCCCCTGCTGCTTCATGAAGAATTCGGTTCCTTTAGCGATCACACCCATCACAGGATCGTTGTCCAGATAGGTGGTTTGGGCATATCGGTCATCCGTACGCAATTCCACGACCTTAAAAGCCGTGCCCATGGTAGTGCCTTCGTAAACCAGCCTGAGTGTTTCCACCCCATTAACCGCATCCTGCCCTCCGATGGCATTAAAATAAGCGTTGATCACCGTTTGGAGGGTGGTCCCCTCCGGAAGGGAGCCCTGGTAGTCGGGTTTGTCGACCTGTTCCCCCAGCTTGTTATAAAACAGCACTGGGATGGGGTGGCCCTTATATGATATTTTTTCCAATCCGGGCAGCACTTCAATGCCCTTTCCTGCAATCACGATCCGCGCGTTCCGGGAGCTGATATATTTGCTGGCGGCTTCCTGCACTTGCTCAAGGGATACCGCATTGAGTCGTTCCAGGTAGGAGGTATAGAAATCCTTGGACAGGTCTTCAGTTTCAATATTCAGGGCATAACGGGCAATGGTCTGTGGCTTTTCCAGGGCAAGGACAAAAGCTCCCGTATACTCTGCTTTTACATTATTCAGTTCGTCCTCCGTTATGGTCGGGAGGGCAATGCTGTCCAATTCACTTATAAGTTCCACCACCGTGCTATCGGTGACTGCATTCCGGACACTGGTAATGGCTTTGAAGGTAGCCGGGGCATATTTGTCGTTTCCAAGTGTGCTATAGGCGTAATATGCGAATCCCTTATCTTCACGTATGTTACGTTCTATTCGGCCCTGGGCTCCGCCCCCGAAAATCCGGTTTGCCAGAAGGGCGGGCATGTAGTCCGGGTCCTTCATTTTCAGGTTGACCAGGTGCTCCACTGCTATTTCGGATTGTACGGCATTAGGCATATCTACAAAATCGATTTGGGTATAAGGCGCCCCGGGTGGATCTGAATAGGTAAAACTCGGGGGTACGGCATAGGTCCATGGGGTAAAATAATCGGTAACCAGTTCCTGTGCCTGCTCATAGTCCACATCTCCCACGATGACCAAATAGGCATTGGCCGGGACAAAGTAATCCCTGTAAAAATTTATGACATCCTGCAGGGTAACCCTATTAAGGGTCTCCGGGGTAATGAACTCTCCGTAGGGATGTTCCCTGCCATAGGCGAGGGCATCCTGCAGCCGTTCCGCGATTGCAGATACGTCCTTTTCCTGGCTTTTAAGGGAAGTGAGGAGCCTGGCCTTTTCGGTATCAAAATCCTCCTGGGTGAAATTGGGATTGATAGCGGCATCGGCGAGTAATTCCAGTATCCTCGGGAAATATTTCGAAAGGGTTTGTGCAGATGCGCTCTGGGCTCCGAAATGAATGCTGGCCCCAAGGAAATCCACTTCTTCGTTAAATGCATCTTTGGAGATATTTTTGGAGCCATTTCCCAGGAGGCTCGCCACAAGGGCACCCACGCCAGCTTTATCCCCTTCGAGGACCGGAGAGTTGTCCAGGGTGAGTTGCATCGATACCCGGGGCAACTTGTGGTCTGTAACTATGAGGACTTTCAGGCCGCTCTTGAGCTCAAATGACTGGGGCTGGCCCAAATGTATTTCGGGGGGCGGCCCGGGTTCCGGAATAACAGACCGGTCTATCTGTGCCTGTAAATTATAGGTGAAGAAGATGAAGAGGAGGGCTGCGTATGTATATTTTATCATCTCTTTAGTTTTGAATGGGTTCTTCGGGCAGGTATTTGAGTTCCAGGCTTTGTTCGGGTTTCAGGTACTTCCTGGCTACCTCCCGTATCTCTTCCCGCGAAATGGAACGGTAAATTTCAATCTGGTTGTTGATCAAACTGGTATCGCCATATAGCAGATAGTAAGTTGCCAGGGAACCGGCAATCCCGGCAATACTGCTGTTCGCATTGACATATTGATTTTCGAAGGTGTTCTGCAGTTTTTGATAGTCCCTTTCGGAAATCAGGCTGTCTCTCACTTTGGCAATTTCCTCTTCCATTTCTCCCATGAGGGAATCCAGGCCATTGTCCCCAACCGGCAGGCTGTACACCAGATAGATCCCATAATCTTCCTGATCAATATTGAAGGCACCTACCTGCAGGGCTTGCTTTTGTTCATCGACCAGTTTTTTATAAAGTTTAGAACTTTTGCCATCGCTGAGGTAGGAGGAGATCATCTCGAGTACGTAGGCGTCCCTTTGCCTGAACCCGGGCATTCTGTAGGCCATAACCGCGGCCGGAACCTGGATATTGGGGTCGTGGGCGGTGGCGTGGATGGTCTGGCGGATGGGTTCTTCCTGTGGATAGGTCCGGGCCAGTTTTACCCCGGAGGGAATGGACCCGAAGTAATCCTGCACCATTTTCCGAACCTTTTCCTTGTCGATATCCCCGGCTACCACCAGAACAGCATTGTTGGGGGTATAATATTTCTTGTTGTAGGCCAGGAATTCATCCAGGGAAGCGGCGTCCAGATCTTTCATATATCCTATATTGGGATCCTTATAGGGATGCACTTTGAAAAGGTTTTCAGATACGCTGAACAACAAATGCCCATAGGGGGCATTGTCGTAACTGAGCCTTCGTTCTTCCTTGACCACTTCATTCTGGGTATCCACCCCAACCTGTTCGATGACCGGGTGGAGCATGCGCTCGGATTCCATCCATAGTCCCAGTTTCACCTGGTTGGAAGGAAAGATCTCATAGTAATAGGTGCGGTCCTGAGAGGTGTTGGCGTTGACCTGCCCCCCATGCGATGATACGATCTTGAACCATTGGCCCCGGCCAATGTTCTCGGTTCCCTCAAACAAAAGGTGCTCAAAAAAGTGGGCAAATCCCGTGCGGCCATCTGCCCGGTCCTTGCCCCCAACGTGGTACATGACCGAGGTAATAACCAATGGGGCGGCATTGTCCTGATGCAGGATCACATGCAGGCCGTTATCCAGGTCGTATTCTTCATAACTGACTTCCTGCGCATGGATGAAAGCCGAACTAAACAGCAAAAGAAGAGGGAGCAACGATTTTTTCATTCCTGTAATATTGTGTAATTTCCGTATGGCCGGATTATGGGTAGCACCTTTCGGATGGATGTTACACGAAAATAATCCTTTTCGCAACTGAGCAAAGAAAATGCCGGTTGTTTAACACGATTTTATGGGATAATGGATCAATATTATTACCTTTAGTCCAGGCAACTGAAAATCGATTTATACATGAGGCAATTTTCACTTCCTATACGATTTGGAATCGCAACGAGTGGCTGTTTGATCGCTTATTTTCTGATCCTTTCACTTTTCGGATTGCACACCAATGTATATTTCAGCTTGTTCAATGCAGTGATCACCGGATTCGGGATTTATGAAGCCATTAAATATCATCGTCTGGAGCTCAAGGACAAATTCAACTACGGGTCTGGTTTTGCGGCGGGCATCGTAACCGGCTTTTTGGCCACTTTGATCTTTACTGTATTCTTCGCCTTCTATTCTACCGAGATCAACCCCGAATTCCTGCAACAACTGACCACCAGGTGGTTTAATCAGTTCAGGGACTTCCAGGGCATTGTTTTCTTCACTGTGGCTATTATGGGATTCGCCACGTCCCTGGTACTCACCCTGTCTTTTATGCAGCTTTTTAAATCTTCAAACAACCCCAGCAAAAAAGCCGCATAAATTCCCTTTAAAAACCACTTGTGAATTCACGATAATCAAGTATATTTGCACCCGCCTTTGCAGCAGGCGTTGCCGCAAAGGGTATGCCGCCTGCATTCAGGGGGCTTTTCAGCAAAACAAATTAATACACTCGCTATGTACGCAATTGTAGAGATAGCAGGGCAGCAATTTAAAGTTGCGAAAGACCAAAAGGTGTTTGTTCACCGTCTGCAGGAGGAGGAAGGGAAAAAAGTTACCTTCGATACCGTACTCCTGCTCGAAGACGGATCGGACATTGCCGTTGGCGCCCCGGCTATAGAAGGCGCGGCTGTTGAAGCCAAAGTCCTCAGGCACCTGAAAGGTGACAAAG
>Ga0102952_1000087_pt1 | contig 52340 bp, 50 predicted proteins | sample SalPon2A_C_D1_MG_FD_78506 | JGI IMG/M metagenome (GOLD analysis project Ga0102952, IMG submission 78506) | Soil microbial communities from South San Francisco under conditions of wetland restoration - Salt Pond MetaG R2A_C_D1_MG | ecosystem: Environmental > Terrestrial > Soil > Wetlands | place... | reverse complement strand
TTACAATAATAATTAATAAATGAATTATGTTATTATGATCTTTAAAACTATAGATTATTGTTTGGTGAAAACTTATTTATTATGGCGACGGGTGGAATTGAACCACCGACACAGGCCTTATGAGAGCCCTGCTCTTCCACTGAGCTACGCCGCCAGTTCGGAAAGATGAAATTATATCATCATGTTCTGTTCTTTCAAGCTGATGGAGAGCTTGACGGGCTACTTTGAATAATATTTGTAACCAATACTTTTGTATACTAGTTTAGCTGCCAGGACATCAGGGTGTACAATTCCAATTATGGGTGCCAGTTCGACGACATCCATACCTATAACATCTTTCATTTTGAATACGCTCTGAAGTATGGACATAACCTGATACCACTTGAGTCCGCCGGGTTCGGGTGTGCCGGTGGAAGGTATAATGGACGGATCAAAACCGTCCAGGTCAACAGTTATATAAACTTTTTGCTTTAAACCCGAAAGGATTTCACCAATGGTTCGCTCTATATTCGACACCGCCATATCCTTTGCATAATTGACGGTCACATTTTTGTTATGCTTTAGGAATTCGGCTTCTTCTGATGAAAGGCTCCTTATACCTGCCTGGACAATGTTCAGTCCAAGCTCAGCGGTGCGCCTCATTACACAAGCATGACTGAATTTGGTACCTCCGTAACTATCCCTGAGATCACAATGAGCATCTATTGAAAGAACAGAAAAATCAGTGCTCCTGTCATGAAGAGATTTTATCGGACCGTTGGTGATGGAATGTTCTCCACCGAGGGTGATCACGAATTTATCTTTATCAATCAGCTCGGTATAAATTTCGCTAAGTGTTTTGACCATCTGTTCCGGGTCAACATCATATTCTGTCTCATCCAGTGTATGAATACCTACTTCACAGGGTTCACAATCCAGCTCTTCGTCGTATAGCTCGAGTGATCTCGAAGCCATAATGATTGACTGGGGACCTTTTGAAGTCCCCGTTCCGAAAGATACGGTTCTCTCGAACGGAACCGGCAGGATAATCACTTTTGATTCATCAAAATTACAGTTTTCCTTTAGTCCGAGAAAGTTGTAGGGGAGTAAACTGTGATTTTTTTTCAGGTCCATTTTAAATCAGGCTGTTTTTTCAATTCTGACAGAAGTAATTCCAAGTCTCATTAACTCTTTGTAGGTTCTTGAATCACTATTACGGGAAAGGAAAGACTCAATATCATGAGGTTCATCAATGTCCAGTGATATATTGGGAATATCCATTGTTATAACTTCTGTATTTACTTGTCTGGCTTCCTCTATATGCTTTTTAAAACTGTCGTGGCCGAATCTTGAAGGAATAACATCAGGCGGTTTTCTCAGTATTGCATTTGTTCCAAGTTTATCCGTAGCCGGAACCATTACAACGCAGGGTCCTTCCTTCTCTTCTCTGAGCACATTGTCAATATCAGGGGCGGTTATAAGTGGGGCATCACCCGGAATTACAAGTAATGAAGAGGCTCCCATCTTGATACACTCCGATATTGCCCGGTCAACGGAGCTGCTCTCACCGGACTGCTCGTACTCTTTAAGAACATAAAATCCGTGGTCAGAAGATATTTCTGCCGCTTTATTATCCATTGTCACAACAACAACCCTGTCAGCCAGTTTTGACTGTTTCACCGCTTCAAAAACATCTTCAAGCATTGCATAGGCCAGAGATGTTCTGTTCTCCTGCGAGAGTATTGAAGAAAGCCTGTTATTTGCTTTCGAGAGATCTTTTACAGGTATCAGGATGAATTTCATAATTAACAAATGTACAGGAGATTAAATTTTTTTCTATATTACATATATTTTAGTATTTTGTTATATAATTAATTATTGGTAGGATATTTTGCCGTAAATAAAACTGTATGAAGAAAAGTATTCGCTATAAATCTCACAGGACAAGGTTAAGAGACAGGTATCTGAAAACCGGGATGGATGGTCTTGCGGATTACGAGCTTCTTGAGCTTCTGTTAACTTTTTCCATTCCGAGAAAAGACGTCAAGCCCCTTGCAAAAGATCTTATTGAAAGATTCGAAACGCTCGCGAATGTTTTCGATGCAGAACCGGAAGATATCTCTTCGGTTGAAGGTATGGGTCAAATGTCATCTATACAAATAAGTCTTGTCAGGGATCTCTGTATCAAATACCTCGAGGGTAAAATGATAGACACGGATGTGATGTCAAACCCGAAGGCTGTTTATGATTTTTCAAGGTTAATAATAGGCGGGAAATTCATAGAATTTTTTATGATAATATTCGTAAACGCCAAAAACGAGGTCTCAGGATATGAAGTAATAGGGGAAGGAACGGTCGACAATGTCGCCGTTTATCCGAGGAAAATATTAAAATCCGCTATTAAGAAGAATGCTTCTGGTGTAATTCTAGTGCACAACCACCCGAGCGGACATCCTGAACCATCTGAATCTGACAGGGAACTTACAAAAGAAATAATAAAAGCTTCAGCAACAATGGAACTGAGGGTTCTGGATCACCTTATAGTAACAAGAAACAATTACTTCAGTTTTATGGACAGCGGTTTGATGTGAATTGTTCCTGTGTATTCCGGAAATTAGAAAAGTATTGACAACAAAAGCTGAAAGATATACAGTTTTTGAGCTAGGAGGATGAAGGCTTTGATGATATTATCCGGGGGTTTTTACCCGAATACATTTCTATTTTTAGTTTTATTTTTTGTTACCTTCCTCCCGGTCCGTGCACTTCCCGAAAATATTTACTACAAAAATGAAAATGGCGTTAAGCATTATACAAATTTAAAACCGGCAGACCGCGGGTTTGTAAAAGTAAAAAGCAAGTGGGTTGAAAGCTCTTATAATGAACCGTCCGGTCCTGCGCATTTATTAGGGTCCCTACAGTATTCGGACAGGTATGACGACTATATAAATACTGCATCAAGGATTTACAATCTGGATCCCGACCTTATCAAAGCAATGATAAAGGTAGAATCGGATTTCTACCACAGGGCAGTTTCACCGAAAGGGGCCATGGGTGTTATGCAGCTGATGCCTGAAACTGCTGAAAATGTTGGTGTTAGAAGACCATTCGATCCTTCGGAGAATATAATGGGCGGTTCTAAGTATCTTAGGAAACTGATGGATATGTTCAACGGGAACAAAACCCTTGCTCTTGCCGGTTACAACGCAGGAGAAAACGCTGTAATCAAGTACGGTTATTCAGTCCCTCCTTACAGGGAGACACAGGAATATGTAAAGAAGGTGCTGAGGCATTACCACAGATTAAAGAACAGTGAGCATAGTGTGGCTACAACTGCTGTAGCGAAGAACATGGAGTCACCTGAACAGAAGAATAATCAGGACCGTGAAGTTTCCAGTGTAAGCTACAAGGAGAGTATATCACCTGACGGTTCAGAGTTTGTAAGGAAAACAAAGAAATCAAAGGTTATTGTCGAATCAGTCAAGTATGTGGATGTTGGTTCAAGTCCTGCAAGAAAATCTTTAAAGACCAAACGTACAGAACTGGTTAATGATGGTGACTATACCGTTCAGGTCGCATCTTTTTCAGAGATCGATAGTGCAAAAGAGCTCGAAAACTCACTTAAATCCAAGACTTATCCCGCTTATATCAAGGTAGCACAGATACCCGGTAAGGGGACATGGTACAGGGTCAGGGTTGGCGAGTTTAATACGAAAAACGATGCAATGTCATATGCCGAATACCTTAAAACAGAACAACCCTACATAAATAGTGCATTCGTAACTGCTAATTAGAATTACCGAAATAATTTTCCTTCTTTAATAAAACGGAAATATAATCTTACTTGTTGTGACCCGGAGCATTTTCGCTGTTACCTGGTCCATGTGGATCATGTCCGGGAGCGTTCTCACTATTTCCCGGTCCATACGGGTCATGGCCCGGAGGCTGGTGCCAGTAATGGTGGCATGACGTAAGGCTCAAACCTGTAAATAGTAATAAAATCAGCAAAATTCTCATATATTCATCTTTAAATAATCTAAATTATAACATATTATATTATAAATAAGTCCAATCCCAGGGGATGTAGCTCAGACCGGGAGAGCGCTGCCTTCGCAAGGCAGAGGTCGCGGGTTCAAATCCCGTCATCTCCATAAATATTCTAATCGAATCAGATTATTTGAAAGTCCAGATTTTTTCCTGATTTTATTCTGGTAATAACTCTCCGGATCCCCCGGCTTCTTTAGGCAAATCCTTCATCTTGGGTAATCCGTCCTTCATGTGAAGTACCGTTTCCTGATAATGTACATGTACGCTCGGCTGGAACGTGAAGTCAGGAATTATTGCGGCGTAAACATCTGTAAGCCCCATATTCGGATGTTCAGTCAAAATATGTCCACCGCAGGTCTTACACCATTTACGATAGCTTTCAGGGGTCTTGTTGTAAGTACCTATGTTGTCAGTTCCCTTGGTTACTTTAACAGCTTCCGGGTTCCATAATGTAAATGCATTGACAGGCCCGGCAGACCAGTGACGACAGGAATTGCAATGGCAATAACCCATAATTTCAGGTTCACCACTTACTGATATTTCGACGGCTCCGCAAAAACAACTCCCACTATAAGTTTTATTATTACTCATAATTACCCCCTGCTTCTTATGGTGAATTAATAACTACTGTTATTAACAAATAGTATATTATAATCTTGATAAAATATCATACTTGTAACTTATAGTATGTTTTGTGTGAACGGAATTAATACAGTTTTTTAAAAAGGAGGTTAATGTGAACAATTTAAAGATCATTGCAGTAATACTTATAATAGCGGGTATCCTGGGGCTGGTTTATGGAAGTTTTACCTACACTAAAGAGACTCATGAGGCAAAGTTAGGCCCGGTGGAAATGTCAGTAAAAGACAGGCATACGGTAAACATTCCCGAATGGGCAGGTGTTGGTTCAATCGTTGCAGGTGCTGCTCTGCTTCTGTTCGGAGGCGGGAAGAAGTAAAAAGATATCCCCGGAATTTTTAAAATTAAAGCAAAAATTTATTTACTAAAATAACAGCGGAATTAACTTTTTCTTTAGTTATGCGGGGGCAATTTGTCCCGTAACCGTTTTCCTGTTAAATATTTTTAAATCCGGATCAGCCAATAGTTTAAACAACAGGTGAATTCTTATGACTGAAAATATCAAAAACATAGCTTTTATCGGACTCGGTAAAATGGGTAAGGGAATGGCAGCAAATATTCTTAAAGCCGGCTTTAACCTTACTGTTTATAACAGGACCAGGTCAAAAACCGAACCATTGTCGGAACAGGGTGCAGATGTAGCCGACACGCCCCGCCAGGCCGCAACGTATGCCGATGTGGTTATAACGAGCCTGTATGATGATGAATCAGTATTGGATGTTGTCCTGGGTGATAACGGGATTCTTTCGGGGCTAAAGAAAAGTGGTGTGCACGTCTCAACATCAACTATCTCACCCGATGCTTCGCGGAAGATTTATGAGCTGCACCGGGAGCATGGTTCTCATTATGTTGCTGCTCCTGTACTGGGCAGGCCGGACGCCGCGGCTGCAGGACAGCTTGCAACGTTTCTTTCAGGTGATCCTGATGCAATTGAATTGTCTAAAAAGGTTTGCGAATCGTACACAAAAAAAATATATGATCTGGGTGGTGAGGACCCCGGTAAGGCAAACAGCGTCAAACTGAGCCTGAATTATGTACTTGCATCTACGATAGAGTTGTTCGGCCAGCTTTACTCGTTCGGTGAAAAAAGCGGCATAGATCCCGAATTTATGGGTGAGATGTTTGACCTTATATTCTCGGGTCCGATCCCCAAAGCTTATGCAAAGAAGATCAGGGAAAGAGATTTCGATGGGGAAGGTTTTGCACTTGAAGGAGGATATAAGGATATCGAACTTATACTTAAGGCCTCATATAATACAAGGTCACCGTTAAGTTACGCGAATATTATAAGGGACAAGCTGATGACTGCCCTTGCATATGGAATGGACCAGAAGGACTGGAGTTCAATATATGAGATATCGAGAATGAATGCCAATCTGAAATAGAGTTATATGAAACTAAGTGGCAGAGTTTATATTTATGACCTCTGATCGGAATATATAAAATTATTTCTGAATATATGAGTAGAATTATCCTAACTACCCTTTTTTAGATACAAACGGAAAACTTCATCGAGTTAACAGGGAATCTATTTGAGATCGGTATAGTAGCGTACTAGTTTAGCGAAGTTGTGTGCAGCGTCAGGTGAAATACCTTTTGCTAAAGCCCACCCAAGAGCCAGAGAATACCAGTCTTCGGAATTGTAAGGGTCTATACGGGTCTTCCTGTTCAAGACTTCTACCCTGAACTGAAACTCTATATCAATAGAGGATACTTCGAGATTGTCCATCTTATCACCTCACCATTGTTTATGGACATCCTCACCCAACCTTGAAGACGTATATTTTAATTTTACTCTATGGTGTATTTTGAAATCAAGTGAAATTTAACCAGACGGTGTCCTGGAAGAAGTATAGGTTTCGAGGTTACGTGGTGGTCCGGGTCAAAACCCCTCAAGATAAGAGAATCCAGGGTTGAAGTTGTGGAGTCTCTAGAGAAGGCTCTTGATAATGCAGGTATTGAGATACCATTCCCATACATAAAACTTACTTTCAAAGAACCTCCTGAGGTTGTTGAAGAGAAGGAATAAGGCAATTTTTAAAAAAAGATTTGAATGACCGTATTACCTTCTATTACATTTAATTACAATTTTAAAAAAACTTTGATTTTACATATAATATTTATCTAAAATGAATTAATTAGTGCTAGTATTTTCATATAGTTTGGGTAAATAAATTTTCATAGGAGGATTACTAATGTTTTCAAGCAAGGTTAATATCAAATTTTTAATAATTACACTCGTTTTATCAACTTTCATTCCCGTATCGATGTTTTCAACCTCGGCCCGTGCGTCTTTTCAAAGGTCACAAATGGTAACAAAAGACGGGAAACCGCTCAGTTCCAGAGAGATAGACGAAATAAAGGTAAAAAGGGTTCTCGAGCAGAAACTTGTCGGTGAAAGGCTTAAGGAATCCGGTCTTTCAAAGGAAGAAGTTGTCAATAAGATGGATAAGATGAGTGACCAGGAAGTCCACCAGATAGCCGCTCTGTCTGACAAAGTGCCTGCAGGTGGTAACGGAGCCGTAGGTGCTGTAGTTGGCGTACTTGTGATCATAGTACTAATACTATTCATTATCTACCTGCTTGACAGGGTTTGATCACAATTAAATATATGCCGATCCCGGATTAATTGGATTTGTGATATCCGATGACCTATTGTTATGTCTAGGAGCACCCCCGTATTTTTCTGAAGTTATGTAAATGTGTAATTCATGAACAATCCGAAGACCCGAATCCCCGCATAGCAGTTTCTCCGGATAAGGTGCATATTGTCCGGTTAATATAGCACTCTGTTTTTATGTTTGATTCAATGCGACTTATAGCGACTATCTTCTAATGATTCACAAACCAGTCTATATGCCAGTGAAAGCGTTTATGATTTGATGCGTGCCTTTTTATTCTCTTCTTCTCTTAAAATTGTTCATTGACGAGCCGACATATACATAAAAACCCCTGGGAATTGCTGAATATCTTTACGTGCGATTTTAATTTTTTTGTTTTCCCAAAGTTCTTAATAAGTAAATATGTGCCGGTATTCATTCACTTAGTTATTTTATGATCAATTGTTTTCGAAAAATACAGCATTGTTTTTTCCACTATCTTTTGCCTGATACATTGCCTGATCAGCATCTCTCAGAACTGTTTCTACTTCAAGATTGTCGGAATCGAGAAGACGTATTCCTATGCTTGCATGTGTAGTGAATAAGTGGTTTTTATATTCGATGTTACCTGAAAGTACATTCTGAAGTTTATTTGCAATTCCAAGCAACTTGTTGCGTGCGGTATGTTTATCTACATCAAGTCTTCCTATCAATACGACGAACTCATCTCCTCCGATCCTGCTAATAACATCTTCAGGTCTTGTAACTGACTTTAGCCTTCTACCGACCTCTATCAGGACCTTGTCTCCGGCTTCATGCCCGAAATTGTCGTTTATATACTTGAAATTATCCAGATCAAGCAAAAGCACCGCACCATAGATCTCATGTCTTCTGATACCAGCGATGTATCTTTGCATGTAATCTGAAAGGATCAAACGATTCGGGAGCTTTGTAAGCGGATCAAGAAAAGCTTTTTCATTAGCCTTCTTCACGGCGTTGATCTGTTCTTGGAGTAATGGTTTTATTGCCCATATGTGTATAAACGGAATTGATATCATAAGCACAAGAACAGTGTCGATCGTAGCTTGTAGAAACAAGCTGAACCTGTATGGTGCGTTTCCGATGAGCAACATAATTAAAAGTTCGACTACTGCTATGATTGTTCCAATTCGAATTATTGCGATTGACGGGGTAATCTTGTTCATACTAATATTAACTTTTGTCTGGTCACACATCTGTATATAAACTTAGTATCATAGTACTATAATTAATTTTCATTCTTTGATAAATCATCCCGTATTAAGTGGAATACGAAACCCTTCCTCAGTTTTTTTCTCACAGCTCAGACAGAATCCGAGTGGTTTAGATCGTTTTTAATACCCAACTTTGAATGGTCAGCGTGTGCATGAGTTATTACAGCTTTATCCACCGGGCTCCATCGATCAATGCAGAAATCTCCAGGGGGACAGTAAAGCCTTTTTCATCGAGTTGAAGTATCTTTTCCCTCGAATAAAACTCCTTTCGGACTTAATATATAATTTACAGAATGAGGACCTTTTTTCTTATATATTGATAGATATCTGAAATTTTATAATATTTTCTTTCATTTATAATTTACAAAATGAAAAAAGAAAGAGTTTTGATAACAGGAGCATCATCAGGAATAGGGATGGAGCTAGCCAGGCTTTTCGCCCGGGATGGTTACGACCTTGTAATTTTGGCCAGAAGGGAAGACGTTTTAAGGGAACTGGCAACTGAGTTTGAAAAAAGCTTTAGTGTTAGTGTAAAAGTTCTTCCCGGCGATCTTTCATCACAGGACATGCCTGCCGAAATCTACAGAACACTGAATGATCAAGGAGTTCAAATTGATTATCTTGTTAATAATGCGGGTTTCGGAACTATAGGCCCTTTCCAGGAGATCAACACTGATACACTTCTTGCAATGATAAATGTTAATCTCACATCTGTTGCGCTGCTTACCAGAAATTTCCTTCCTTCAATGGTCGAAAGGGATCAGGGGGGTATTCTTAATGTCGGTTCACTGGCCGGATTTCAACCCGGGCCGAATGCCGCTATTTATTATGCAACAAAAGCTTTTGTCCTTTCTTTTACAGAGGCATTGCATGAGGAATTGAGAAATACCGGAGTAAAGGTCTCATGTCTTTGTCCCGGCCCTGTTGAAACTGAGTTCGGTAGTCGTTCAGGTATGGAAGATGCTAACTTGTTCAGGGCAGGAACTATGAATGTACACGATGTTGCCCGGCAGGGGTACAATGGACTTATGTATGGCAAGGATGTGGTAATTCCCGGATTGCTCGCTAAATCAGTACCTGTTATTGAGAGATTTATACCAAGAAAACTAATAAGAAAGATCGCTTCGGGATTAAATAAAACCTGAGAGTTTTGAGTTATAGAAGCAATGATCCATTTAGCAAATCGAATAATTATATTATAGCTTTAATATGGAGAAGCAATGAGAAAACAATTTATAATAACATCTGTTTCTGTATTATTGTTTGTCGCGGTGGTCGGTTTTTTCTGGACCCCGTTCCTTTTTTTACTCGTACTTGTAGGCCCGATCATTCTGCTCGGGCTTTGGGACTTTTTTCAGGTAGAACATTCCGTACTGCGTAATTTCCCTGTAGTAGGGCATCTGAGATACCTATTTGAATTTATACGACCTGAAATAAACCAGTATTTTGTTGAATCCAATACTGATGGGAAGCCCTTCAACAGGGAGCAAAGGTCCATAGTTTATCAGAGAGCGAAGAAAGCACTTGATACACATCCTTTCGGGACGGAAAAAGATGTTTATGAGGTAGGTTATGAATGGGTAAAACATTCTCTTAGCCCTGTTGAAGTACCCCCCGCATCCCTCAGATTAAAAATAGGTGGTCCCCTGTGTGAGAAACCTTACAGTGCAAGCATTCTTAATATTTCGGCTATGAGTTACGGATCACTAAGCAAGAACGCTGTTATGGCTCTTAATAAGGGGGCAAAGATCGGCAACTTTGCACATAATACCGGTGAGGGGGGTCTGAGCAAGTATCATCTGCAGGGGGGGGACGTAATCTGGCAGATTGGAACTGCTTATTTCGGCTGCAGGAAAAAGAACGGAAGGTTCGACCCTGAACAGTTCAGAGAGAAATCCAATATTGAAGAAGTCAAAATGATAGAACTGAAACTGTCACAGGGTGCCAAGCCGGGACATGGCGGAATACTCCCCGGTAAAAAACTGACAAGGGAAATTGCCGATATAAGAGGAGTTGAAATGGGTAAAGACGTGATATCCCCTCCTGCACATTCCGAATTTTCCACACCGGTCGGACTGCTTGAGTTCATTCATAAGCTCAGGGAACTATCAGGCGGCAAACCTGTAGGTTTTAAATTCTGCCTGGGAAAGAACAGGGAATTTGTTTCGATCTGCAAGGCAATGCACAAGACCGGAATTTATCCCGATTACATAGCGCTTGACGGCGGGGAAGGAGGAACAGGGGCAGCACCACTGGAGTTTTCAAATAACATTGGTTCACCTTTAATACCTGCACTTATCTTTGTCCATAACTGTCTGGTAGGTTTCAATCTAAGGGATAAGATAAGGGTGATCTCAAGCGGAAAGATATCCACAGGATTCGGGATAGTTAAACAGATCTGCCTGGGTGCTGACATGTGTTATTCAGCACGTGCAATGATGTTTGCACTGGGTTGTATACAGGCTCTTAGATGCAATACCAACCATTGTCCCGTAGGGGTTACCACCCAGGATCCTAACCTTGTTGCCGGGCTTGTAGTAAAGGATAAGAAGCAAAGGGTTGCGGAATACCATGAAGAAACGATAAAAAGTGTTGCAGAAATAATTGGTGCAATGGGAATTTCAAATACCGAGGATCTCAGACGCTGGCATCTAATGAGAATAGTCGGTCCCAATGATGTTAGACATTATGGAAAGATTTATCATTTTCTCAGTTACGGTGATCTGCTAAAAACCGATATTCCGCCGGAATATCAGATGGCATTTAAGAGATCATCACCGGATAGTTTCACCAGGGTCAGCGATTAGTTCTTGGCATTGGTGCTTTTGTAAACACCATCTTCAAATTCCGAGAACATATCTTTCACTACCGGGTGGTTAACAGGCTGTTTAGATAGGTCGATTTCCAGATGTCTTTCTGCTACATATCTCTGGGTGTTGCTGTCTTCAACTATTACATGGTACCAGGGTTTGTCCTTAGGAGGTCGTGACAAAGCCACTTTTTCGTACCATTCCTCCGTACTGTTGAATATCGGGTCAACATCGATAATTACGCCACGATAACCGAATTTTTTGTGTTGAATTACCTGTCCAATGTTGAATTTAATGGAATATTCTTCTGTCATATTTATTTATGTTATGTCTTATAGAATATTTTGCAATACCCTCTTGAATATTTAGCATTACTACCGGCAGGATGAATTGTTACAAGAATGAATATATTCTGGGAAAAGCATCACGAGGGGTCGGGTCTTTATAAATACTGTGACCCAAATGAAAACTATCTGGTATTTCAGCTCTCCTTGTAATATAAATTTAATACACAACCCGAACAAACAATTCCGAAATGTAATTTTCACTGTTTGAGTCGGAATTACTATAAAGATATAATCTTTTACTTATGAGCAACCAGACTCCGATGATCAGACAGTACCAGAAAATAAAGAATCATTACCATGATTCAATACTTTTTTTCAGGCTGGGAGACTTTTACGAGATGTTTTTTGATGATGCCAAAATAGCTTCGAAAATACTTGGCATAACTCTAACATCGAGGAACAAATCCGAATCTACACCGATACCTCTGTGCGGAGTACCATTCCACAGTGCAGAACCATATATAGCAAAGTTACTCAACAGCGGACATAAGGTAGCCATCTGCGAGCAAATGGAAGACCCGAAGTCCGCAAAAGGAGTGGTAAAAAGAAAAGTAGTTCAGGTTCTAACCCCGGGAGCTATTGTTGATTCGGAAAAACTGGAATCGAAAATAAATAATTACCTGGCTGTAGTTTACGGAAACGGTGGTGAGTATGGACTTGCCTATGCTGATATATCCACCGGGGAGTTCAGGACAACCAGCTTCGATAACACTGTTGAACTGAAAGCGGTAATGACACATATCGAACCAAGAGAGTTATTAATAAACAGTGCCATAGAGGATGAATTTCCCGAGCTACTGTCACATATAAAAAATATTTGGAATCCGCTTATTTCAAGTCAGGATTTCTACACCTGGGATTATGATGCAGCAAAGGTTTTGATACTTGACCATTACAGAAAAGCTTCACTCGCTCCCTACGGTCTTGAGAAAAGAGAATGTTCACTTATCTCTTCTGCAATCCTTCTTGACTACCTTAAGGAAACCCAGATGGATTATATGCCATTACTTGGTGAACCCGAGTATTATGAGACAGTTGATTACTTACTTGTTGATGAATCTACAAAGCAGAACCTAGAGCTGCTGAAGACTCTCAGCGGTGAAAAGAACGGCCCGACTCTTCTAAGTGTGCTGGACGAAACAGAGACAGCAATGGGCGGAAGACTACTCAAGAACTGGATGAATTATCCTCTCATAAATACAGATGACATTAATGCCAGACTTAATGCGGTGGATGAACTGAAAAATAAACCGGATCTTAGAATAAAGCTGAGGAATGAACTGGGAGGGATAAATGATATTGAATGGCTTATCGGGAGAATATCAACTCCTTCTGCCAAACCCAGGGATATCAGTGGTTTGAGGGATTCTTCCGGCTCAATCTCGTCTCTAAAGAAATTGCTGTGCGAGGTCGGTGCTGAAAAACTGGTTTCGATAGTAAATAACTTGGACGATCTATCAGACATACGCGGGCATATCTCCAGCATACTGGTTGATGACCCGCCTGCATCCGCCAGGGATGGGGGACTTATCAGGGAAGGGTTTAATGAAGAACTGGACAATCTGAGAAAACTTAGGTCCGGGGGTAAAAAGTGGATTTCCGATCTCGAAGCTGAGGAAAGAAAAAACACAAATATTTCTTCACTTAAAGTAGGCTTCAACAAAGTCTTTGGATATTACATTGAGGTTACGAAAACAAATCTTAAGTTTGTTCCCGATCACTACATAAGAAAGCAGACACTTGCAAACGCAGAAAGATTTATTACCCCGGAGTTAAAGGAATACGAAGAAAAAATTACAACTGCGGAGGAAAGTATCCTTGAAATAGAAAAGAGTCTCTTTGATGATCTGAGAGGATTCGTCTCAGGTGAGTCAGGAAGGGTAAGGAAAGCATCTTCTCTTATTGCCGAACTTGATGTTCTTTGCTCGATGGCGGAGATAGCTGATGAAAATGATTATGTTATGCCGGATATAACGGACGAATGCATTATAGAACTCAAGGATAGCAGACATCCAGTCGTTGAGATGATCGAGCAGAGTCATACATTTGTACCGAATGATATAAATATGGACCCCGGAGACAATCAGTTCATACTTATAACCGGGCCCAATATGTCAGGGAAGTCTACTCTGATAAGACAGGTTGCACTCACTGTATTAATGGCGCAGATGGGATCTTTTGTTCCTGCCTCCCAAGCACGAATAGGAGTCGCAGACAGGATCTTTACCCGGGTAGGTGCCTCCGATAACCTTGCCAGGGGACTCTCAACTTTTATGCTTGAGATGGTAGAAACCGCATATATATTGAGAAATGCAACTCCCGGTAGCCTGATTATCCTGGACGAGATCGGAAGGGGTACTAGTACTTTTGACGGTATGAGTATCGCATGGGCTGTTGCCGAATATCTTCATGATCTTGGAGCCAGAACCATGTTCGCAACTCATTACCATGAGCTTGCAAACCTGCCTTCATTGAAGGAAAGGGTTAAAAATTTCAATGTTGCGGTAAAGCGCAATGGAGATGAAATAGTTTTTTTAAGAAAACTTCTCCCCGGGGCAACAAGTTACAGCTACGGGATTGAGGTCGCAAAACTTGCCGGGGTACCGGAAAAAGTGACAAAATCAGCCAGGAGGATTCTAAAATCACTTGAAAAGATGAAACATATGCTCTCTGAATCGATAACGGGTGAACAGATAATGTTGTTCGAAACAGAACAGGAAGACAATTCCGAAGGTCCGGATATTAATAATGAAATAGTTGAAGAACTAACCAAAATAGATATCGATAACATTACTCCCCTCCAGGCAATATCAAAACTTGCCGAACTCAGGGAGAGATTTGGCAAGGGTAAAACAAATTGAACCTTAAAGATTTAATAAAGGACCTTATAAATAATCGGACCGGAAAAGGTAAAGCCCGTAACGACCTGAAACCCGGAGAGGCGGGTGAGAACAGAGCCTGCAGGTTCCTTAAGTTGAAAGGTTATAAAATAGTAGATAAGAACTTTAGAACCAGGTTCGGGGAGATTGACATAATCGCTGATTATAACGATATATTGTGTTTTGTAGAGGTTAAGGCCAGGTCCTACAGCAGTTACGGAAAACCCGAGGAATTCGTAGACCGGAGAAAAAGAGCGAAGATCGAGAAAACAGCACTCGGATATATCTCAAAGAACAATATTCAAGCCACTGATATGAGGTTCGATGTTGTTAGTGTGAACCTGAATAACGGTGAGTGCAATTTGATTGCAAACGCATTTTATGCAGGGTCCTGAATGCATGTTTAAATTTCCTAAAAAGATAAACCTTGTCTGTTTAGTTCTGTTTCTGTGCATGGCTTCGGTAATGACGTCATGTAACCGGAGCGGCAGTGAGGATTCCCCGGGCGCTGATCTGGTGGAAAAACTTGAAAATCAGGGACTTTTTAAAGATGACGGCATACGCAGAATTTATGTTGCTTTCAGGGATAACGGACTGAAGAGAAGTGATTACCGGGTTGATGGTAACAATATTAAAAAAAGCCTGGAATCCGGAATAAATAAGACCCTAAAGGACCTATCTTCAAATAATAAAGGTGTTAATGCTATTGAACTTTGTATTGCCTACGATTTTAAAAACATACCTACTTCCGATAGAGATATAATGAACTGGAATGTATATAGGGGTATTGAGGGAATAGAGTTTAATTACAGGGGAGGAGTTATGGCTTTTTGTCCGACGGAGATGCTGGCTAATAACAGCGGATTTGTTGATGTTCTGAGGAAATTTGCTTCCAGATACGGTCTTAGTGCATCGGTTTTTGGCGGAAAAGAGCTGGGGGTAAGCAGATTCAGTGCTTATCAGTATCTGTATTATCCCGGGAAAATGAACGAACCCGGCAGCGGCAGGCTTGTTAAGATGTTCAGGGGAAATACTCTGGTAAGGCAGGAAGATGTTACACAGGAAAACGTAGAAAAGCTTGCCGAAGGTATGGGAAACTGGCTTTCTTCGAATATTCAGAATGATGGAAGACTTGTTTACAAGTACTGGCCAAGCAAGGAGTTGGAATCCAGGTCGAACAATATGATCCGTCAGTTCCTTGGAACAGTATCGTTTGGCAGGTGGATGAAGTATAAAGGTGACCCTGAAATGAAAGAAAAGTTCAAATTTAATCTTGAATATAACCTTAATCATTTCTATAAGGAAGATGAGAACAAATCAGTCGGTTACATAGAAAAGTACGGAAAAGCCAAACTCGGAGCAGCTGCTGTGGCAGCTCTTGCCATACACGAGTCTGATACTGGAAACAGATTTGTTCATCAGGAAAATATGCTGATGAGACTTACCAATTATCTTTGGAATGAAAGCGGAAAGTTCATCACTTTTTATAAGCCGGAGAGAGACGATAACCAGAATTTCTATCCTGGTGAGGCACTGGTCTACTGGTCAGAGGTATATTCAGCTGACCGGGACGATAAGCTTCTTCGTAAATTTATGAAGAGCTTTCATTATTACAAGACCTGGCACTTATCACATAGAAATCCTGCATTTATACCCTGGCATACACAGGCATATTACAATATCTGGTTACTCACAAAAAATGACGAACTTAAAGATTTTATATTTGATATGAATGACTGGCTCATATCTGTTATGCAGAAAGACGACAACAACACATATAAAGATCTGGACGGCAGATTTTACAGTCAAAGACCATATTACGGACCGCCTCATGCATCATCAACGGGTGTATATCTTGAGGGATTGATCGATGCATATAAACTCGCAAATACTGTTGGTGACAGTGAAAGACAGGAAAATTACAGGATCGCCATCCTTAAAGGTTTAAGAAGCGTAATGCAGCTTCAGTTTTCAGACGATGTTGATATGTTTTATATAAGTGAAAAGGGCAGAGTTGCAGGGGGTATAAGGACGACGGTTTATGATAACGAAATAAGAGTAGATAATGTACAGCACAATTTAATGGCTGTAATAAAGATATTAATGGAGTTTGAAAGGAAAGATTATGATATTAATTAGTATTTAAATCTGATTCCGGTATTTGTATCCGGAAAAGTAAATTTGTTAAGCCGTATGCAGATTATTCCGCACTTGCAAATTTTGTTGTATCGTAACTTATTTATATTATTGAATAATATTCTGAATTATAAAAAAATTTATAAGAGTAAGAAAATTAAGTAAATCTGTAAAAATAGTTCTTGACAAATTAAGTAATTTTCTTTATTTTATAAGTAAGTTGTTAATTGCAATTATTTTATAAATCATCCTCCATCCTCCTTTAAAGAGGGAATGTTCCAAAGCCCATGGGACATTCCCTCTTAATATATTATCTAACGGTTATAATATCCATAATTTTTTTTTAACCGGATAAAAATGAAAACCAATTATAAGATAGTTATAGGAGTCGTAGCCCTGATTGTTATTCTCTGGGTTGCACTCGGTTACAAGCTGATAGATCTGAAGAAAAAGGAAAAGTTTTACGGATTCCATGTCGGCAAACAAATCACGGACCATACTCTTACTTCCCAGGACGGCAGAAAATTGTCATTTTCTGATCTCAGAGGTGACATAATACTCGTTAATTTCGGATATACTAGCTGCCCCGATGTCTGCCCTACCACTCTCGCAAAACTAAGGATGATATATGAACAACTGGGTAGTAAAAAGGACCGTGTGGATGTTCTTTTTATTACCATAGATCCAGAGAGAGATACAAAAGAAAAACTTGCGAAATTCGTACCTTATTTTGATAAAGATTTTATCGGACTAACCGGAAGTACTGATGAGATTAAAAAAGTAGCAGATGATTTTAATGTTAATTATTTTAAAGAAGCCGTTAAGTCTGATACTGATTATCTAATGAGTCACACCTCCTCCGTTTTTCTTGTTAACGCGGGAGGGGAAATCCTTTTAAAGTATCCCCAGCAGATGCTAGACCCTGAAAAGGTTGCTGGTGATATAGAGATGTTATTATAGTTATTGACGGGGGAAACAGGTTTGAGAAATTATCTTTTTATACTGTTGTCAATTTTGTTTATTTTTATATCCGGATGTGATAGCTCAGGAGTAAAAATTTCAAATGCCTGGGTCAGGGAAGTGCCTGAAGGTATTAGTACTTCAGCCCTTTACCTTACTATTAAGAATAACAATTCTGAGAATGACAGTTTGTTATCTGTGGAGACCGGGATAGCCGGATCCGCCGAAATTCACCAGACTTCGGTTAATGAGAACGGTATTTCATACATGAAAAAACTGGATGAACTAGATATACCATCCTCGGAAACAGTTTCACTCGAGCCGGGTGGAACACATATTATGCTTATAGGTATTAACAGGAAAATAAAGGATGGGGATGAGATAAAAGCGGTTCTAAGATTCAGGAATGCGGGTAATAAAGAAGTTACAGCAGTTGTTCGGGGTTTCAAAAAAAGTGAATAGCCGGTTTTATCACGGATTTTCGGGATTGTAATTTGATATTTCTGCAAGTTGTTTGAGAGGCATCATACCCTCATAGAACTTACCGTTTATTTCCCAGGTAGGATATCTTCTTATTCCCTTGGCCAGACAAAGAGACGGATTTGCATTTTCCCCTCTGCTGTTACATTCAACGTAATCTATATAGGAAAATGCCTGGCCGAAGAGTTCTTTTTGATGGTTACAATGGGGACATTCGAAAGATCCGTACATTGTAGCGCCGATATTTCCGAGATGTTCTGCAAGGCCTTTCTGAAATTCGCTTGAGGGTTCGAGGTCTTTCATGGTGGAAGAGGACTGTATTGAATGCGCCCCCGTTACCACAACTCCGAATATTACAAGTGCAATGATAAGAAGGTTTGATAAAGAGGTACCCGGGTGCATGGAACCAAGCATCGACAGTACCAATAATAGAATAACTACCATCAAAACCGCCGAGAGAACACAATATGAACATACTGCGTTAATTCGAAATAATTCAATATAAGTAAGGTATGCGGAAAAGGCCACACCGGTTGTTGACAGAACGAATAGCATCATCCATTTTCGCTTTTTTGTAAATGTAAAAAGTGTAACAATAGTGATCGCTATGTATCCAATCACACCTATTAATGCTACAGGTATTCCCATCATTGATGAATAGGCGCTTTCTTTTACTATTTCACAATCCTGACCGGTTATACAGAACGAAAAACCGGAGGTGCTGTAGTATGTATATGTGAGATAGAGGGATATCAGGATACCCGAAAGGGATAGAACAAGTACAGGTATCAGGTTTTTATTCTTGCTGAGTTTTATCATTTGATGGTTTCAAAGCGAGATGAAATTTCCAGTATATTATAAATAGTTTTAACAAAAATGCTAAAAGTTTAACCGGGATTAATTTTGTTAAAAATATTTTTAAGTTCTGATTCAATTTGTTCATCGCTCAGCAGAATTGTCTCATCCGATGATTCAATTTGAGTTTTCCGAGCAAAAGTGCTTTTCTCAATTTTTATTAATTGTGAAATCACAAGGAATTTGAGGAATCTTATTGTATTTGTCCTGTCCAGCGGGCTCGCTGATATTAAATTGCTGATAATTACGGGTGATCTTAACATTTTGACCAGTTTGTATTGTCTGGATGATGAAAAAGTTAGTTCACTCGTTTTCTCTGAAAGTCTTGAGTGAGGGTGTATGGTCCCGTTCAGCTCGTCTTCGCTAAGCTCGAATTCATCAGAAAGTATATAGCTGTCCATTGCATCATATATGATTTGAATCGGGTCCACTCTGAAAAATGTATCAGGCTTTAACTGATGTTCCTCCAAAAACCTGTAAGTTCCGTTTTTCAATCTGAATCCGTTCAGCATTTTGAGTTTTATCTGAAGTTCCAGAATATGACCAAGATCGTGCGGAGAAAGTTTTCGGAGCTTTATGAGGGCTTCTCCGATTTTCAGACCTGTATCATTTGAAAAATCGATGACGTTTTGATTGTCTTTTTCCGTGATCTTTTTATTAGCTACAAGTAATTTACCAAGAAGAAGGTCAGGGTCCTCGCAATCAACAAATTCAACATATCCATTTTTGAAGTAGATACGGAGCTTAGTGTCTGATATTATTTCCAGGCATCCTGAACTTTTTCTGTAGTGATGAGAACTTAACAGGGAGGCAAAATTAATCTCCCGCAAATTTCCTTTTAATCCGGGCGTATCAGTGGAGTTTTCCGTCTTAATCTTTTCAGTTTTCCCTGAATTTTTTGCAGTGGTGTCTTTAGATCTTGTGAAACCAAGGATCCTGTTTATCCCGTTATCAGGTTTGGAAAAATCAAGTTTATCGATTTCTTCGATAAATTCATCAGATGTCTGAAAACGATCCCCGGGATTTTTCTCAAGTGATTTAAAGATAATACTTTCGAGTTTCTTGGATATATCGGGATTTAGGCTTCTCGGTGAAGAAGGTGGTTCCATAACCTGTGCCTTTCTGATCTCCATATCGGATTCATGATTGCTCCCAAAAGGTACTTTTCCTGTAAGAAATTCATAAATTGTTATTCCAAGTGAATATATATCGGTTCTGTGATCTATCTTTTTCTCGCCAAGGATCAATTCGGGAGACATATATTTCGGAGTGCCAATAATACCCTCTTGTGAACTATTGCCTTTAGTGTCGCCAACTATCTGTGCGATACCGAAATCGGTTATTTTTACATTTTTGGGAGTTAGCAGAAAATTGCTGGTTTTGATGTCCTTATGTATGACCGCTTTTTGATGTGCATAACTTATTCCGTCAAGTATGTGTCTGAAAATGGTAAGGCCGAGCTTTATTTCAAACGGTCCCTGGTGTGTAATGATCTTTGATATGCTTTCCCCTTCAACAAATTCCATTACTATAAAATAGTTACCATCATATTCGAAGAAGTCATATATTGTTACTATGTTCTGATGGTTGAGTCTCGCCTGGATCTTTGCCTCGTGATAAAACCTCTCAACCATACTCTGACTTCTCAAAAGCCTTGGATGTATAGCTTTGATAGCGACAGTCCTTTCAAGAGCGAGATGTACTGCCTTGTAGACCTTGCCCATGCCGCCATGTCCGAGTTCCTGGGTTATCCTGTAGTTCAGAATGTCTCTTCCGGGATCTATTTTCATTATTTTTTCAAAAACTTTTTAAATATATTCCTTGCTGATGCTGAATTCGAATTAGTAATTTTCACTATCTGAACAGTAATGTTATCGCTTCCGCCTCTTCCCTTGGCTATATCTACAAGTAACCTGCATGCATGTTCAGGCTCATGATTATCGATTATATTACCGAGCTCATCTTCAGTTATATATTCGGAAAGTCCGTCCGAACAAAGCAGGTAAGAGTCACCCGGTTTAGTATCGACAGGCTCATATTCCTCGACCTCAATGGTTTCCCGTATGCCGACAGCATTTGTGAGAATATTTCTCTGGGGTGATACCCTTGCATCATCGGATGTAATCTGGCCTGAAACTCTCAGTTGTTCTGCAACGGTCTGGTCGGACGTCAGCTGAACAGTCTCATTATTCCTTATAAGGTATGCCCTGCTGTCGCCGGCGTGGGCTATGTATGTTTTTCCATTTATTATCAATAATGCAGTACATGTGGATCCCATACCCTTAAGTTCGGGATTGCTTACTGACATCTGGAAAACCTTGCTATTGGCATTTAATATGGAATCACAGAGGATTTGTGAATAGGTATTTTTCTTTCCACTTTTTACATAGTTACGTATGCAGTCGGTTACGGTTCGGCTTGCAACATCACCTGCTCTATGCCCACCCATACCGTCTGCAACGACCATTAAAAGTCCTTCCTTGCCACCGAGGGTTATTTCGTCTTCGAGATAGGAATCTTCATTTCTTTCCCTGACATTGCCAATATCGGAAATACTGAATTTTTTGAAATGCATTTTTCACCTTATTATCGCACATAGATCATTTTGTTCCTTCCGATCTGTATAATATCACCGGTGGTAAGTGTTTTTTCATCAACTCTTTTGCCGTTTACTTTAGTTGGCGAGAAAAAAGAACCTGAGCTTATAATCGTGTGCTTCCCGTCTTTTCTCCTGACTATCATCGCATGCTTTTCTTTTATAAAAAATCCGCTTAAGTTAAGGTGGGCATTGATGTCACTACCAATAGTAAAATAGTCGTCGTCAATAGGCACTTCGCTTTTGTTGGACATTAGGAGTCTGGATACCGAATCCCGGTTTAATTCCGGGATTTTTACATTATCGAGCTTTCGTAGGAATTTGTCCTGCGTAGACTGGTCTACTAATACGGTATTCCCCTCGCTGTATGCGTTGTCTATCGCCGGAGCCTTGGATTCAATACTCAAAATGTATTTTCCTATTGAAATTGCATCACCGGACCGGATTTCGGCATAGTTGATCTTTACTCCGTTGAGATAAGTGCCGTTGGAGCTTTCAAGGTCCTTGAGAAATAATTTGCCGCCGTCATTGGTTATTTCTGCATGATGCCTGGAAATCGCAAGGTTGTTTATGTATATATCGTTATCTCTTTCCCTTCCTATAGTAATTTTTTCCTTATCTATCTTTTGGGTTTGGACAAGTTTTGTATCCAGCGCCACATTTATAAAGAGTTTATCCAAATGTATATCTATCCTCCGGGGGATATTATTACACGACAATTTAATTATAATTCTAAAATTAAAAATGTTGAGAGGGTATTGGAAAAGGAGGACTTATATGGTTGAGAAATGGTATCTGCTTGGAATACTTGCAATTTTATGTTTTGGAGTTGGCAGTTTCTTCGGTAAGATCGGGACAATGAGCGCATTACCTTCAAGGGTTTATTTCTTTGAAGCAGTCGGCACACTTACAGTATTTTCTACTTTTTTTCTATTCAAAAGAGCGGAAATACTCCATGATTTTAAGTTCAATCCTGCTGCATTGGCAATGGGGATTACATGGGGTACCGGTACAGTATTGTTTATCCTCGCGCTTCAGAGCTCAAAGTTGTCAATTATTACACCACTTACGGCTGTATATCCTGCAGTCACTGTAATTCTTGCTTATGTTTTTCTTGGGGAAAGGCTTGAGATGAGGGAGTTAGCAGGCATAACCCTTGCACTTGCGTCGGTTTTTCTTCTTACCAGATAGGATTTAAACAAAAAAAGGGTGAGTCAAAAACCCACCCCTCAATTTGTGGTTGTGATTGGCAAACAACCGGATTTTATAATATTATAACTGAAATAATTCAGGAAATTAACCATTATTTGGAGTAAGTTGGAAAAAAAGCATTTAACGAATTTTAAACTGATTTTTCACCGGTATTTAATAAAATTGATTCATTATAAGTACAAAACTCACTGATAGAGTTATAATATAAACAGGTATATTATTAACTAATATTAATATGGCTTCTAACAAGAATATATTCTCAAAAGTTTTATACGGCGAGTCTGAAGAAGAAGGCTTTCTTAACCAGACAGCAAGGTATATTTCTAATATATTTTCACCACCACTCACTGTTCTTTACGGAATATTAATCGTAACCCCTTATATCGAGATTTCATCCAGATGGGTGTGGTCGTTATTTTTTCTTTCACTATTTGTCTTACCACCCACACTTTATGTCTATCTTCTGATGAAAAGAGGTATAGTAACGGATTTCCACATAAAGATAAGGGAACAGAGACTCAAACCGATGATGCTCATACTTGCCAATACGATATTCGGTATTATTGCATATTACAGACTCGGGGGTCCAAAATACCTTATAGTCCTCTCTGTTTGCTGTCTTGTGCTGGTTGCTCTGATGTTTTTATTTACGTTCTTTTCCAAGGTAAGCGGTCATTGTGCAGCTGCTGGCGGGCTGGTTACAGTTTTTCTTTCATTGTTTGAATTTAACGGATCACTTGTAATCCCGATTGCACTTATGATTCCGCTTATTGCCTGGTCCAGGGTCAGACTCGGACGGCATTCTATAACCCAGACCCTGGTAGGATTCATGCTTGGAATCACTACATTCGGCAGCATCATGTATTTTTCGAATCTTATCTGAAAGACTGTTTAGGTATAGCTGTGTAAATATTCCCTGAATGTATTCCGGGGAGTGCAATCCGAAAAATAATCGTTATGATCATTGAAGTAGAAGTCCATTATCATTTCGACTATGTGTGATGAATTGTCATTATATTCGGCGTTATATACATAGGATGAATTGATCCAGTCTGTTACAGCCTTAATACTCTCTTCATTGATATTATATAATGTTGTTATGCCCATCATCTTCAAAGCCGCTGCATTACATTCCTGCTCGTACTGGCCTTTCATAGGGATCGCGAGTATTTTCTTTCCCAGGTAAAGGGCCTCTGAAGGTGTTTCAAATCCCGAGTTGCAAAAGATACCTTCACATGTCGAAAAGCTTTGAATGAACCACTCGTTACTTATAGGATATATGGTCACATTACGGTCTACATAGGGCTGTCCCTTATAGTGTTTTGAAAAAAGCTCCCATCTCACGTCTATATTCTTGAGGTAGTTTATAATGTATTTTTCGTCAAAGGACGGGAGATACACCGTGTAATGACCAAGATTCTTCACTTTTGCTTTCCTTATTTCTTCACGGATCACGGGAGTTAAAATAAAATCATCGTATTTCTGGAAATGAAGACCAATAGGTATGGAAACCGGGGCATACCACTTTATTATAAGTTCAACCATGTTATTTACCTTGTCAGGTCTTGGCATTTTGTCTGATAAGAAGGATGCCTGGTGAGAAAGTGAAATATGGGGTTTTTTCTTTAATTTGCATGCCCATGCGGTTATCGGTTCAAAGTCACTTATAACGATATCGTAATTTTCTACAGGGAGGGCGTATACATCACTCAGAAATTTGTTGGGTCTTGCATGTTTCAGAGTGTTTATATAATCAATACCACCTTTTTTGCCAAATACGAAGCCCAGTCCTGTAAGCTTGTATTTTACATCGAAGCCTATACTTACTTCGTGTTGTGTTTCACTTATTAGAACATCAACGGGAGTAATTTTTGAAAGACGTTTTATTATTTCTTTTGATCTGCTGATATGACCGTTGCCGGTCCCCTGAATTGCATACAGGATCTTCAAATTTGCACCTCTGTAAATAAAGAATAAAATATCATGTTTATATAAACTTGTTCTCTTGAATTGTTACATATTTATATATAGTCTCTGATCATGTGATAATTATCTTCTTTGTAATTATTTTAATATTACAGTGAATATTATAGTTCTTGTATAAAAGCAGAATTAAAAAAGCATTAAGTTACTGTTCAAAACTGCTTTTTTCCTAACACTTTTTTAACATTTTTTTAATTATTTATAAAACCTTGTTCTGTAAATTTCAGATTAAATTCACAGAGGAGGAACAAATAATTGTAAAAAAAAGGATGCACAATACCAGGAATTTTTTTACCGATTCAAAGATCCAATCAGAGACTATTCAATTAAATTCAGAAGGTTCAGACCCAAGGATAAGATCCTTATAGAACGAAAAACTTCCTTGTAAAGACCGTCGAGAACCATGATGAACTAAGCAGGATACTTTTTCTGCGTTATGATGTCTTTTCCAGGGAATATAAAGGTAAGGATTCATTTATACATTACAATATGGACAGGTTTGATAAGATATGTGATCACATTATCGTTATAAATAAACTGAACAAAAATGTTATAGGCTGCTACAGGATATTACCTTCTGATTTTACCGAAACGTTCTAATCTCAAACAGAATTCGATATGAGTGAATTTATTACTCCTGAGAAAAATCTCCTTGAAGTGGGAAGGGCGTGTGTTCACAAGGATTTCAGGAATGGTATCACAATAGGGCTCTTGTAGTTCGGTTTGGTTGAATATATAAAAAGGTGTATGCAGATTATGTATTCGGCTGCTCAAGCGTTAATACCGATAATGTGCTGGAGATCTCGATTCTTTACAGATTTCTAATGCAGAGCCATGCAATTGACGAAACTTATGGTATTCAACCACGCAAGGGTTTCAGGGGACGGGAACTCGGCAGGAATATGGATCAACTGGATTTCGGCAAAAAATACGGCGATAAAATTGTTCCGGGTTTACTGAAAAGTTATATTAAAGCCGGTTCAGTAATAGCAAGTGAACCTGCGTATGACCGCAGTTTTGGCTGTACCGACTTTCTTACTGTTCTGAACACGAGTCTGATAAATGAAAACTATAGAAAAAAGTTTGTTGAATCCAGCTAATTTTATCAGGGTAGGATTAAAATCCCTTGTTTTCCTTATTCTCGTCATCTCTTATATCTTCGGAACATTGTTCGTCAATTTTACACAGAGGGATAAATCAGAAAGACTCAGGAAATTATCACGGGTTGCATCATTTTTGACTTCACTGGCACTCAGATTACTGGGTGTAAAAGTAAACATTGCGGATAACAGGAATATACTCGATACCGTACACTCGGCATTGATCGTTTCCAACCACCTTTCCTACCTGGATATTTTTATAATATCATCGATCGTTCCTTCGATCTTTATAGCCGGGGTTGACGGTGTACAGGAACAGCTCATAATTGGGCAGGTAACTAAATTAAGCGGAAGTATCTTTGTTGAAAGGAGGAGCAGGTCTAAACTGAGCCTGAACCTGCAGGAGATCACTGATGCGTTCTCTCATAACGTAAATCTTGTTCTTTTTCCGGAAGCAACAACGACGAATGGAGATACTGTTATTCCATTTAAAAGCTCGTTATTCCAGTCAGCAGCTACTTCCAATTCTGAAATTTTGCCATTATGCATTAAATATAAGCGAATTAATGGCGAACCCGTAGGTCCTGATAACAGGGACCTAGTATATTTTTACGGTGATGCACAGTTCTTCAGTCATTTTTTCAGGTTGCTTATGCTAAGGGAGATCGCGGTTGATATTGATGTTCTCGACATGATGATCGTGGAAAAATATTCAAACAGAAAAGAGCTTAGTACTGCCACATACAAATGCATTCTGGAAAGCTATCACTCCAAATAGTATCTTTGTATATGCTGTCAACCGCGGTAGTGTATTCTTGCTCATAATTCAAGATTTGGTTAATATTAGGGCTTTATTACGTATATAAATACTTAATCATTACGGGAGAAAACATAACAATGGATATAAAATGGGCAGACAGAATTGCACAGCTACCACCCTATCTTTTTGCAGAAATCGACAAGAAAAAAAACGAGATGATAGACAAAGGGGTAGATATAATTGACCTTGGGGTAGGGGACCCTGACACACCTACCCCTGATCGTATAATTGAAGCACTTTACAAGGCGGCAAAGAATCCAAAAACCCACAGATATCCGTCATATTCCGGCATGCTTACTTTCAGGCAGGTAGCATCTGAGTGGTATAAGGACAGGTTCGGCGTGAACCTGAGAGCAGGTAGTGAGATCGTAACACTTATTGGATCCAAGGAAGGTATAGCGCATACACCACTTGCATTTATAAATCCGGGTGACTATGCACTCGTCCCGGACCCGGGCTATCCGGTTTACTCCGTATCCGTGGCGTTCGCCGGTGGTGTTCCTTATAAAATGCCTCTTCTCAAGGAGAAGAACTTCCTTCCGGATCTCGATGCTATTCCGCAGGATGTGCTTGATAAAAGTAAGATAATGTTCCTGAACTATCCCAATAACCCTACAGCTGCCGTCGCCGACGGAGACTTTTTTGAAAAGGTGGTGGCATTCGCCCAAAAGAACAATATTCTGGTTTGTCATGATGCTGCATATACAGAGATAGCATTTGATGGATATAATCCTGTAAGTTTTCTGGAAACTGAAGGTGCCAAGGATGTCGGAATCGAATATCATTCACTTTCAAAAACATTCAATATGACCGGCTGGAGAATCGGTTTTGCTGCAGGTAATCAAAAAGCAATAGAAGCTCTCGGAAAGGTAAAAACGAATATAGATTCAGGTGTATTCCAGGCTATTCAGTATGCGGGTATGGAAGCTCTGGGCAACTATAAAGAAGGACTGGACGATAGAAAAAAATTATACGAACACAGGCGTGACCTTTTCTGTAAAGGGCTTGATGAAGCAGGACTCAAATATGAAAAGCCGAAGGCGACTTTTTATGTATGGTTCGAGGTTCCGAAAGGCCTTACGTCAAGTGAGTTCGCAGGCAAACTGCTGGAAGAAACCGGTATTATAATAACCCCGGGTAACGGGTTCGGCGAACACGGTGAGGGATTCGCAAGAATTTCAATCACTATCGATACTTCGAGAATTGACCAGGCGGTCCAGCGTCTGAAGGATTTCAAAATCTAGTATTGTGTCGTAAAAAATTTTGGAATTAATATATTCAGCCCTAACCCTGTTTGTAACTGCAATATACATACTTTCTATAGTATTGCTCTGTACTTTTGGTCTGCACAGGTTTTATCTTGCCTATCTGTACAAAAAATACAGGTCAACAGATACCCGACCCGCCGGGTTTTTTCCGTCTCTTCCATTTGTTACCGTACAGCTGCCACTGTATAACGAAAGATACGTTGCTGAAAGGTTAATCACAACAGTTTGTAATCTTGATTATCCTCCAAACCTTCTGGAAATACAGGTACTGGACGACTCGACCGATGAAACCACCAGGCTGGCCGAGAATTGTGTCAGTTATTTTGCATCTAAAGGTGTAAATATAAAATTGCTACACAGAGAGAACAGATACGGATATAAAGCAGGCGCACTCGAGAAAGGGTTGGAAACTGCAAAAGGGGAATTCATAGCCATCTTTGATTCCGATTTCGTTCCTCCTCACGATTTCCTTAAAAACACAATTCACCATTTCACTGACCCTTCTGTCGGAATAGTGCAGACCAGATGGGGACATCTGAATATAAATTACTCAATTCTCACAAGGGTCCAATCTGTTCTGCTTGACGGTCACTTCATAGTGGAGCAGACAGCAAGATTTAAAAACGGAGTGTTCCTTAATTTCAATGGTACCGGTGGAATACTAAGAAGAGCATGTATAGTAAGATCAGGAGGATGGCAGCATGACACACTCACGGAAGACCTGGATCTGAGTTACCGTGCACAGTTGAAAGGATGGAAGATGGTATACAGAAGCGATGTAGTGTGCGAAGCCGAACTGCCAATCGATATGAACGCATTCAAATTACAGCAGCACAGATGGGCGAAGGGGGGTATACAGACGGCAAAAAAACTTTTTTTCGGGATCGTGCAAAGAGAAGATTTGCCGCTCGGGATCAAGGCAGAATCTTTTTTTCATCTGCTCGGGAACTTTTCATACCTTCTGCTCGTTATCCTGCTTACTTTAATGTTACCAATGGGTTATATATGGAGGTCTATCGGATGGGAGAAAGTTTTCATGATAAATGTTCTGACGATTTCTGCCGGGACTCTCAGTATTTTTTATTTTTACTTACTGGCGGTCAGGGAAGCACATGGAGAAGGTTGGATAAGATACGTAATTTATATACCAGTTGCTATAGCCGTAGGCGCCGGACTTGCTATAAATAATTCAAAGGCTGTTCTGGAGGCATTTTTCGGCAGTCCTTCCGAATTCAGGAGAACCCCGAAATATGCGATAACAAAAAGACCTGAAAAATCGGGAATAAAAACTTATGTCACAGCAAGGGAAATGACCTCTTTTGTTGAACTTATGCTTGGTATTTTATTCCTGGGGCAGACCATATATGCTGTTTATAATGGTTATTTCGCATGGATACCTTTTCTTTTAATGCTGCAGTTCGGTTTCATCTATACTTCAGTATCATCTATATACCATAGTTCGGGTCATAGCAGGGTATGAGTTAAGTAATTGCAATTAATTTTAGAGTTAATTGAATCTATATAGGAATTATTCAGTATTTAGAGCCGTGTTCCGGCAGTTAAACTTTTTTAATTTGTTCCCGCAACTTCTTCATTCCGAAACGTATCCAGCTCTTTACAGTTCCGAGCGGCTGGTCCATCTCCTGTGCAATTTCACTCTGGCTCATACCGAAGTAATATGCGAGCTCAATAGCTTCCTTCTGGTTATCACTCAGTTCTTTCATGGCCTTTTGAATAATGGTCCTTTTTTCATCTGCGATTGAGTTTGTTTCGGGATTGTTATCTTTATCGGTAAAACTATCGTCTATTTCCTGGGTAAGTGAGCGTCTTTTTGAACCCGATCTGAGTTTGTCGATCGATCTGCTCCTTGAGATCATCAGTATCCATGAAACAGGTTTGCTCCTTGAGGGTCCGTATGTTGACGCCTTTTCCCATATCTGTAAATAGACATCAGCCAGGACTTCTTCAGCTTCCTGTCTGTCAGAAAGAATTTTAAGTATCAGGCCGAAAACAAGGGAAGATGTTCTTTCATAAAGTCTTTCAAGTGATTCTTCGTTGCCACGGGATATACTGATTATTAACTGCGATATTTCCCTTTCATCTTCTGTATACTTATCCGGTATGGTCTTTGAGTTGGATGACATTACAATCAGTGATCATCATTTCTATATTTTACAATTTTTTAAGCCTGCATTTAATAATTTATGTATTTTTCAAATGACAGTATTTGAGTATATCACAGATAAAAAAAAGTAATAAAACCGGAGATATTTTAAACCGCTTTAGATATAAAATCGTATAATTGATTAAAGGATGTTTTAATGGTTTATTACTTTAAAAGGTTTTTATATATAAATAGTGAATACGAATGCCGACCAAGGAAGATAGAATTGAAGAACTGGTTTCTCTCTACTCGGTAGGGTCTATTTCTCAGGAAGAGCTTAGGGAACTTGAGGAATATCTCGGAGAAGACCGTGAAAAAGTTGCCGCTTTGATAAAAGAAAATGAGGAAGCCGCCTCACTTCTTTCATTAAATGTTGACGATGTTACACCACCGTCACATGTGAAAGATAATATTCTGAAAAGAGTAAAAATCAGGAAAAATATTGATAACGATAATTACGCTAATCCGTTATTGAAAAAGTTCCGGCCTTTGCTGTACGGTCTCGCCGGTGCGGCTGCAGCTGTTTTGCTGTTATTTGTATTTAACGGATATATTTCAGGTTACGTATCGGGAATAAGCCGATCCCAATATACGGCATTAACCAGGAAAGCCGGGCAGCAAACAGAAAAGATCTCATCACTTGAAAATGAGCTGGTATCCAAAACCGAGACAATTAAATCCCTTAGAGAAAGAGAAGACGAACTTAATTCCAGGGTTGCGGAGCTGGACAAGAAGGTAAAAAACAGTCAGGACCAAGTTAACGATCTTACAGCCAGGCTCGAAAATATGAATGTGACAGTCGATTCAATGAAAACCAGGATCGCTTCCAGGGATGATCAGTTGTCCAAATACAGTGACCTGCTGGATTATCTCAGGAATCCCGATGTAGTTGTAATTGATCTCAGCAACTTAAAGTCCAATCTCAATTCACTTGGCAGGGTCTTATGGAACAAACAGCAGGATTCCGCTATTTTCTACGGGTTGAATCTCCCTGTCATCCCCAAGGATAAAGTTTATCAGCTCTGGGCTATTATCGGATCTAAACCCGTAAGCTGTGGTATATTCGATGTGGATAATCAGGGTAATGGGAAAGTTCGCATACCTAATCTTGAAAATTCCGGCAACATTCACAAATTTGCTGTAACACTCGAGCCAGCGGGTGGAGTTTCCTCTCCGACTGGAGAAATGTATCTCGCCGGTTCTATATCAGACAAGCTCTAATATTACAACTTAAGAGGAACTATCTGCAGCCGGGACCGTTTCTGTAACTGTGTGGTCTGTAAGTATATGGTATGAATCCGGCATTAGGGTTAACAAGGGGTGATATAGGATGTAATTGCGTGCTTAAACCGTTTCGATACTGATAAGCTCTGTGTATAGGGTTCTGGTACCTGTTGGCTTCGAAGCTATACCTGTTTGATCTGTAAAGGTGATTATAATGTCCGTAGTTATAACCGCTGTATTGCCTGTTGTAGTAGTTGTAATTGTAATAGGTATGGTTGTTGTAACGGTAATGGTGAAGGCTCCGACCTAGAGTTGAGTTGCCATGTAATCCGGATGCGGCTGAAAATGATGCTGCGGAAATAAGAAGAATCAGGGCAATTAAAAGATTCTTAATATAATTTTTCATCATTCTTAATTATAACATTCACTGTTTGTCATTTGTGACATTTCTATAAAATTGTTTATATTTCACTGTCACACCCAATAAGGAAATATTAAAAAAAATAAAGGAGAATCTATTATGAAAGCAATTATATATCATGAATTCGGAGATGTTGATGTACTGAAGTTTGAAAACACTGCCGAACCCGAGGTGGGTGATAACGACGTACTTGTCCGTGTAAAGGCAAGTTCACTCAACTCACTTGATATCAGGTTGAGGACGGGGAAATCGCCAAGACCCGTTGACTTGCCGCATATAGGTGGAGTTGATGTTTCAGGTGATATTGAAAAAACCGGGAAAAACGTTAAAGGCATGAAATTCGGCGACAGGGTCGTTATTAATCCCACAATTCAGCTCGAAAAGGGTTTTGAAGTCTTGGGGGTGAATAGATACGGAGGTTTTGCAGAGTATGTAAAAGTACCTGCTGAGAACGTTGTATTAATTCCTGACAACGTTTCATATGACGACGCTTCTACACTACCGATCTGCTATGTAACCGCATATTATGGCTTGTTCACCCGTGGTTCACTCAAATCCGGTGAAACCGTACTGATACAGGCCGCGGGAAGCGGTACTGGAAGTGCTGCTGTACAAATAGCAAAAATGGCTGGTGCAAAGGTTATTGCTACAGCAGGTTCAGACGGCAAACTTAAGAAAGCAAGAGAGCTTGGTGCGGATGAAACCATAAACTATAACAAAAGTGACTTTGCAGAAGAGGTTAAGAAATTAACCGGCGGAAAGGGAGCAGACCTTATTTTCGACCAGATAGGTGCTTCTGTTCTGAACAATAATGTCAAGGCTCTGAAAGCAGCAGGCAGGTTACTGCTTGTGGGTGTTGTGGGAGGAGCATTTGCAGAAAATGTTGCTCTCGGACCGATAATAATGAGAGATGTTTCCGTTCTGGGTGTAACTGTATTCAACGCCCCCAAGAGTGAACTCGAGGAAGTCGTAAAACTTGTTTCCGAGGGAAAGATCGAACCGGTTATTGATAAGAGCTTCCCTCTTTCAGAGGCTGCTAAAGCACAAAAAATGATAGAGGACCGTCTACAGTTTGGAAAGGTTATTTTAAATCCCTGATTGTCATAAACATAAATTCCTTCATACACTGAAACAGTTTTAAGAACATTGAAACTTTGTATAATTTTTGCCACAGTTATTCCCGGAAAAAATATTACTGTTTGCTTTTTATTTCCGGGAGCAACTGTTACTGGTATTCAATTCAAATCTTAGTGAAGTTTAGCCGAAAGGCTTTATAGATTGTCTGACAGTTCATTCTGTATTGATTAAACCAGTTAATAACCCCTGAAATTAGATCCGGAAAAATTTTTATTTCGATGCTTGACAATCTAGGCGAATACTATAATATTACAAGTGACTGACTAGTCAGTATATTAGAGTTGATACTTATGAGCAATCTAAAAAGAATTTTAAAAAAGGCTCCAAAGGGCGAAAAAAAGATGTCAGCCAGGGTAAAAAGAAAACAGCATATAATCAAGGTGGCCGCTAATCTCTTCTCAAAAAAGAGCTTTCACGACGTTACAGTTGACGAAATCGCGGAAAAAGCGGGAGTTGCCAAGGGTACGATCTATCTCTACTTCCCTTCAAAGGAAAAGCTTTACCTTGGCATCCTCGAAGAGACCTTTGATTCAATAGAATCACTACTCGAGCAGGAAGTTGAAAAGACCGATACAGCACCAGAGAAACTGAGAAACGTGTTGAAAATCGTTTTCAGATTTTACAGAAGGAACCTTGATGTATTAAAGATGTTCAGCAGAGACGAAACACATCTGATCGAGGATCACCAGAAACTTACCGAGAACTGGAGAAAGAGAAGGGTAAAACTTTATGAGAAGATCATAGAGAAGGGTATAAATGAAGGTTCTTTCAGTACTACCAATACCAAACTCGCTGCTCTTATGCTTTATGGGTCAGTCGGCGCGGTTATGGTTTTCTACGGTCTTGATAAGGATCCTGATGAAGTAGCTGATGAAGTATTCAGCGAGATAGTTTACCGCCGGCTTTTACTGTCGGATAACAATGAAATAGAAGTAAATTAAATTTGGGTATGGGTAATAAAATGAATAAAAAATACTTAATCAATTCAAGGAGGTACAAATGAGTATATCTTATCCATTTAGTGCGAGAACAGAACACTTTGTTCAACCAAAACAGTGGGCCAGTATGAGGATTGCCAAAGAGCAGGAAAAAAGAACCGGAACGAGGATTATTCACTTTGAAAAAGGTGACTACCAGGGACCTGACTTCGAAACTCCTGCCCATGTACTTGATGCAACTGAAAAAGCCCTGAGAGATGGCTATGTCAGATACAATCCCGGTCCCGGACTTGACGAGCTTAGAGAGGCTATAGCAAAAAAATATACAGAAGAGAGGAACAGGCAGACATCACCTGAAGAAGTTCTTGTTACTGCCGGTGCAAAACATGCCCTTACTATGAACCTTCTTACCTTTCTTGATGACGGAGATGAGGTGATTTTCCCTAATCCCGGTTATCCACCAGATGAAGTCTGGGCTAATTATACAAGGGCTGTTGTGAAACATACCCCTCTTACAAAACCGGACTGGCAGTTCGATGTGAAAAAGCTCGAGCAGCTTATTACACCGAAAACGAAACTGGTTATAATTAACACACCACAGAGACCAAACGGGCATCTTGTTGACAATCCTGAAGAAATAGCCGAAATGCTGCAGAAATATCCAAATGTTATGGTCATAACTGATGAAATATTTTCAGAGATTACTTTTGATAAGCCTCACAAGAGTATTTCATCCATCCCTGAAATGAAAGAAAGAACTATAATTATCGACACTTTTTCAAAAACATGGGCTATGACAGGATGGCGTATAGGGTGGACAGTAGCGCCAGAACCTGTGATCGATAAATTATCTATATTCCTGCAGGATTCAATAACCAACGTTGCTGCTTTTATACAGAAAGCTGCATATACAGCATTGACAGGTCCTCAGGACTGGGTTGAGAACAAGAAAGACATCCTGCAGCAGAAAAGGAACAGGATGGTTGACGGGCTCAATACGGTCCCGGGTATAAAGTGTGATTATCCTGATGGTGCTTTCTATGCTTTTGCCGATATAACAGAAACCGGACTTAGCTCTCAGGAGTTTACAAACAGGCTGATGGAAAGAGCAAACGTTGCTGTTGTTGCAGGTACTGCTTTCGGCAGCCAGGGTGAAGGCTACGTTCGTGTTACATATGCATGCGCAGATGAGGATATAGATGAAGGTATTGAGAGGATGAAAAAAGCTGATCTCAGCTAATAAAAGCTAACAAATATTAAAAAAGCGGAAGTAGCCTACTTCCGCTTTTTTTGGAAAATTTATTTTTTTCTGTGGTATATATTATCTGATATGAATATTTCAAGAACCGAATTTTACAATATATATAAACCTTTACTTTTTCTTATACTGATCTTTACTTTTTGCTTTTCTGCGTGCTACCAGGCTCCTGTTACCGGTAGGAACCAGTTCATTCTTCTCTCACAGGCACAAGAGACCCAAATGGGTGCAACCGCTTATAATCAGGTGCTGCAGGAAGAAAAGATTTCCAATGACCCGCAATATAATGCAGCTGTTAAAAGAGTGGGTAACAGGATAGCGAAAGTTGCCAACGGACCTGGTTACAGCTGGGAATTCACCGTTATACAAGCGGATGATACAATTAATGCATTTGCCCTTCCCGGTGGTAAGGTTGCGGTTTATACAGGAATACTAAATGTTGCTGAAACAGATGCGGGACTTGCAACTGTAATGTCTCATGAAATCGCCCATGCTATTGCAAGACACGGAGCGGAAAGAATGTCAGCAGGTATACTCGAGCAGTTGGGTGCTGTAGGCATATCAGCTGCACTAGGTGGTAGTAATCCCGGGTTGAGAGATAGTATATTACAGGCTTACGGTCTTGGTGTAACAGTAGGTGGTGTACTCCCGTTCAGCAGAAAACAGGAATCAGAGGCTGATCATATAGGTCTTATATATATGGCAAGGGCAGGATATGATCCAAGGGAAGCGGTTAAATTTTGGCAAAGAATGGAAGATGCTGCAAAAGGACGGGCAACTCCTCCTGAATTCCTTTCAACCCACCCGGGTCATGAAACGAGGATACATGACCTGCAAACGTGGATGCCGGAAGCTCTCAAGGTATACCAGAACTCTCAGAAAGCACCGAATAATAGAATTGCCAGATAGTATTCTTCGAAATATTTCTGTTAATTCAACTGGGAGAGTCAAATAACAGAATTCAGGGCAAAATTGTATTTAAAGAATTAACTCCGATACTCCTTGCAGGGCATTACTCAGAGATCTGTTTTCTTAATATCCCGGGCTGAGCTCACCATTTACAATTAAATTATTTTCAACTTCATCTTAATACAATCTTAACAATTAATAGGTTTTATTATTGTAAACTATTATGAAAGCCTGACATTATGAATAATGCGGCGTTATGAACACCGGATAATTTTTACTTCATCTGTCACATATCAGTTTATTCTTAAATATATAATTTGACTCGATTAATTATTCATAATAAGTTAGAAAAAAGATCCTTGACTACAGGGTTTGAAATATAAAATTGGGGACTGATATTGGAGAAGAATAAAGTGGTCACAGGAAAAGTAGAAAAGGAAGAAAAATTCGATTCGGCCTATGAGGAAAAGGATCTTTTGGAATCAGACGGTGATGAATCGGTGAACTCTGGCGAAATTGAAATAGCTGATCCTGTTGTTGAAGTCGATGATCTGAATCTGTTCTATGGGGGATTCCAGGCGCTTAAGAATATAACAATGGACATACCTAAAAAGCAGAGCACTGCTTTTATAGGTCCTTCGGGTTGCGGAAAGTCAACGCTTTTAAGGTGTTTCAACAGATTGCACGACCTGATCGATAATGTAACCATAAATGGCAATATAACGATACTTGGTGAAGATATTTACAATGCCGATATAGATATAACCGAACTCAGAAAAAAGGTAGGGATGGTGTTTCAGAAATCAAACCCATTTCCGATGTCAATTTACGAAAATGTAGCGTATGGTGCAAAGATCGCAGGTGAAACTAAAAAATCCATTCTTGACGATATAGTTGAAAAGAGCCTGAAAGGTGCTTCTTTGTGGGATGAGGTAAGTGACAGACTGGATGAAAATGCCATGGGCTTGTCCGGTGGTCAGATGCAGAGGCTGTGCATAGCAAGGGCAATAGCCGTGGAACCTGAAATACTTCTTATGGATGAACCATGTTCTTCTCTGGATCCCATTGCTACAGCTAAAATAGAGGACCTTATAACGGAGTTAAAAGAGAACTATACTATAATTATCGTTACACATAACATGCAGCAGGCATCAAGGGTTTCCGATTACACCGCATTCATGTATCTCGGTTCACTAATAGAGTTTGACAAAACGGAGAGTATTTTCCTGAACCCCTCTAATAAACAGACTGAAGATTATGTTTCTGGAAAATTCGGGTAATATCTGCTGATGATAAAATCTGAGGATTCAAAGGTGGCATAATGATAAAATTTAAACAAGATCTGGAAAAGATGAAGCAGAAATTGCTGGATATGGCTTCAGTCGTTGAAGACATGGTCGGCAAGAGTGTAAAGTCATTGAAAGATAAAAACATGATCCTTTCACAGGAAGTCGTAAATGCTGATGAGAAAGTAAACAAAATGGAGATCGAGATCGATAATATGGCTATCAGGATACTTGCGCTTTATCAGCCTGAGGCTGCCGATCTGAGGACAGTTACAATGATAATGAACATTAACAGGGAACTGGAAAGGATCGGAGATCATGCAGTAAGCATTGCCGAAATGGCTATTTTCCTTTCAGAACGTGCTGAAATAAAACCTTTGATAGATATACCAAGAATGGCTGAAAAAGCTGTGGAAATGCTAAAAGAGAGTCTTGATGCTTTCGTAAATCAGAACTCTACATTAGCGGTCGAGGTATGCAAAAAAGATGATGAAGTTGACAATCTTGAGCCTCAGATAGTAAGAGAGCTCATAACCTTTATAATGGCTGAGCCCGGTATTATAGATAGAGCACTGAGATATATTTATATTGCCCGTCATCTTGAAAGAGTAGCGGACCTTGCAACTAATATTGCAGAGGATGCATATTATATAACTACCGGCAAGGTATTAAAACACCACCACACATCCGAAGTTAATTACTGATTACGGCTGGAATTTAATTTAAACGGAAGTTTGACGGTGAACTTTGAACCTTTGTTCAATTCACTTTCTATGCTCACATTTCCGCCGTGTAGCAATACTATATGTTTTACGATGCTAAGCCCGAGTCCGGTTCCACCGATCTGGCGGGATCTTGTTTTATCTATCCTGTAAAATCTTTCGAATATCCTGTCCCTGTCTTCTTTGGGTATCCCTATTCCGTTATCAGAAATTTCTATCACTATTTCGTTATTGTTGTTGTATGCACTTACACCTATTTCACCTTCATCCGGGGTATATTTTATGGCGTTGTCCACGAGATTTGTGACCATTTGCTCGAGCAGGAACTTGTTGCCTCTGTATATCGGGAGATGCTCACCTATCTTTACTGAATACTTTAATTTTTTTCCCTGTATCTTGCCCTTGAGTGAGATGACGGATTGCTGGATTATTTCCTCTATATGTACTTCTTCGAAGTCTTTGACTTTGTTGCTTGAATAAAATGATTCCTTGCTTTCCAGCTCGGAAAGGACAAGAAGATCGGACACGATATTAATAAGCCTGTCGGTATTTTTGTTTATTATCTCAAGGAACTGTGTTTTTTCCTCTTCACCGGAATATGCCTTATCGTGCAACGTCTCAACGTAACCCTTGATGGAAGTAAGTGGAGTTCTAAGTTCATGTGAAACGTTTGCGATAAAATCAGCTTTGATTTTTTCGAGCTTCTTAAATTCTGTGATATCGAAAAGTACCACGATAATTTCTGCTGATGAGTCGTCAATTGTTATAGCATTTACACGGTAAAATTTCTCTTCCGGGTAAAGGAGCGCGATCTCTCTTGTTTGAGATGTTTTTGTTTCAAGCACTTTTGCTATCGTGTCTTTCAGGTCCTTGTTTCTGAGTATTTCCCAGTAGGGATTATCAATTTTTTTATCACCGATCTGGAACATAGCTCTTGCCGATTTATTTATAAGCGAGATCGTTCCTCTCTCAGATATCAGAATTACACCTTCGTTCATGGCACTTAATATGGCCTGAAGCTCATTTTTTTCCTTCCTCAGTGTAGAGAAAACTATTTCCAGTTTGTAAGCAAGATTGTTAAGCGACCTCGAAAGGTCCGGTTTAAGATTAAAGGTATCGAGATCGATTTTTTTATGGAATTCCTGGTTGGACAACTGGTTTAGGAAATTTATTGTATTAGCCAGTACAGAGTTTACTTTACGCTCGATCAGGTAACATAGAAGATAGGCGAATCCGTAGAGCAGAATTATTATAAATATCAGATATTTCTTATCTACGGGAAAAGGAAGTGAGGATATTATAAATACTATTAGAAGGATAGATCCCGTTATATATAAAAATTTTTCTTTAAATAAAGTCAATTGAGTTCTTAATCTTCTTCCAGTTTATAGCCGATACTTCTTACCGTTTTTATCATGTGCCCTGCTGGTCCGAGCTTGTCTCTGAGGTTCTTTATATGAACGTCTATTGTTCTGTCGTATACAAGTTTATCATCACCCCAGAGTCTTTTCTTTTTTAATAATTGATCCCTTGTGTATACCCTTCCTCTTCCTTCAGCCAGAACCTCGAGTATTTTAAACTCTGTTGTTGTTAATTCAATCTTTGACGAATTAGCATGAACCTCGTAACGCTGCGTATTAATAGTTACAGGGCCGATCTTGATTATTTCATCTTCGTTCTGTTTCTTGGCTGTCCGTCGTAATACCGATTTAACTCTTGCCAGCAGTTCTCTTGGACTGAACGGTTTAACAACATAGTCATCAGCACCCAGTTCGAGTCCTACAACCACGTCTGCTTCGGTGCCTTTTGCGGTAAGCATTATTATGGGCATCTGTGAGGTCTTCGGTTTGCTTTTTAACATTCTGCAGATCTCAAGCCCGTCGATTACGGGAAGCATTATATCAAGGAGTGTGAGATCGGGAACTACCGAATCAACAAAAAGCAGAAAGTCCCTGCCGTTTAAAAACTCTTTTACTTTGTACCCTTCACGTTTGAGATGGTGGCTCACCAGGTCAAGTATATCCTTTTCGTCATCTACTATTGCTACAACTTTTTCCATTTTTGCTCCTGCAAATATAAGATGTTCAAATTATTCATTTTTACATCAATATTATAAGAATTACCTGTATCATTCAAACCCGTAAAAGCTTCTTAACCTTTCCTTAACAATACTTTCACAGATTCTTAAACAACCGGATTTAATATTTTCTCAAAATTATTCCAGGAGGAAAATATGCAAAACAGGAGGGTTAATATGAAAAGCGTTATCATTTTTCTTGTAGCAATAATGCTGACATTGCCCATGTCTTCATTGGTTGCTAATGCTGGGCAGTCGTCCCCCAAATGGACGCAGAACGATGTCGAGGCTCTCAAACAGCAGGTAGAGGAGCTTCAGAGAAAGATAGAAGCCATGGAGGCAAGTCAGAAACAGGAAACACGGGAAACAGGTGATAAGTGGTATAACAATGTCACTGCAAGTATTAAAAAAGGCAAGAGGGACATTTCCTGGGAAAGCGCGGATGGTAATTACAAATTGAGGATGAGGCTGCGCGGACAATTCCTTGCTGAATTTGAAGACCCGGATAACGGTAACACCTCATTAGGTTTCAGGGTTAGAAGGGCAAGGGTTACATGGGACGGTCATGCATTTGCGCCATGGTTCAAATACAAATTTCAGCTGGACTTTTCAAAAAGTGCTTCACTCAAGGATATGATTTTTGACTTTGCATACAACAAAAAGTTCGTACCGAGAGTAGGTCAGTACAAGGTTCCTTTTAACAGAGAAACACTTAACTCCTCTTCGGAATTACAGCTGGTAGACAGGTCTATAGTGGATGAAGAATTTACATTCGACCGTGATATCGGTGTTGGTCTCTGGGGTGAATTAAACAACATGGTTATTTATCAGCTGGGTCTATTTCAGGGTGATGGTTCTAATGTAAATAACGATACAAGAGATGCCAATATGCTCTGGGCAGGCAGGATTCAATTCTCACCAATTGGTCATGATCTTGAGGTCGAGCCTAATTTTACTGATAAGCCGAAACTCGCACTCGGACTTGCAGTAGCCGGAATAGATGCTAAAACAGATTCGGCCGGGGATCTTAATGATTCAAATCTTGGTGGAGCAGGACCAAGAATAGAAGAACTTGGTTCAACCGATTCACAGGTTGTATCATGGACAGCCGATATTAGCTTCAAACACCCGCTTTTCAACCTGGAAGGTGAATACATCGGCAGATGGGTAGATCCTAGTGAAGGTGCTCTGGACTCACTTTACGACCAGGGTTTCAGGGCTCAGGGCGGTATCTTCATAATGCCTAGGAAACTCGAGCTTGCAGCGAGATACGCATATATCAATTATGATGATGCAGTTGGAGACATAGATAGCGAGTGGGAGGTAACACCGGGCATAAACTACTATATAAGTAATGATCATAGATGGAAAATAAATATTGATTATTCCTATATAAAGGAGAAAGTCTTTTCGGGTGATGATACAAATGATAACCGTCTGAGAGCACAGCTTCAGGCATACTTCTGATGTAGTCTCGATCTCGAACCTCAGAATAATATTTTGGTAACCGGGCACTTTATTGCAAGTGCCCGGTTTTTCCTTTAGATTTTACTTAAAAATTAAGGCAAAAAATTTATGTTTTTTTGTAATTTTTACTTGAAATCAGGTTCAGTATTATGGTACAAATTAATAATGGTTTTGCTTTGTGGTCTTGACGGTTTGTTAAGGAAAATAATTCTTGACAAAATTATCGAGATTGTATAAAGTAAGCTCAAAACCTGAAACCAAAATATTTTATAAGGAGGTAAGGAGAGATGAGTAAAGCCAAATGGCTGTTAATCTTTCTAGTGGCCCTAGGTATAGCTATTCCGTCATACGCAGTTGAGCTTTCACTGGGTGGTTTCCCAAGCTACATGCGTACGAGGGCTCGTTATATCAACAATGCCACTTTTATAAACACATTATCCGATAGTCAGGCACGGGCACTGGGTTTTGCCGATTCGGATGATCAGTTATTTTTCGTTGATACAACATTACGTTTAACACCTCAGCTTGTTTTAAGTGACAACGTCACGATAAGGGCACAGGTTGATGTGTTCCAGAATAATCTCTGGGGTGGTTCCACTTCCGGCTTGTTAGGTGGTGGTACTACAAGGGTTAACTCTGCAATTTCACCCGACGACAGTTTCAGAGGTGCTTTTCTGACTGGCGAAAGGGCAATTGACAGAAATAATCAGTTTTTTGATATTCGCATGCTTCATGCGGACATAGTACTTCCGAACAATCTCGGATTTGTAAGAGTAGGTCGTCAGCCATTTGACTGGGGTATCGGAATCCTGGCTAACGGTGGTTGGGATCCTTATTCAGACCTCGGCTTCCTGACTGACAGGTTCCTGTGGTTAAAAACATTCCCTGCCGGAAGCAGCAACATAACATTAGTTGTAGTTTCTGACGTACTTAACGGTGGTAGTTCACTCGTTACAGGATCAGGATCGGGTTATGATATAGCAGCCGCAGCTCTTATTTTCAACAATCCTGATGTAAACGGTGTAAATGTAACGGTTGGTGGTTACACATTCCCTTACATTCACCAGGATAACATTGGTACACCTGTACCGCTCGAAGGTGATGCCTTTTCCGGTGCGGTGGATCTTGATTACTTCTGGCTGTATTCAGGTTTGATAGATCTTAAGACAGATGCATGGAGACTTGTCGGTGAGCTTCAGGGAGGCTTCGGTAATATTAAGGTTGAAGGTTCTCCTGATATAAATGTTGACAACCAGCTTCTGTGGGCAGTTCGCGGAGAGCTCTATCCGAATTGGCCGCTTAAGGTTGTAGGTGCTGAATTCGGTTGGTCGGAAGGTCAGGATGGCGGTGATCTTTCCAGTCGTAGCGGACAGGTTATCGTTTTCAACCCTGCATATAATGTTGACAATCTTCTTTTCAAACACATGATTCCTAATATTTACGGTCAGGAAGGAAGTGTTATAAACGCATTCTATGCAAGAGCTTACGGTACTGTTAAGCTGATGGATCATCTCTCATGGTCACCACAGGCACTTGTTGCTTGGAACGATCAAACAACTGCATGGTTACAGCAGGGTAACAATAGTCTTGCTACTCTTGCAACACCGAATGTTGATCGTTTTCTTGGTGTAGAACTTGAGAGTACTTTCACATGGCATGTTGTTCCGGGTGTTAACTTCGACCTTATCGGTAGCTTGGTTATAGCCGGACAAGGGCTTAATGATTTGATGGAGGCTCAGGGTGCTGCAATTGCTGAGGATAGTGTTGGTAGTGCTTCAGATTATCCATGGGCAGTTCAGGGTAGACTCATGGTATTCATCGATCAGTTCTTTAAATAATTTAAAAATATAAAACAGGCTTACAAAGCTGAATAAAATTCCAGCGGGTTACCTTACAAAGGTTAACCCGCTTTTTTTTAATATTTGACTACTTCAAAAAAAGTGAATAAAAATTCCTTTTGAATCTTATTCTATGTGATAATATTATTTTCAATCTTGAACACTGGTGTATAAGCCATGCTTAAAACCCTTATATTTTTTTCACTCACATTATTATTGTTATCTACATTATCGTCATCTGCGCAGAATGATGTTACGAATCTGACACTTGATCAGGCAAAAACTCTCGCCCTGGAAAAGAACAGGGATATTCAGATACAGAAGAAAAACGTTGAAATAGCAGGTGGCGAGATAACTAAACAGGAAGGGGTGTTTGATCCCCTTTTATTTCTCTCAGGTTCTTATTCGGATTCGCAGACACCAACGGTTAGTACCTTTATTGAAAGCGGAAGCATAGAAGAAAAGATTCTTGGAGTTGAGTCAGGGGTATCAGGGAACCTTTCGACCGGCACATATTACAATCTGTTCAATGTTTCTCTCTCGAGAACTGAAACGAACTCTCCTATTGAGTCACTAAGTCCTAATTTGTTTGCGGATGTAAGTTTCAGTGTGGGACAGGAGCTTCTGAGAAATTTTGGACAAGATGTAAATCTTACTTTTGTAAGAAATGCCAAAAAAGACAAGAACATATCTACAAGCGATCTGGAAAGAACCGTATCAGATGTATTGTTCAATGTAGAAAGCGATTACTGGCTACTTGTTGCTGCCAATCAAAACCTTGAACTTGAACAAAAAGCTCTTGAGCTGGCACTTGACCTTCAGAAAAGAAATGAGGTCCAGGTGGATGTGGGTGTTTTAGCTCCGGTTGCGATTACACAGGCTCAATCAGAGGTTGCAGCCAGACAAGTTGATGTTATAACTGCAGAAAACAGATTGCAAAGAGCAGAAGACAGACTTAAAAACCGGCTCGTTCTTCCCCTGGGTACCGAGATAAAACCTATTGATAAACCCAGAAACTATAAGACTGATATAAATAAAGATGAGGCTCTTGACCAGGCGTACGAGAACCGACCCGAGATACAACGGGCCAGAATAGAAATCGAAAAAAGCCAACAATTGAAACATTATTACTCAAACCAGCGTCTTCCAAGCCTTTCTGTCGAGGGTGCGTTGGAACTCCAGGGTATAGGCGGCGATGCCAATCCTGACAGGCTCACATTCAATAATCCGCCTTCACCGATACCAGACAGATTCAACAGTCAGTCCGATGCAATAAATAGTGTTTTCGGAGGAGATTTCCCAACATGGTCAATCATGGCGATTCTCAAATATCCATTATTCAACAGAGAAGCAAAGGGAGATTATGTAAAAGCCAATGCTCAACTTGACAGGAATGTCATTGAACTGAAAAGGTTAAAAGACCAGGTAGCACTAGAGGTCAGAAATGCAATACGTGAAGTTATAAACAGTAAGCGTGCCGTGGACGCTGCAATATTATCTATAAAACTGGCTCAACAGGTGGTAGATAACGAGAATGAAAAATTGGACGTAGGTCTTTCAACTACGAGAGATGTGCTTGAAGCTCAAAGAGACCTGATAGATGCCCAAACAAGCAGGATAAACGCTATTACGGCGTTCAATATAGCACTTGCTCAACTGGAGAATGTTAAAGGGACAATTCTACAATCCAATAATGTTGTAATCGAGGATGATAGCATAAACTATAAACAGAAATAGACTGGTTGAACTGAATATATAAGTCAACGATATGTGGGAGAAACTCTCATAATTTGAAACACAACATAAAAAAAAAATATTTAATTCATTTTGTGTAGACTACCGTTCTCTCGCGGCCACAAGGATAATATTTTCCCTCCTTTTAATTACCGATTTAATACTGCGTTTAAGAGATTTTTCAGCACATTACACTGATTCAGGTGTATTGCCCCTACAAGCTCTAACTGAATACAACTGGAGTCCGGGTTATGTGTCAATTAATGTTTTAAGCGGAGATGCCACTTTCCAGGCGATTATATTCGGGATTGCCATATTTTCGGCAATGATGCTTTTAATTGGCTGGAAAACCCGTTTATTTACAGTAATATCCTGGTTCTTGCTTGCTTCTATTAATACGAGGAATCCTCTTGTTCTTCAGGCTGGCGATATTCTTTTCAGATGTCTGCTGTTCTGGAGCATATTCATGCCCTGGGGAGAAAGGTTCTCGGTAGATTCATTTAAAAATAATAATTTAAAGTCCGCAACCGGCAAACTGTTTTCTATTGGAGCCTTTGCCTTTATGCTGCAGGTTGTTTTTATGTATTTTTTTACTGCATTAATAAAAAACCATCCGGTATGGACAGAGGATTATAACGCTATATATTACGCTCTCAGCATGGACCAGTTCAGCTGGTTTCTCGGACCATTGATCTACCAGCATCAAGAGCTTATGAAAATCATGACATTCTCGGTCTTCTGGGTTGAACTTATTGTCCCGTTATTCTTCTTCTTTCCTTACAGAAACAGTTTTTTCCGTTTTTCAGGGATCCTGATTATCGGCTCATTTCAAACAGGGCTCTTACTTACAATGTGGCTCGGGCTTTTCCCCCTGATAAGTCTTTCATCCCTTGTAATATTCATCCCTTCCGGTTTCTGGGATCGTTTCTGTAATATTGAAGGTACCCTAGACAGCATATACCGACGACTTACAGGATTTATTAGCTCTTCACTTGATCTATTACCGAATTTTCAATTCGGCATTAGAACTGATTTGAAAAAATATTCGAGAGTCATTACAGTATTTGTCGCATTATTGCTGATCTATGTTTTTTACTGGAATCTCACGACACTGAATAAATCTCCTATTTCATTGCCATACGGTACACACTGGATGGCAAGAGTGTTCAGGATTGATCAGAAATGGAATATGTTCGCACCCCATCCTGTTACTAATGATGGTTGGTTCGTAGTTATCGGACGTCTGTATAATGGTGATTATATTGATCTGTTAAGTAATAGTGAGTATACAAGCATTTCACGCCCCAAGGATTTCAGGAGACAGTTTCAGGATTACAGGTGGCGCAAATATTTAAGGAATTTACTTTTAAACGAATATAAGGAAGACAGGCCATATTACGGGGAATTCCTTTGTAAAAAATGGAACAGCAGCAGGGAAAAATACAAGCATCTTGTTAATGTAGAAATGTTCTACATGGAAGAAAGGAACCTCCCTGATTACAGAACTGCTAAAGTTCAGAAAAAATTCCTTTTCAAGCATAAATGTGGTCAGATTCTTTAGGGACCCGGTTTAAGCACAATAGTAAAATCCACATATATTTCAGTATTATTACGCATTTATAAAGTTGATAATGTGTGATATTAAATATACAGGTATGGACAGAGTCAATTATATTTAAACCAGTGAAGTGAGCATATGATGGACTGGTTCCCCAAAGACGCCTGAGACAGGATAGTGCCCATCTTATTGCCCTTAATCTATTCTGTCAATCATAACCCGGTCCATCTTCTCACTGCTGGTAAAAATCTATTATAATTCATATCTGAGTTACTTTCCTTATGCCCCCCGTATCAATTCATTCATTAAAATTTTACTATCTACAATTGATTCCCCGGAATTATTTTTAAAGAATAAGTATTTTTGCAAATGTAGTATTTTACCGTCACAGGTTTTGATTTTGTCATACATTCTTACTAATTCAATTATTGGTCAGGTTTTGTTTGGGTGATATACTGAAATGTTGAAAATATCATTGTCAACAGGGGTGAGGAATGAAAAAATCTTATTTAACTTTATGCATTTCAGTTGCTTTATTAATGCTTGCTATTCCATTAAAACTTTCTTTAGCTAACGGTAGACATGTTGCATGGGGATATGTATCCAGGGATAAAAAGGTTGAAAAGAAAGACTATTCCAAGATTGGTCCTGATATAAAAAAAGCTCTTGATGAATTAAATTCTCTCGGTATAACACGTGAGAACATGAGCAATAAGGATATAAGTCAAATTTCCAGCTCAACTCTAAAAATTAACGAATCGGGATATATACAGGTCTATGTCTTTGTTAAACAAGCTGATCAAAGCATAGTTAATCAGCTCAAAAAACTCGGAATGAAGGTTGAAACTACGAACAATAGCTATAAAGTGGTTCAGGGGTGGTTACCTTTCTTTAAGATCGAAGAAATAAGTTCTCTCGAATTTGTTATAAGGATCACTACCCCGGATTATGCCTTCCCCAGGACGGGGTCGATAAATACTGAAGGTGATTCTGTAATGGCTTCTGATGAGGTAAGAGAAATGTTCGGGATTACAGGTAAAAATGTGAGAGTTGGTGTAATTAGTGATGGTGTGGACAATGCTGATAGCGCTCAGGCGACCGGTGACCTCCCTGATATAATAGAAGTGAATCCGTCACTTCCCGGAGACGGAGATGAGGGGACTGCACTGCTAGAAATTATATATGATATTGCTCCCGGTGCGGATTTAGTCTTTTCCGGTGCTGCTACGAACCTGGAATTCATCGATGCCATAGACTACATGCTAAGCAGGAATGTAGACGTTATAGTGGATGATCTTGGATTCCTGGGTGAGCCGTTTTTTGAGGATGGCCCGGTAGCGGAAAAGGCTAAATCAGCTGTGCAGAATGGAGCTGTATTTATATCAGCTGCCGGTAATAGTGCAATGAAACATTACCAGCACGAATATGTTGATACGGAACCCAATCAGGACGCAACTCAGGAAAATCCTTCTGCCGATCTTCATGATTTCGGACTGGCACGGGGAGGTTCGAGTGATGTAACACTTAAGGGGTTAATAGCACCGGGCAGATCCGCTGTTATAGTCCTTCAATGGAATGATGATGCTAATGGAAATACACTTGATGGTAACGGCAGCTCGTCGAATGACTATGATCTCATAATAGCGAAAAGCAGTAATGACATAACATGCACACCCGATGACTGCATTTCAAATACATTTCAGAATGGTGACGATGATCCCATCGAAGCAGTTTCACTCAAAAATTCGAATATGAATGATGTACTTCCCTTTGAAATTTTAATTGATCGTTTTTCCGGGCAGGCAAAAATACTGGAGATTTATACGGGTTCTTTTTCTGCTTTGCAGGACGGGACACAGGAAGATAGTGTTTTCGGGCATCCTGCAGTGGAAGGGGTTATAGCAGTAGGGGCTGTCCCGGTAACCGATACTGGTATGGTCGAAGATTTTAGCTCTCGCGGTCCATCCACGATTTATTTCCCGTCTTTTGAGCAGAGGAACAAGCCTGATGTTGTAGCACCGGATAATGTTTCTATCACAGGCGCTGGGGATCTGCCATCTAAATTATCGGGAACATCTGCTGCTGCACCCCATGTTGCAGGTGTTGCCGCACTAATGCTTGAAGCCGATCCATCGCTTACCCCTGCTGAGCTGAAACAGGCTATCCTTGATACAGCAGTTGATATTAATTCTACTGCTTCAAGGCAGGCGGATCTGCAGAACGCACTTTTTAATACGAACTCGGGATTTGGACTTATTGATGCTTTTTCAGCTGTGAAGTCCGTGCTGCCGGATGTCGAGAATTCCTGTAATGACCAGGTTGACAACGACGGAGACGGGAATGTAGATTGTGAAGATAACGATTGTATGAATGCTTCATCCTGTAATATGCAGATGGTTGAGTTATGTGATGATGGAATTGATAATGACAATGATGGTTCGATAGACTGTGCTGATTCACAGTGCTCTAAGGACCCTGCGTGCAAGATGCAGGAAAATAGCAACCAGGGTGTTGGCAGCAGCGGAGGATGTAGCTTGTCAGGAAGTGGTGAGGCTTCATCAGTAAATTTAGTGTTACTTTTATTACCACTTTTTTTGGTTCGTCTGGGAATAAGGAAACTCGGAGAACCTGCATCTGATAAAAACTGAAACGGCGAATCCGTGGATGATCTTTCTGTCTGTATCGTATTTGAACGTTAACAGGTGGTTTGTATTATCAGGGATGAATTGTGATTACCGGACAAGGCGCTTCCTGGATAACCTTCTCGGCAGTACTCCCCAGAAACTTCGGCCTGAAATCCTTCCCGGCATATCTGGTTAACACTATGAGGTCAGAGTTATTACTTTCTGCGTAATTGAGTATTCCTGACCAAGCGTTTGTATTTAACTCAACGGCTGAAAGGAAACCATTACTTCCTGCTGCGGATAGTTTATTAAGGCAATCTTCCTTTATCTTCTCGATCACCTCCAAAGGAAGACGATGATTACCCTGCTCTATAACATATAGTTTTGTAATTTCAGCATCAAATGCCCGTGATAATTCCTTAATATAATCAAACAGTTTCGAAAGAGAGAATTTCATTATTACATGATAAAGGTCGATCGGTAAAAGTATTTTTTTTATATCAATTCTTAAAGGTTTATTGTTAAATGTTAATATAGGGATCTCCGAGTTTCTAAGGACTTTTTGTGCCGTGCCTCCCAGTATCGATCTTCGGTGGTGCCTTTCCCTGTCGAGAATAAGCAGATCCACTCCTTTTTCTATGCCGGTATTTATAATTTCCTGGTAGGGGATACCCTGTTTGGTCAATATATCGCAGTCCAGACCACAACCGTTAAAAGACAGCTTTATGCTTTCCATAACAGCTCTTTTTTCAGGTACGAACTTGTTGTCGATCCAGTCAGTTAGTTTATATTTTTCCTGTTCCTCAAAGGCATTTACAAACTTATCAAAACCCGGGATCACATTTAAAAGGTAGATCTTTGACCCGAATCGTTTTGAAAGTATATCAGCGAATCTTACAGAAGGGCTATCAACACTTTGTTCATCAACCGCGATCAGTATTTTATCGAGCATATATTGTAAAATCAGAAAGTTTAAAACACGGAATTTTACCGAAGTATATAAATAATACATCTTTTGGAGGATATTTGTAGTAGTTTTGGATTTGATTGAAATAAGTTTGAATTTTACCTGAACAACAATAGCATAATATTGTTTAGGTTCAGTATGAAATGTATTCTAATTAATTAAAAAGGAGTGATAAGATGACTACATACAGAATGATCGAAATTGTCGGTACTTCAAAAGAAAGTTTTGAAGATGCTATAAAAAACGGGATAAGGGATGCAAGGGAAATGTTGCAGGATTCTGTTAGTACCCTTGAGGGTTATGAATGGTTTCAGGTCATAGATCAGAGGGGAAGTATGAAAGATGGGGAGATCGAAGAGTTCCAGATAAGGTTGAATGTGGGTTTCAGGATAAATAAGTAATATAAGATTATATGACTTAAAGATCTTGATTAACGTGACGAGAGAAATCCCTGTACGATTAATTTCGATACAGGGATTCCTTTACCTGTGTATTATTTGAGTTATAAGGGCCAGTCCATTAGTATGCGTTCTGTTTCTTCTGCATGTGTGCTTTCGTCTCTTACCATATCTTCAAGCTGTACCATAAGACCCTTATCACCGAACTCTTCTGCCTCTGATGCTCTTTCGGAGTAATCCGAAACAGCTCTTTTCTCTGCTTTAAGTACTTCTTCTACCATCTGGTGATTTGTTTTTGCTTCGGGGACGGGCCTTGGCGTTGTGGTTGGAGAACCGCCGAGAGCCACGATCTTGTTTGCAAGGAACTGGGCATGCATCTGCTCGTCAGCAACCTCGGAAAGAAAGAACTGGGAAAGCTGGGGACGGTATGGTCCTGTAACCTTGGCTGCGTAGGCTATATATTGAATGATTGCTGAAAGCTCTCCTGCGAGATCGTTATTCAGTTTTTCGATAAGTTTTGATTTATCCATCGTTTCTCCCTCCGTGATTTAGTTGTCTGAAATATTATACAGATTTTTTTATGAATCATTCCTTTTTCGGTAATCATCGATAAGTTCTTTAAATTTATTTGATGCTACCTCTGCATCCTGTTTTAACTTATACCACCCTTCTTTTGTAGATTTTTGTATATCGTTATATCTCTGTTCTGCTTCAGTATGATATTCGCGAAGCTTTAAAATTTCATTCTCGTACCTGTTCCTTGCATCAGCTTTTGCCTTTCGCGCTTTGGCTTCAAGCCTGTCAATTTCTGTACTCCATTGTGCTAGTTTGATCTTGAATTTTTCCATGTATTTATTCTTATCTTGCATTTTGCCTCCTTAATTTAGACTTGGTTGGTTTATATACTGCGCCGTTCGGGTCGCTGGATAATTACTCCGGACCGCCTTGACGCTGTTAACTGTTTTTGGTTGTTGGAAATTGTATGTATGGGATTGTGCTTAAAAAATCATCACTGCTTTATTAGTATACAGGATAAGGACTGTTTACTTAAATTGCCGGGTTTCTATACATTCGCCGGGGAGATGCCGGAATTAATGACGGGGTCAGGCGTGTTTTGTAATTGAATAGGTTACCACGCCATATATTTCAAAATCGGCTTCGGGATGAATTTCCAGGGGGCGCGATCCCGGGTTTTCTGAAACCAGGTAGTATCTGCTGTTATGAACTTTTAATCTTCTTACGATCAGTTCGCCGTTAAAGCTGGCTACAACTATGCTATTGTCTTCTGCTTTTACCGACCTGTCTACAATCAGCAGGTCGTCATTGTTTATTCCCGCACCTGCCATTGAATATCCTTCAACTCTCATGATGAATGTGGCGGCGGGGTTTGAGACAAGATCGTTCAGATCCAGGCTTTTATCTATATAATCGTCACCAGGAGAGGGAAAGCCGGCAGGAATACTGGCCGAGAAGAACGGGATAGACAGTCTCAGGTTCTGTTTAGGTCTGTATATCTCTGTAACCTGCATTCGGCAGTTCCTCCTTAACTAGGCTAAGATTAACCTATATATAAAATGATTTAAAGGTGAAGTCAAACCCTACAAATAGGGGAAAATGAATATAGATAATGTGTGATGTGGTCTTTCTTCTTTAATGT
>Ga0102952_1000085_pt1 | contig 53488 bp, 48 predicted proteins | sample SalPon2A_C_D1_MG_FD_78506 | JGI IMG/M metagenome (GOLD analysis project Ga0102952, IMG submission 78506) | Soil microbial communities from South San Francisco under conditions of wetland restoration - Salt Pond MetaG R2A_C_D1_MG | ecosystem: Environmental > Terrestrial > Soil > Wetlands | place... | reverse complement strand
CGGCGTTTTTACGGAGGGGAGGTGGATGGTATTTCCAGGCAGTTGGCCCGCTATATCTACAAAACCACCCATAAGTACATGCCGGAGATGCATCCCATGATGATCTACCGCCTTGACCGGTTCGGCCGGGGCGGCCACCACAGGCCATTTAACGATGCGGGCTTTGCCGGGGTGCGCATCATGGAGGCCCACGAGAACTATACCCAGCAACACCAGGATGTGCGGGTCGAAAACGGGATCGCTTACGGCGATGTGTTGGAACATGTAAATTTTGATTACGCAGGCAAGCTTACGGCCGTGAATACCATTTCCCTGGCCTCCATAGCCTGGGCCCCCCCGGCTCCTGAAGACGTTAAAATTGGCGGCATCGTTGAGGCTGCAGCCAAGTTGAAGTGGACCAAGGTTGCAGGTGCAAAAGGATATAAAATCTACTGGCGGGATACCACCAGCCCCACCTGGGATTATTCACGCTACGTGGGGGATGTGGATACCTATATGTTAGACGGCTTTGTCATCGATAATTATTTCTTCGGTCTGACTTCGGTGGGGCCAGACGGCTTTGAGAGCCCTGTGGTATTTCCCGGCGGTGTTTTCCAGGACTAATGCGAAATCCGTGAGAACAGCCCCAACCCTATTCTTTCTGGCAGGGATCCTGCTGCTGTCCATGGCATGTCAAACCAGGCATTCCAGGGATATTGACAGCCTGTACCTCCCAGATGTAAACACCCTTTTTGAGGATTACGACCAGCTCGACAGTACCGGGGCATATGCTGCCTATGCCGACAAGCTGGTACAGGCAAACCGGGACCTGCAGGCTTCTGAGCTTTATGTGGAGGCAGCTTCTCTCTATGAACAGGCCGGGAACCTGGATTCCGTGGCCCTGCTGCTCCATATGGCCATCGATCGCGGGATGGCCAACCCCAATATCCTCCGCCGCCTGCATGTAAAACAACAAAGTGGCCCGGTATGGGAGCGCCTTCAAAAAAGGCTCGACTCTATACAGAAACAACTCGAAAATGTAGCGAATTTTGATCTTAAAATGGAAGCCATGACCAGCTTCTGGCCTTACCTTGAACAGGCTTTGCAAGACAGTACCCAGGCGAAGAGGCTATTTAAGGAATATATTTTTTCCGGGCCCCGGGAAATACGTGATTTCTACGCAGTCAGGTATTACAGTACGGAGGCCATGTACGGGCAGATGATCAATGCCGCCCCACATTATTACCGCTATCTCCGGCACCAATTTGACCCGAAACGTCTGCTGGCTCTTAGAGACAAAACCAGGGAAGGGATGGAGCGATTTCAGGAATTATATCCGCAGGCAGTATTCCCCAGTGTCTTTGTGGTCCCCGGTATCCTCAATTCAGGAGGGACGGTTACGGAAATGGGACTTTTTGTGGGCGGGGATCTGTATGGCAAATCTGCTGAAATGCCCACGGAGGAACTTACAGAATGGCAAAAGGACGCAATCATGGAAGCCTCAAGCCTGCCATCACTGACGCTACACGAACTCATGCATTTTCAACAGAATTACAACGATCCCAAAAATACAGACAATGTTTTATACGGCCTGATCCAGGAAGGCGTCTGTGATTTCCTGGTGGAACTCTGTACCGGGGAAACCCTGAAAAACAAAAACCTGACGTACCTGGAGGAGCCCGGGCACAGGGAAAAAATTATTTCCGACCTCAGGGAAGATCTTTTCAGCAACGACCTTTCCAAATGGCTCTATAACGGCGGGTCCATACAGGACAGGCCCTCCGACCTGGGATATACTCTGGGCTATCTGATTACCAAGTCGTATTATAAAAATCAGAAGGACAAGAAAATGGCTGTTTATGAATTGCTCAACAGCAAGGACCTCGAAAGGATTGTTAAACGAAGTGCATATGCCTACCTTCTCTCCCCTTCTACTTAAAGATAAGCTATCAGATAGCTATGACGTAAACCACAACCAGCAGGGAAATCGGGATATCCAACCACCATCTGGCAAGGAATTTGAAGAGGTCTGGCAGGCTGGCGGCCACTTTCTGCAACCCCTTCCCCCAAGGACGTTTGGAAATCCCGCAACCCGAATAAAATATTAAGATGAAGCTTTACATTGTGACATTGGTATTCCTGTTTGTCCTTGGCCCTGCCCTTGCGCAGGAAATGGTTTTCACAAGGCAAGACAGCCTCCGGGGAAGCATCACCCCGGAACGCGCCTGGTGGGACCTCAATTACTATGACCTTAAGGTCGAAGTAGATCCGGGCAATCACTTCATATCAGGAAGCAATACCGTACGATACACGGTTTTGGAGCCGGGGCAAACCCTGCAACTGGACCTGCAACCCCCCATGGTATTAAAACGGGTTACGCAAAACGGAAAAACACTCCGTTTCCGGTCGGATACCAACGCCCATTTCATCGAACTGGAAGAGCCACAAGGCAAGGGCGAGATTCATGAACTGGTCGCCTACTTTGAAGGCCATCCCAAAGTTGCACATAACCCGCCCTGGGATGGTGGGTTTTCCTGGGAAAAGGACCGGGAAGGCCATCCGTTTGTCGCCAATTCGAACCAGGGCCTGGGGGCCAGTGTCTGGTGGCCCAATAAAGACCACATGTATGATGAGGCAGACAGTATGGATATTCAACTTACGGTTCCAAAAAATCTGGTCGGGGTCTCTAACGGACGCCTGCTGGATATCCAGGAAAGCGGCCAGACCCATACCTACCACTGGACGGTGAAGAACCCGATCAATAATTACGGGGTGAATGCCAGCCTGGGCAATTATGTGCATTTCGGAAGTACCTACGATGGTGAAAAAGGCACGCTTGACCTGAATTATTACGTATTGCCGGAACATCTTGACCAGGCCAGGAAACAATTCAAACAGGTTCCTGCCATGCTGGAAGCCTTTGAATACTGGTTCGGCCCCTACCCTTTTTATAAAGATGGCTATAAACTGGTGGAGGTCCCGTATCTGGGGATGGAACACCAAAGCTGCGTCACCTATGGGAATGGATTTCAAAACGGTTATCTGGGCCATGATCTTTCCGGGACCGGATGGGGCCTGAAGTTCGATTTTATCATTGTGCACGAATCTGGTCACGAATGGTTTGCCAACAGCATAACAGACAGGGACATTGCCGATATGTGGATCCACGAGGGATTCACGGCTTATGCCGAGAATCTCTTCCTCGACTATCACTACGGGAAAAAGGCTGCTTCAGACTATGTGATCGGTACCCGTTCCCATATCCGGAATGATCGCCCCATAATCGCGCCCTATGATGTGAATCAGGAAGGCTCTCCCGATATGTACTACAAAGGGGCCAATATGCTTCATACCCTCAGGCAACTCGTGGATGACGATGCGCGCTGGAGGCAGATCCTGAGGGATTTGAATACTACTTTTTACCACCAAACCGTCACCTCCCGCCAGGTCGAGACCTACCTCAGCCAGGCAACGGGGAAAGACCTGCAAGCCTTTTTTGACCAATACCTGCGTACCACTAAAATCCCGGTCCTGGAATACCGGTTGGAAGGACAGGAACTGCGTTTTCGTTATACCAACGTGGTACCCGGCTTTGACATGCCTGTGCGGATATTGGTAGATGGCCAGGAATCCTGGCTCTATCCTGCGGAAGAATGGCAGTCACAATCCTTCGGACATCCGATTTCACAGCTGGAAGTCGATCGAAACTTCTATATTGTAACTAAAAATATCGGGAAATCTTGATTTAAATTTCCTGGAAACGCAACTCCGACCCGGAAGGCGAAACTTCCGTAAAAACCTGAAATCCTATGGAAAAATTTCACCGATTGTTCTGTATATCGCTACTATTGTTGGCCGGATGCAAGGGCCCCCAAGAAAAAGCTCCCGCCCCGCAAAGCCAAAGTGCCGGAGTGGTGGATGCCGGGGCCGTTAAGCAGATTGACTCAACCCTCCAATCCTTTTTAGACCAGGGAAAAGTTGCCGGGGTCTCGGCCCTTATCTATGAGAAAGGCAGGGAAAAGTATTTCCATGCCTTCGGCTATGCAGACCGGGAAGCGAAAACACCCATGGCCCGCAATACCATCGTGCAAATTTTTTCCATGACCAAACCCATTACAGGGGTTGCCCTGATGAGTTTGTACGAAAAAGGGGCTTTTAAATTAGACGACCCCCTGGAAAAATACCTTCCTGAATTTGGGAAGATGCAAGTTTACAAGGGAGTGGACGAGCAGGGCAAACTGCTGGTGGAAGCCCCCAACAGGCCCATTACGATCCGGGACATTACCCGCCATACGGCAGGTTTTCCCAACCGTGGGAATATCCCCGGCCTGAGCGAGAAGCTCAGGGAAGCCGATGTTATGAACCGGGAAAATACGCTGGAGGAAATGGCCTCCAGGTTGGCGTCGGTACCGCTGTGGTTCCATCCCGGGACACAGTGGGAATACGGTCCCTCAGTGGACGTGCAGGCCTACCTGGTGGAGAAGCTCGCGGGCCAGCCATTCGAGGAATACGTCCGGAAGCATGTCCTGGACCCTCTGGGAATGACGGAAACCCGATATTACATCCCGGAAGAAGACCGGGGTCGTTTTGCCGCAATGTACCGTAAAACCGAGGATTCCCTGATACGCGTACCTGATGAGGACGCCAAATCGGATTACCTGCATGAATGGCCGCTTCGGCGCGGGGGTTCGGGCCTCACCTCCACCCTGGACAACTACATGACCTTTGCCCGCATGCTGCTGAACAAGGGCAGCATGGATGGGACCACCATCCTGCAGCCGGAAACCGTAGAACGAATGGCGACCAACCAATTGGCCGATTCAATAAAAGAACGCAACTTCCTGCCTTCCAAAGGGCAGGTAGGTTTCGGAATCGATTTTGCCGTCCGCCTCAGGCCACCGGCTTCGAGCGAAGAAAATTATGGTGTCCCGGGCGAATTCTTTTGGGATGGCGCCGCAAGTACCTTGTTTTGGGTGGATCCAGAAAACCAACTCGCTGCCGTGCTATTCGTTCAGCTCTTCCCCTTCGACCCCGTTGGATTGCACAAGGCTTTCCGGGACGCGGTGTACAGCCATGTCCGGCAGTAGAAATAGTAAGACCACGGAGCATAAAAAAAGGTTGGCGTTTTCCGCCAACCTTTTTATTTATAAGGGATAAAACCTAGTTAAAAGTAGCACTTCTCAGCGCTATAATAGTGGCCGAATCAGATTCCCCCTGTCTCGCGAAATGGATATAGAGATCCTTTTTGCCCGAATACTTTTTCTGAAGGGGGATATGGATAAGGGTTCCCTGCCCGCTCAACGGGGGATTTATTTCCCCTTTCCCGGCCAATTCACCATCTGGCCCACCCAGCCTGACTTCGAACCCAAAACCAACGGTCGGAGGGGCCTGCCAGCCTGCAGCGAGATCGATGGACGATACCCCGGTCAGGTCTACCCCTTTCAGAGAAAACCATCCCTGCGCATCTGCCAGCACGAGCAAGTCCATATTGTTGAAGTTGATATCCGTAATCCCTTCTTTTTCAAGAGAAGGGGAAAATGCCATGGTGTTACTGGGTAAAGCCACAGACTGGACACCAGTAAGCGGCCTGGCATTTCCATCCCCGGGATCCGTATAGCTGGCTGTAAGCACCAAAACCTGGTCCGGTGCCATCTTTTCGGGAGTAAAGGTCCCTGACGGCGGCATGGATTTCTTTTTATCGGAATCCCCCGTCAGTGACATGATATAAGTGGCAATCTGCTGAGCCTCATTCCTAGTGACATCAGGATGCGCAGGCATCATCACTTCTCCCCAGACTCCACTGCCACCGGAAATGATCTTATCCTGAAGATAATTCAGGGCATTTTCGTCTGTCTTATATTTCATAGAGACATCCATAAAGGTGGGGCCTATTGATTTTTCATTTTCCTTGTGGCAGGTCTTGCAGTCAAGCCCCTGTGTCAGGGCCTTGCCTGTTACCGCTGCCGAAACCTGCTGGTGCCCGAGGGATTTATTTGCTTCATCCATTCCGGCCATATAGTCTGCCGAAACAAATAAATTCTGAGGATTAACAGGTTGTCCCGCATCTGCATCCGTCACCGTTACCTTATAGGAAATCGGCTGGCCGGGGACATAAAAGGAAGAGTTCCCCCCGGTAAGATCGATGCTTACTTCCGGCCTCGAGTTGCCGGCCACAACTTCCGTTACCTGACTGGTTACACTGGCATCCTTGTCGTCCTTAACCTCTACTGAAATGTTGTAAGAGCCTGCGGCATCAAAGGTATGCCGGATTTCGGGTTCGGAAGTTTTCTGGGTGTTGCCATCGCCCAGGGTCCAGGTATAGGTGACCGGATCCTTTTCCCGGTCTACCGCGTCAACCCTGGCCGTCACGGCCAACGGCAGCTTTCCGCTGGTGGGCTCCACCGTCAGCTGGTCTATAACCGGCGGGCGGTTGCCTCCATTGTATTCAATGTAGCCCAGGCCGGAATCCTTGTTCTGGGAAAACCAGCCGCTTCCGTACTCCAGGAGGTAAAGCCTGCCGTCCGGGCCCATTTCCATATCGATCAGGTTGTGAAGTTCTACGTTGGGGGCAAAGGGCTCCATTTTGTTGAAGGAACCATCATCAAAGAGGGTTACGGCCTTCATCCATCCCCTCATCCAGTCATAGATTAGGACTTTGCCGTCGTAATAGGCTGGGATCGACTTTTCGCTCGGATACATATCAATGTAGAATACCGGCCCGGCCATGGCGTTCCTGCCCCCCGAACCGACTTCCGGGAATTCGGAGGATTCCCCGTACGGGTAATAAATATAGGCTGGCCTGGCCCTGGGCAGTTCGGTGAGCCCGGTATTGTTTCTGGAATCGTTTATAGGCTTCTCAGGATTGAAATGTTCCCCGCTTTTGCCGTTCGAGTAATCGTAATCCACATAAGGCTTGTTGTCGGCTATGAACAATGGCCATCCGTAATTCCCCGCTTCCCGTGCCTGGTTCATTTCGTCATAACCTCTGGGACCTCTTGTATCCAGGCTGTCTCCACGGGCATCGGGTCCAACTTCGCCCCAATATACCCATCCTTTCTTGGGATCTACGGAAATCCTGTACGGATTCCGGTGCCCCATGGTATAAATTTCGGGCCGGGCTTTGGCGGTGCCTTCGGGGAAGAGGTTCCCTTCCGGGATCTCATAACTGCCATCCTCCTTGATTTTAATCCTTAAGATCTTACCTCTCAGGTCATTGGTATTACCTGCGGAACGCCGGGCGTCGTATTGCTGGTGCCCGGGGATATCGTTAAGAGGGGCAAAGCCATTGCTCACATAAGGTACGTCCTTCTCGTTGAATGGGGTGGAATTGTCTCCTGTAGACAGGTACAGCAGGTTGTCCGGGCCAAAGGCGATGGAGCCACCGGTATGACAACAAATCTCACGTTGGGTCTTCACTTCCAGGATCACCTGCTCGGAATCCAGGTCGAATTTACCGTCTTCGAATTTAAAGCGCGACAGGCGGTTGACCCAATCGTCCCCACTGGGCGAATAATAAACATAGATCCAGTGGTTTTGGGCATAATTCGGGTCTTTCTGGAGGCCCATTACACCTTCTTCCGCATTGACCCCCGGAGTATGAAGGGTTTTGTAATACACGTCGAGTTTGGCTACTTCTTTAAGTTCCTTGCTCCCCTGGTCAAAATACATGATCTCGCCTCTCCTCTGGGAGATCAGGATATTATTATCAGGCAGGATAGCCATCTCGGTAGGCTCAAAGAATTTTCCTTCGGTTAGGCTTACCTTGGTGAAGCGATCCGCATCGGGTGGGATCTGGCTATGGGCTTTATTGTAATCGAGTTTCAGGTTATCCCCTATGGCGTATTCGATTCCGCCCAGCAGGTGCTTCAGGTAAAGCTCGTCCCCGTAGCTTTCATCGGTATGCCCGAGGGCCGTATAAAATGCCCTGCCCCCGTCGTATTCGTGATACCAGCTCATCGGGTGGTAATCGCCATTGGTACCCCCCTGGTAGGTACTTTCGTCTATGGTAATCAGGACATGCACATCCGGGTTAAGCTTTTTGAAATTGTACATCTCATCGGTCCGGTGCCAGACTGAATCCGTAAAGAACTCCGTAGCCCCAAAGTTGCGGTCCTTAATTATAAAATCCGCCTCCGGTGTCCCGGACGGGTGTCCGTTAAAGTAAGCCCCAACTAATCTGCCATACCAATTCCAGTCATATTCTGTATCGGTGGCAGCATGTACCCCCACAAAACCACCCCCGGCCTGGATGTAACGCTCAAATGCGGCTTCTTCCTTGTAGTTGAGGACATTGCCTGTGGTATTTAAAAAAACAACTGCCGAGTATTGCTGCAGGGAATCGTCCGCAAAATAGGCCGAATTTTTGGTGGTGTCCACCTCAAATCCGTTTTCCTTGCCCAGTTTCTGTATGGCCGCTATGCCTTTGGGGATTGAAGCATGCTTGAAACCCATAGTCTTGGAGAAGACCAGGATCTTGGGATCCCCTTCCCGCTTGTTGCTGCAGCCCAGGGTCAATAAGGCGCAGCTGAGTACTGCCACCACAAAGGAATTTTTCATACGGATCGTTTAATCGTTTTTATTTATTTTCACAAAAGTTATTCCCGCCAAATGCTTATGGAAAGCCTGGTCATTGCTGTCTTATATGTCTTCCGCCTGGCATATTCTGCCGTGGATAAGTCTCAAATGTACCTGGTTGTGCAAATGGCTGAATGATGTAGAAATTTGAAATAGGAATAAAGATATGTAATGTAAAGGTTATCTGCCAAACAAACTTCCCCTCCTCTTTTATTTTTGATAGGAATGTGATAAAATATGAGCAAATTAACTGAACTTTATTTTAGGGACGACTCGGCCTGGCGGGAATGGCTGGAAGCGCATCATGAAACCGCTTCGGGCGCCCATTTGATCTTTTATACGGTGGCACACGAAAAGGACAGCATGCGCTGGGAAGAAGCCGTACGGGTGGCCCTGTGTTTTGGGTGGATAGACAGTACTGTAAGGAGTTTGGGGGATGGGAAACGAAAACAATATTTCTGCCCTAGAAAACCGAAAAGTGCCTGGAGCAAACTCAACAAAGAGCATATTGAGGACCTTATGGTAGAGGGCCTTATGCGCCCAAGCGGCCTTGCCAAAATTGAACAGGCCAAGGAAGACGGATCCTGGTTTGAACTGGACCATGTGGAGAATGGCCATATTCCCCAGGACCTTCAACAGGCATTTCAGGCCAACCCGGAAGCGGAAGCCAATTATGAAGCCTTCAGCCGGACTTATCAGAAGAGCTACCTTTACTGGCTTCACCAGGCGAAACGACCTGCAACGCGGAAAACCCGCATCAAAGAAATCATCCGTTTTTGCCGGGCGAATAAAAAATCACGCTTCTGATAGCAGCCCGGGCAACCGGGAAACTTGCAACCGAAATCCTCTAACACTCGATACGATGAGTTTGAAAAACATTCAATTCAAGAACCGGGAAGGCAGTATCCTGGACGGCCAGCTCGAATTTCCCGTGGATCAAAGCCCCCACTCCTACGCTATCCTGGTACATTCCTTCGGACAGAATACAGACGCCCTTCGGAATATCAGCGGGGCCATGGCCGGCCGGGGCTTTGGCGTGCTCCGTTTGGAATTTACGGGCCGTGGAAGCGACCTGCCCGATGCCGCCTCATTCCTTCGGGAAACCTATAGCGCACCTTCCCTGCTGGTGGGGCATTCCCTGGGCGGGGTAGCGGCCCTGCTGGCGGCCGCTGAACTCCAATCGGTGAGGGCTATTGCAACCATTGCAACCCCTTCTGATGCCTCCCAGCTAAAACTATCTTCCAATAAAAGTGGTTCCCAATCCGGACAGGAAAACCTTGAAACAGTAGAACTTGGAGACAGACATTTTTGCCTTGAATCCCCATTCCTGGATGACCTGCGGCAGAGCAAGCTGAAAATTGTGGTCCCTAAATTAAGTATCCCCTTACTCTTCCTGCACTCGCCCCAGGATAGCGTGGTAGCCATACAGAACGCCGCCCGTCTCTACGGATTTGCCCGACATCCCAAAAGCTTTATCTCGCTGGATAGGGCTGACCACCTGCTGACTAATTCCGAAGATTCTCTGTACACCGGCGATGTGATTGCCTCCTGGGCACTAAGGTATATTAGCCGGCCCAAAAACAATAAAGTTGAGACCGACCTGCAAGTGGTGGCCAGCCTAAGCGCGGAGGCAGGATTTACAACCGAACTGAAGGCCGGCCGGCACTATTTCCGGGCAGACGAGCCTGAAACAGCGGGGGGGAATGATTTTGGGCCCTCGCCCTATGACTTGCTTTCAGCCGGGCTCGCGGCCTGCACTGCAATGACCCTTCAATTGTATGCCAAACGAAAAGGCTGGCCGCTGGAAGAAGTACGGGTGCACGTCGGCCATGGAAAAACCCACGCAGAGGATTGTAAGGATTGTGATTCCAGCACGGCACGGATCGATACTTTTCGCCGGCAACTGGAACTGGTAGGAGAACTGGACACCAAACAGCAGGAGCGCCTTTTGGAAATCGCCAACAAATGCCCGGTACACCGTACCCTGCAGAACAAGAGCCAGGTGTTAACCGAACTTGTACGGCAATAAATGCAAATTGCAGGTATTGAATGGGATAATATCCGCGCCCTGGCTACCTAATAAGCGGATACACAGAAGAAGGACCGGTTCACAAACCGAAGCAAGTGTTCGCCAAAAGGTTTGGTATGTGCACTTTGTTAATACTTTGTGAAATCAATAAGAACAAGCGTCAAAAGAGTCATAATTTGTTCAAATCGAGCACGTGAATAATTGATTTCCCGTAGAATAATCCATACATTTATCCTTCACTAAAACCTAAAACAAAATGAAAAAGATACAAGGAATAGCATTAGGTCTTGTGCTCATTCTTTCTTACCAGTGCAAACAGGCGAAAAAGGACATGAATGACGCGACCGAAGAGGTTCAGGAATCCATGGATATGGCCAAGGATCAGATGACCGACAATACGCTTACCGTGAACCTGGAGCCAAAAAACGACAGCGGGGTTAGCGGTAAGATTACATTTACCCAAAAAGACGGAATGGTTACCATGCACGCCGAACTTTCAGGGTTGAAGGAAGGGGAACACGCCATCCACATTCACGAAAAAGCAGACTGCTCAGCAGACGATGGTACATCTGCAGGGGGCCACTGGAACCCTACCGGAGAACCTCACGGCAAATGGGGTGATGCAGGGGGATACCACAGAGGCGATATCGGCAACCTGGTGGCCGACGCAGACGGGAACGCAACCATGGATTTCTCTACCGGGGAATGGTGCCTGGGATGCGATGACCCCAAGATGGACCTTATGGGCAAAGGCGTTATCGTTCACGAAGGAGCAGATGATTTCACCTCTCAACCCAGCGGTGCAGCAGGCTCCAGAATAGCCTGCGCAGGAATCATAAAATAAACCAAAACTTCAGGTTTAATTGCTTAAAAGGAAGCTGCAAACCAGCAGCTTTCTTTATGTTTTCAGGCCCTAATATCATTCTATGGAATTGAAGTTATTGGTTCAGCGCTTCCAAAAAAAGGACGTGATCGCCTTTGAAATGTTGTACGACATGTATAGCGAGAATATCCGGGGGGTGATCCATACTATTGTCCGGGATGGCGAACTGGCAGAGGAGCTCGCCCAGGACGTGTTTGTGAAGGTCTGGAACAACTCCGAAAGCTATGACCCCCGCAAGGGTCGCTTCTTTACCTGGATCCTGAACATTGCCCGGAATACCGCCATCGATAAAGTGCGTTCAAAATCCTATAAAAACCGGAAAAAGAACCTTCCCGTACACTACTTCGTAGATATCCTCGAACAGGCCGATTACAAATCGGAAACAGTAGATACCGCCGGCCTGAAAAAAATGCTTATGACGCTGAAATCAAAATGTATACAGCTGATCGAATTGCTATACTTTAAAGGATATACGCAAAGGGAGGCTTCTGAGACTCTGGATATCCCCCTAGGTACCGTGAAGACCAGAAACAGGAATTGTATCTCGCAGTTGAGGGAAAATATTACACTGGAATGGACATAGAAGCATACATAGCATCAGGCATTCTGGAACTCTATGTAGCCGGGGCTCTCAGCGAAGAGCAAAACCTGGAGGTGGATCGCTACGCACGGGAATACCCTGAGATCCAGGAGGAGATTGAGGCCATTGAAGCAAGTATCCTTAAACTGACCAGCACGGCTGCCGTCAAGACCAAAAATAAAAAAGGGTTTGAGGATATCCGAAAAAAGATCAAGGCAGAAGACCCGACTCCTGTGGTAACCATGGAGCGCGGCAGAACCTCCTGGTTCGGCTGGATGGGATGGGCGGCCGCAATAGGCCTGGCGGCCGGCCTCTGGTGGGTGTATAGGCAGTACACAAACCTCAACGCCGAGATGGAGTTGCGATCCAATGAGATACAGGTGCTGCAGGACCAGATATTCCAGGCCCGGAGTGAACGGGACTATTCCAAGCACATATTGCAGATCTTCAGGGACCGGGATGTTACAGTGGTTGCCCTGGAAGGCCAGGATGTAGCACCCGATTCTTATGCCAAGGCCTATTGGGACAAGAATGCGAAGGAAGTATTCATAGACGCAGAGGGATTGCCGGAGCCTCCCCCCGGCAAGGTTTATCAGGTCTGGTCCCTGAAATTATCCCCGCTTACACCGACAAGTATCGGCCTGCTGGAAGATTTCAGCACAGACGAAAACAAAATTTTCGCACTTTCCAATCCCAATGAATCTGAAGGATTTGGCATCACCCTGGAACCCGAAGGGGGAAGCGAAACCCCGACCATGGAACAACTCTATACCCTGGGATCCATTTCTTCCTGACGTTTACCTGTGGAGCTGCCGGGTAGTTGCCGTGAAACAGACGGCAGGTGTATCGCCCGGGCCGCACGATACAGCGGATCCAGGCAAAAGGTCCTCTGGGAAGCCTCCTTCCCTCTATGCTATCCTAAAATTTTTTGGTGAAGAGTAGTGTTTGACCTTAGGTTCAATGCTTTTTCAATAGATTCTGTAAGGCTCTGTTCGCGAGCCAAATCTTGAGAAAAACAGAAAACATTACGGCAAACCAGACAAAAAACAGGAAGTATTCCATAACACATCAGATTTGGGTAAACGATTTGGAAACTGCTTTAATCTTCCCATTGGCCGCAGGTGAGAGGGACGTCCCTACCACCCTGTAATTTGCCATTGGACGGTAAATTTAAGCATTTCATCCAAAATAACCTACAAAAAAGTTAAAATTATCATAATGAAGCCTCTTCTGGGCAGCCCAATACCCAACGCCCGGGAACCTGTGAGTACAGCAGAAAGGCTGTTCCCGGGCAGGGCAAATCCTGAATGCTACAAATTCCTGACCCGGTCTTCCCGCGCCGGTCCCAGTTCATACAGGGATCCCAGAAGCCGGGTTTTCAGAGGGCCTACCTTATCGCTTTCTCCCGTAGCCTTCAAAATCTCAGCCATATGCAATAAAGCGGAAGGTTCAGAGGTCTTTCCCAGAAGGTGTTCTTTGACCAAATCCCCGGCCGCTTCCTGTTGCCCATTTTTATACAGGCTGTATGCCAGCAGGTCATAGGATTTGGGGGTGGGACGATTTTTTACTTCTGTCCGTGCCAGAGAAATAGCCCGGTCGTAGGGCCCGCCTTCTTCAAGGTAATAGTTGGCACTATATGCATTGTACATATCCCCGTACGCGGGATTCCTGAGCTTTCTGAAATAGTCGTCACGGTTTCCGGACTTTCTGGATTCATCACCCATGTAACTCGCTATTTCCGCCTTTAACAGGTAATAGTCCGGTGCCTCATAGGCTTGGGTTACCGAGTCGAGTATCCTAAGGGCTTCGGACGGATTTTTCTCATAGGAAAAAACGATCCAGGCAATGCCTTTTTTGGCATGGGCATTCGCCGGATCCAGGGCCAGGGATTTAAGGTAATAACGATATGATTCCGCTACTCGCCCTGCATGGCCGTAATAATCGGCCAGGTTGGTATAGGTCCATAGCATCAAACCCGGATTTTTGGCCTCCTCAGCTTTATGGGTAGCTTTTTCCATGATGGTAATCGCTTTCTCCTGATCTCCCAGGTGGTCATTATATTTTGCAAGGCGGATCAGATAACCGAAGTTTGAAAAATTCCGGATGCTATCCAGGTATTTTTCTGCGAGCGAATAGTTGCCGAGTTCCAGGTGTATGTCGTAGAGGAGATACTGCGACTGCTTTACCCCACTGCCGAAATCCCTCGCGGCATTAGCCAGTTCCAGGGCTTCCCGGAACCGGTGCTGCGAAATATAGTTGCGGGCCAGGGCCCTGTCATAGGAAGCCTTTCCAATGGCTGCTATTTCCACGGCCTTTTCCAGGGCCTGCTCTGCCTTTTTCAGGTATTCTATTTTTCCGGTTTCCCTGAAGTAGCGGTTGTACTCCCCGGCCACGAATCCGAAACTGATAAGCTGGGTGCTATCGGGGGTTATCTTTGAATTCCACAGCCTGAAGTATTTGGATGTGGTATCGGCCTTATCGACCGAAAGATAGGCGTTGTAATCCTGAGGGTTCGTAATGGATTCCCCCTGCTGGTGTTGGCAGGAAGTAAGGATCCCAACACATAACAGGATGGGCAGGTATAAAGATTTCATGTTTTTTGTATTTATTTATTTATTTTTTGCTATGAAAATGGGTATGGCAAGCCTTGCCTAATCGGGAAACAAAGCGGCGGCCATGCCGGCACTGGTCGTGCCGGCCGGACAGCTGCTTCGACAAATCCCGACTATTCGGGAGCACCCGCATATGGAAAGGTATCCGTAATATTTTCGGCAGTCAGGGCGACCCCGTCCGAGGTCAGCCTGGGCAGGTCTGCCTGCCCGTCCATATCGAGGTCCTGTCCGCTGAAGCGGTCCCCTTCCTGTCCTCCAAAGAGGAGGATGAGGGAAATATCAATGACATCATCCTGCAACCTCCTGCCGGTAAGGCCTACCTCATCCCCATCGGGGACCAGGATCCGGCCATCGTTATCCAAATCAGTGCCCGGATCGAAATAGGTTGTGGGGGCATCCGGCGCCACTTCCAGCACATCAGCCGCCAGCACGGTAGTCAGGGTGGTGGCATCCAGACCCAGGATATTTGGTTCGTAGTTGATATCATTGGGATCCAGTCCAAGCTTGTTGGCATACACGTCGTAATATTGCTCCAGGCGGGCTTCAAAGCCGGCCCGGAAGGCAGCCGCCATTTCAGATGGGATGGTGACATTCTGGGCATCCTTCACACTGGGCTGCCCTTCCATGTCATAACCCAGGACCGTATTGATGCCGGGGCGTCCCATATGGTCTGCCTGGCTGTACGTGCCCGAAAAATCGGGATTCATCCCCATGGTTTCACAAGGGGAGCAGTACATGCCCCCGCAGTCAACCCCGGTTTCGGAGCCGTTCATAATCCCGTCGCCGCAAGTGGCCTGCTGCATGCCGGCCATGCCGTCGTCATTGCTGCATGCGCCCAGCACAGCAATTGCCAATAGGGAAAAACACAAGTATTTTATGGTCATTATTTTCATTTCTTTCAATTTTTAAGGTGAGATTATTGTTTGCTATTCGTAGTTACCCAGGTTTTGTAGACCGGTATCCCCAGGGCGTTTTGTGCGCTGGCCGATCCGAGCATGCCGTTCGGGATTTCGACCACGATTGATAGCGTATTGGCGCCGTCAAAGGTGTCTGTGGCCTGGTCTGGCGGGAGGAAGCCATCCGGAGCCGAATCCACCGCCGGATCGATTACAGCGTTGAACCGGAAAAAATCGAAGAAAAAGGGATCCTGCCTCGGTCCGGCAAACAGGCTTACCCCATTGTCTGTGGTCGCAACGATGGCGTCGGGTCCGGAAATCTCGACTTCCCCCAGGGGGAGGTCCGTCATGACCTTACTGTCTAAACCGGTAGTTGCCGGAGCGCCTGCGAAGAAGTACATATGGCCATCGCGGGGGATCGCCTGAATGACGTAGTCCTCCACCAGGTCGCCATCGAGGTCCAGGTTGATCTCTGTTAGCACCCCTTCATCGAAGGTGCCATAGGCCAGTTCGGGGAGCACATTGGACTGCAAATCCACCACAAAGACGGTATGATCCGAACCTTCTACAGGTTCAAAAGCGTAGAAATCGGCAATATCAGCCGTTGTTCCCGCGGTCGAAGGGGCATCGATGTGATCGGCAGCAACCAGAACGATGCCCGCCATCACAAGGGCTGAGGCCCCCAATATAAGTTTTGATTTTTTCATTTTTAAATATTTTTAGGTTATTACTCATACGTACCTACGCAAACCAGCCGAAGCGGTTTGGTTTTCTTTGTTAAAATCTTGTTAAGGAAAAACAGGACGGAGGTTAATTGAAGGAGGTCCGATACAATTCATACCATAATTTGCGTTACTTTTGACCCTTTAAGAAGCAACCCATGAACCCTTCGGCAGCGGGCTGGATCGAAAAATTCGGGCATCTGGTAAAAAGTGATATTTCCCTGTGTGCCGATTTCACGGACCTTTACTCAAGGTTGAAAGAAACGGGGTTTATCTATGGGATCAATGTGGGCGTCCCCGACTTTATCCTCACGGAACACGCCCTGTCCGAGGATGAAAAAGCCAAGATCAACCTCCTCTGTGGCTTGTATTTCACCTATAGGTTACAGCAACGGGAGGGCCCTTTCCGCAATTTTGTAGAGGCTATTTTCCACTTCTACCGACAGTTGGGGGTAGGAAACATTTCCTTCCTCAATAAAGTACTCACAGGGAAAAAAACGTCGGCCCAACTGGAAAAACTGATCAATTCCAGGATCTATCTGGAGGACAATGTCATCAGTAAGACCTTTAACAGCATCATCACCAATTCCCTCCTGTATATCGATGTCCTCACTTTCCGCAAATTCCTTCAGGGAGAACAGGACATTCGCAGGCATGCGCAGAATCTGGAGTATATCGCCATCAATATCACCTACCATGCCCTGAGTTCGCGTGAAAAAAATGAAAAGGATGAACGCCTCGCCCAATTGTTCGCCTCTTCCCTGACTTTTATCGAAAGTTCAAAAGAACAATTTGATGCCCGGTACCGGGAAAATCTCATCAACCGGTTTTCCCGGGAAGAGAACCAGTATTTCCTGGATGTGGCCTGCCTGACGGTCTGGGAAGACCAGTCACTTGATTACCTCGAATCTGAATTTATCTTTGGGATCGGGAAAGATCTGGGACAGGAAACCGAAGCGATTTCCAAAGCGCTGAAAGACGTCGCACGATTCTTCGAAGAGAATGCCCAGCACATTCCCCATCTCCGCCATCACAATCTGGCCATCCAATTCTACGATAGTATGTCGCGGGTGGTAGACAAGCTGATCATGCGAAACAGCAAAAGGCTTCTCAGGGAATTATCCGAAAGCAAGGAACTGGTATATCTCCTTTCCAAATCCACTGTCAAGGAGCTTAATGCCGAGGAGAAAAAAAAGGTACAGGACCAGTTGATAGATATCTTTAAAAGCATTCCGTCACTGGCTATATTCCTGCTCCCGGGAGGGGCGGTCCTGCTCCCGATCTTTATCAAGCTTATCCCCAAACTTCTGCCTTCAGCTTTTGACGAAAACCGGGTGGATTAACCGCCAAATTCAAGCCGAAAATCAACTATAAGAAATATTTATAGTAATTTATTTGGATACGTATTAAATTATAATTCAGTAATTTATGCGTATTTATTCTAACCATAACTTAAAGTCTTTGACACGGTCTCGGCTTACGATGATCTCGAGCCCCTGGAAGCGGTTCATTTTGATTTTAAGGCGCGAATTGGTATAAGCAATGATATCTTTTATATAATTGATGTTGATGTAAAATTTCCGGCTCACCCGGAAGAAAGTTGCCGGATGTAAATCGGACTCCAATTGTTCCAGGGTCGTTTCCAGGAGGTAGTTTCGCCCGTCACCGGTAGCTGCATAGGTGCCTTTATTTTCGCTGTAAAAGCATTCGATCTCATCGGCATTCAGGATCTTCAGGTGTTGCCCTACCCTGGCGGTAAAACGCTTTTTAAATTCCCGGTCCACCGGGTTAACGAGTAGTTTCTTGATGTCTTCGAAATCCAGCACCAGTTTCCGGTTGCCCGGCTGGAGTTTTTCATATTTGGTTACGGCTGCCCGAAGTTCTTCTTCGTCAATGGGCTTCAAAAGGTAGTCGATGCTGTTGAGTTTAAAGGCCTGCAAGGCATACTCATCATATGCCGTGGTGAAGACAATGGCACTGCCTACGTCGACCAGGTCAAAGATCTCGAAACACAGGCCATCGGATAGCTGGATGTCCAGGAATATAAGGTCTGGGTGTTTATTTTCCTGAAACCAAGCCACCGCCTCAGACACTGAATGCAGCATCGTGGCTACTTCGACGCCCATTTCCCCCAGCAAACGCGATAACCTTCTGGCTGAAGGTTTTTCATCTTCAATTATGATCACTTGCATATGGAACTATCTTTAGTAAATATTGGGTTGTCCGGGAAGCTGATTTTAGGCGCCCTCTCGTATCCGGGGATATAATAGAAGCTTAGCAGCATGATCACTGAAATTTTTGTGAATCCTCCCGGTCGTCCTCCATGAATTTCCGGATCATCCCCTGTTCCCATTTCTTACCTAAAAATGGGTTCAGGGAAAATGTGTGCGCCGCGTGAAACATCAGGCCAATGCCCCAGAATATTAGGGTGAAGAAATGTCTGGCCTGCCAGAATGATTGGCCTTTTTCCAGGGTTGACATGAAAATCATCAAAAGGATAAAAGCATTTACAATAAGGTATGCGCCAAGGTGCCCGTAAAATCCCCTGAGCTCTCCCACCCTTTTTTTGGCTCTCCGGTATTTCTCCCTTTCGGAGGCGGTTCGTTTGTTATGTTCTTCCAATCCTTTCATTTCCTGATAGATTTTCGATATCCTGAATTTACTCCCATTTTTGGTTCTGTTCGTCTTCATGCATGAACTCCCTGATTTTGCGTTCCTCCCAATCCCTGTTGAAAAAAGGATTCAGGTTAAAAACGGATATGGCGTGGATTCCCAGCCCCAACCCCCATCCGAACGCGGCCCAGAGGAACCACATATAGTTCCAGTCATTGGTCCAGTAATTGATGAATGCCAGGAGGGATATAATCAGTATATACGAGGTCAGGTTACCATAAAATTTCCGGAGCTTCTCCACTCTCTGTTTTGCGCGGAGGTATTTATATTCCTTGCTTTCTTCTTTCATAAAATGATTCTTTCGATGATTATCTTCTTGATAAAGGTCCGATGATATTGCCAAACATCAAATAGTGCCGTCCTGAATCGGCTAATCTGCAGGATGAATTGTCTTTTGTGCGGGATGGGGCAGCATCTCTTCTAAAAATCATCCTTTTCCATTAATTCCCGGATTTTCTTAGCCTCCCAGTTCCTGCCCCATATCGGATTGTTGCCATAAGCATCCCAGCCGTGCATCAATAAGCCGAATCCCCAGCCGAGCATGGGAAAGACAACCCAGGGAAAATGGGTTGTCCTCCAATTGAGCCAGGCCAGCAAAGGGATTACCAGGCAATAGGCCACCAGGTTCCCGAAAAACCCCTTGATCTTTTCCACGCGCTCCCTGGCCTTCTGATAACGTTTATCTTCAAGATACGCTTCCTGTGTTTCCATAAAGGCAATTTGTTTTGTTAATATGGGCAGGCGCACTTCAAATTCGGAGGCCGTCTTATTGATGACTACCTGCCGGTCTGTTAACATCCCATAGCGTTGTTTTATATTGTGCAGGCCCACGCCACTACTTTTTTTCACCACTTGTTTCTCCTGCAGGTTGTTTGTAATCACCAACATCCCTTCGGATTCGTATACCCGAAGCCGCAATGGCCTGGAAGCGGTCACCATGTTGTGTTTTACCGCATTTTCCAACAGCAACTGGAGGGAGAGGGGAACAATTTTGGCTTCGGGTTGCCGGCTGGTTTCCGGAATATCTAAAACAATGCTGTCTTCAAACCTCATTTTCAGCAGTTCCACATAGGTTTTGGCAAATTGTAATTCTTCATCGACGGTTACCAGGTCCTTGTGCTTCTGTTCCAACACGTATCGGTATACTTTAGACAGGGCTGTTGTAAATTTCTGCGCCTGCCCCGGGTCTTCCTCAATCAGGCTGGTCAGTACGTTCAGGCTGTTAAAAAGAAAATGAGGATCCAACTGGTGCTTCAGGGCGTCGAACCTCGCAGAGGCCGTACTGGCAATTATCTTTTGTTCCTTGACCTTGGTTTCCTGCCAGTGTTTGTAAAAATAAACCGCGTGAAAGATCACTGATATTACCAGGGTTATCATCAATGCCACAGCATAATACAGGACACTTTCACCTTCAAGAAACTGTTCCCAGCTCTTGCCTTCCAGGCTCGTTTCGACCAGGACGCGTATCAGGAAAACCCCCGCCATGGTAAGGATAATGCTGCCCACAGCGCCTATCAGGATGCGGTACCCGGAGTAGCGCAACCAGAATTTACGGCGACTCAGGAATTCGAAAAATCCCTTGTTTACAAAGGTCAGCACCACCGAATACAGGAAGGTATACCGCGCATCCTTCAGGAAGCGGTCATCGAGCAATACTTCTCCTGTAGCGAGATACATGAGCCCCAGGGTGAACAGGCACAGGATTGTCCCTATCAGCAGGCCCAGAAGCAGGTTTTTCAACGGTGATTTCATGTTCTTTTACTTTTCTTTTTTCCTTCCCTTCAATGGCAGCCAATAGCGCCTTGCACATTCTTGAGGCCTGGTTACAGACTAAAGGTATCAAAAGTTCGCATTTCCCAGGCCCGGCGGCAGCAAACCAAGCTTGCTACTCGCGTTTTGGCAGGACAAAGATGGAAGCTGTACGGCCTGCGCGAAACATATTCGGACTGAATTGTCGTTTCCGCCGGATGGATTGTAATGGAGGCGTCCGGATGGAAATTTCCTTACCTTGGTACGGTAATCCTAAATCTGATGAAACATGTATATCCCCCATCAATACAGGCAGGAGGATCCCAAACGGGTGAAGGAATTTATCAGGGAGCATAGTTTCGGCATCCTGGTCAACCAGGTAAATAATAAGCCCGTGGCCACCCACCTCCCCATGGAACTGGAGGAAATGGCCCATGGTAAGCTCCAACTGGTTGGGCATATAGCAAAGGCCAACCCACAATGGCATGCCTTTAAGGAACCTCAGCAGGTTTTGTGCATTTTCAATGGCCCACACGCCTACGTTTCGTCTTCCTGGTACCGGGAGGAGGAAGTCCCTACCTGGGACTATATGGCGGTTCATGTGTATGGGCGCCTGGAAGTACTGGGCCAGGATGCCTTGTACGCATCCCTGGAACGGCTTGTAACCCGGTATGAAAAGCAATCCAAAGAGCCCGTAAGCCTTTCCGGGATGTCGGTAAAGACCTTGCGGCAGATACACGGGATAGTAGGCTTTAAGGTTGCAGTTGACGATGTTCAGGCGGCCTACAAACTATCACAAGGCCGGCCCGGGGACCATGCCCGGATCATTCAGGAACTGGAAGCCCGCGGAGATGCGGGATCCCGCGCCGTGGCAGAGGCCATAAAAAAACAGGAGGAACCCGGTTCTAAATAAAGTGTAGCCTGCCTGTAAGCAGTTCCTTGTAGGACCTGCTTACCGGGATGACCTTCCGGTTGATCTCAAGGTGGGAATCGGCCAACACATCCAATTTGGAAATATTAACCACATAGGAGCGGTGCACCCTTAGGAAGTGGTTGTCCGGAAGTTCACTTTCTATGGTTTTCAGGGTACATACCAATAAATACTTCCCTTTGTTGGTAACCACGTTACAATAATTCCGCTCCGCCTCAATATAAAGAATATCCTCCAGGAGCAATTTCACCATTTTCCCGTGGTGCCTCACGAAAATCCGGTCATCCATAACCTTCAACCCGACATTGGATCTGGACCCGTCCTGATCGTCAAAAAGGATTTGTCCGGCAACGAGGGCGATGGTCCTTTCGAGGTTCAGGGAATTAAAGGGTTTGGAAATATAAGCCCGGGGATGGGTCTCCCTGGCCTTTGCAAAGGTTGCTTCATCCACATTGGCGGTGAGGTAGATAATCGGGATGTCTTTTTGGCTTAAGATGGCATGCGCTGTCCGGATCCCGTTAATGGCCCCTTTCAGGTTTATATCCATAAGGATCATGTCGGGAGGGTTTAATTTAACGTGGGAGATCGCCTCCTCCCCCCTCGATTCGATCCCCGTTACTTCATAGCCCAGCTTGCTGAGCTGCAGGGAGATGTTCGCAGCGATGATCATGTCATCTTCAACAATCAGGATGCGTATTTTTCGGTCCATAATCAAGCGGCTTTAGTATAGTTAAATTCAAAGGAGACAGAGGTTCCGGTTTGATGGTTCAGGCGCATTTTTCCATCCAACTGCCTGGTAAGCAACTCGATGAGCCGGGTACCGAACCCGGTTCCCAAAGTGTGGCCTTCCTGCTTGCCTATTCCATCATCCGAGACATCCAGATACAGCCTTTGCCCCACTTCCTTCAGGGAAATGGTTATTTCTCCATCAGACTTATGGGGGAATGCATATTTAAGCGAATTGGTCAGCAATTCATTTACGATCAGCCCTATGGGGACTGCCAGGTCCACATCCAGTTCCAAGGGCTTCATCGCGAAGGATATCTTTACCCGGTCCTGCGCGTCATAGGTGCTTAGGATCTGGTTTCCAAGGTTTTCAAAATAGTCTTTCATCTCAATAGCCGCCAGGGACTTACTTTGATAGAGTTTCTGGTGGATCATGCTCATGCTTTGTACCCGTTGCTGACTTTTCTGCATGGCTTCGGCTATTTTGGGATCACAAATCTCCGATGCCTGCAAGGCCAGGAGGCTGGATACCACCTCCAGGTTATTCTTCACCCGGTGGTGGATCTCTTTCAACAGGAATTCCTTCTCTTCATTTTGTTTCTGGAGCAGCTTGTTCTTCCTGCGGTTGCTTTTCACGGCTTTATAAAGCAATATCAGGTACAGCAGTAGCAGGGCGGTTATGGCAATGATAAGCGTTTGACGCGCCTTCTGTTTCTGGATCTGCGTTTTCTGCTGTTGAATGGTATTGTCTTTCTCAGCCACATGGTACTCGGTTTGCAGCAAGCTGGTCCTTTTGTCAGACGCCTCGGTAAAGATAGCGTTCTTCAATTCATCGTAGCGCGACATGGCCTGATAGGCCTGCTGATAGTTGTGATTTCCCGCATAGGCTTTACCGAGGGTCTCATAAGCCTGGCTCAGGAAATACTCGTCCCCGAAATCCTCAGTGGCCACTTCGAGGCATTTTTCCAGGCTTTCTATTGCCGAAATATATTTCCCCTGAAAGTTCTGCAGCTTGCCTATGGAAAGCCAGGACCGCATAGCCATGAAATTATTATCCAGCAACTGCGCATATTTCAAAGCTTCGAGGCCTGCTTTTTCGGCCTGGTCATATTCATTTCGGTAGGTATATAAGTCGACCAGGGAGATATACACGTCACTCAGGTTGTTGTAAAACCCGTACCGCTCGCCTATGGCTATCGCATGCTGATAGTGGCTTAGGGCTTCGTCGAAGTTTTTAAGCGCCAGGTAGTCATTGCCCACAACATAGAGGGTAAAATCGTAATCCAGGTCGTTAATCCCGCGTTCAGCGAATAACTCCAGGGATTGCAGCCCATATTCAAGGGCCTGTTGGTATTTGGACTGTTTCCAAAAAATATTGCTCAGGTCGCTGTAAGCCAGTGCTTCCCCTTTGATATCCCCCAGCTTTTTTGATATCCCGAGGGAGATCAGCGCGTAATCCGTCGCTCTGTCCAGTTGCCCCTTCCTTTCAAAAACATAACCCAGCTGGGTGTTAAGGAATGGAAGGTCCGCCTCAGGTACTTTAGCTTTGGCATCTTCCAATACCGTACGCGCACTATCGAGGTGTTCCATGCGGAGCAGAATGGCGCCCAGGGTAATCTGGAATCTTCCTTCCCAGACCCTGTTTTTTTTAATGCGAACAGAATCCAGGCCCTCGCGGGTGATTTCCAGGGCTTTTATAAGATTGCGCGTATGCCAGTAATAGGCCAGATCATTCCAAAGGGAAAATTTCAGGGAGTCGGGTTGCATCCTTGGGAGTGCATCTTCCAGGGTCTGTAAATAGGAAGGGCCGAAATTATCCGTATTAACGAATACCTTGTTGTAGGAATTTTCACGGTCCGGGTTGAATATCTGGCCCATACTCTCCCCTGTTCCAAAAAAAACGAATATGAACAGTAAAAATACTGGTAACCAGTTATTTCCCATTTCGTACGGCTTAGGAATAAAGGGTGAAATGAGGCTCTTAAATATACAAAAATATTGGCTCGCCCCGCTCCTGCTAAGTAAATTATAGGCTTCGGACAATCTGGGTACCCCTTCGTCCTAGTCGGGTTGACGGGAGCCGTCTAAGTGCGTTCATTAGCAGCTGCGGTAGTTTGATTCCGGGATTCCATGATACGCTCTTTCATTTTGTCGTCAATGCTTGTTGCAATGACCCTGTCGTGCAAGGATCAACCGTCCCGGGAAATGGCCCTATTAGGCAAGCCAAGGGATAGTGTTATCCTGGATAATATACACACCTACTTTGATTCGCTCTGGAACCTGAAAGACACCACCTATTTAAGGAAGATCAGCGGGCCCGGGTTTGTCCGGATCCTAAACGGCATCCCGGTGGCTGAAGGCAGAAGGGAAATGCAATCGCACCTGCACGTATTCTTTTCGGCCTTCCCCGATTTGAAATGCACCCTTGACCGGGTTTTTATAGAGGACCATACGGCCTTTATCCTGTGGACTACAGAAGGAACCAATACGGGCGTTTACGGAGAAGTGGGCGCGACCGGGAAAAAAGTGAAGATCAACGGCATGGCACAAATGAACTTTGACGAGGAGGGAAAATTGTTCCAGGAATACGTCTATTACAATGACCTGGAACTTTTACAGCAACTAGGGTATACCCTGGTTCCCCCTGTGCTCGAATAAGCTGACCAATAGCAATCGAATTGTCTAATTATAAATGCGAAACACTATGAAACCTTTTAAATTACTCTTTTTAGCAGTTTTATGCCTGCTGGCCGGACCCCTGCTTGCCCAATCGGAGAACTACGAGACCTTCAGGGTCCACGAGGATGTTGTAAAACCGTCCAAAGTATCAGATTATGAAGCCGTGGCGAAAGAATTCCTTGGCAACTTAAAGAAATACAATATCCAGGATATGAATTTCATTGTTGCCAATACCGATGACAACCGGTATTTGTATGTGTCGCCCCTCGAGAATATGGCCGAACTGGACAACCCCCTTTTCCGCACACTTTCCGAGAAAATGGGGAAGGATGCCTTGGTCGCTTTATTTCAGAAGATGGATAAGTGCTACGATACCGAACAAGACTATATCCTGCATTTGGACAAGGAACTTACCTATATGCCGTCTGGCATCACCCAAACCCCTGAAGGGCGTGATTACCGCAAGTTCCATTATCTGTGGGTAAGCCCTTCCAACCGGGACGCTGTCCGGGAAAAGATGAAGGCCATTACCGAGCTGTTCGCCAGTAAAGGCTCCAAAGAATATTATCGCGTTTACCGCAGTGGTTTTGGGGTTAGGGGGGAATTTTACATGGTGGCCGTAGCTGCCAAAGATGAATTGGAATCAGCACAGTTGTCCATGGACAACAGCAAATTGCTGGGTGATGAAGGCAAGAAGGCTTTCGACGCCCTGTTTTCCAGCCTTTTGAAATACGAGCAGGTAAGCGGTCGCATGCGACCGGATCTGTACTACCAACCTGCCAACTGAGGCAGGTTTGACCACCAAAATACGGCCAGACTGAAATTTGGCCTGTTAATCCAACATAAAAACCAATACGATGAAATCATTATTTGTACTGCTGATCTCAACAGGGCTGTTGCTGGCCTGTAAAGACCAAACACCACCGCGATATGCCTCTGCTTCCCCGGAAATAGATTCGGTTAAAACTTTGATTAAAGACTACGAAGACGGGAACTGGGAAGGGTGGACCGGACATTATGCGGACACCGCCCAGGTTTACCACAACAGCACAGACGCCATAAGCCCGCAACAGTTAAAAGAGGGGTTGCAGGGGATTCTCGCCAATGCATCCGAGTACCACTTTGCCGATGACGATATCTTCTATGAGATGGTCATCGATGACGATGGCGAAAAATGGGTGAATTTCTGGGGTAACTGGGAAGGCTCCCTGGCAGCCAACGGACAGCACTTGACTGTTCCGGTGCACCTCACCCTGCAATTCGTCGATGGCAAGATTGTGGAAGAGCACGGCTATTACGATTTGTCCAAATACCAGGCGGCCATGCAGGAAATAAAGGCTGCTGAAATGAACGAAGAGGAGTCTATGGAGGAATAAGACCCCCAGGCGCCATTATATTTAAGGTCCCCGACAGGCCTCATATTTACAATGCAACGAGGAAGCCCTGAACAATCAGGGCTTCCTCGTTGAGGGTATCTCAATCCCTTTTCATATATTTCATCCTGATTCGGGAAGATCCGGGATCTATTACGGAAAGATCCCCCCAGTTCCTCAACCAATCTCTACCATATGAAAAGAGCCTTACTGACCGTTTTTCTGGCTGTGTTTATCGGAATCCATGCTTTTACTCAGGAAAAGTCCCCGTTGGAAGTCCTGGATATTTACAACATGGAGTATGTATCGGATGCGCAGATCTCCCCAGACGGCACCCGGATCATTTACGTCCGGAACTTTAAGGACGTCATGACCGACCGAAATCTTTCAAACCTCTGGATGGTCAATGCAGACGGGAGCCACAACCGTCCCCTGACCGTTGGGAACCAGAACGACGGTTCTCCCCGTTGGGCTCCGGACGGCACCAGGATTGTCTTTACATCCAATAAGGAAGACGACCGCACCAAGCTCTATATGATGTGGATGGACTCCCGGCAAATGGTGGCCCTTACCAATACCGCCGAGGCGCCCAAAGATATTTCGTGGTCGGCAGACAGCCGGCATCTGGCCTTTACCCTTTTTGTGCCGGAAAAAAAACAATCGCCTGTCAAATTGCCCGAGAAACCCGAAGGGGCCAAATGGAATAAACCGCCGATCTATATTGATAAAATGACTTACCGGTTTGATGGGCAGGGGTACCTGAAAGATGGCCACGACCAGATTTTCACGCTTTCCGTGGAAGGGGGGACTCCCGTGCAGCATACATTTTCCGAAATGGATCATGCAGCACCCCAATGGGCTGTCAACGGAAAGACGATCTACTTTTCGGCCAATCTGCATGAAAATCACGAATATGATCCCCTTAACAGCGAGATCTACCGCCTGGACCTTCCGGGTGGCAAGGTAACTCCCCTGACGAGTCGCCAGGGCCCGGACCAAAGCCCTGTTGTATCCCCGGACGGAGGCCTGATTGCTTTTACGGGGTTTGACGACCGGTATCAGGGCTACCAGGTGACCCACCTGTATGTAATGAACCAGGATGGTTCGGGGATTCGGGAACTAACCCCTACCCTGGATCGGGATGTGGTCAATGCGCAATGGGAAGCCAACGGGAAAGGGCTCTATTTCCAATACGACGAATCCGGGGATACGAAAATCGGCCACGTGGCCCTGACGGGGAAAGTCCGCACCCTCACCGAAGGCCTTGGGGGTTTATCCCTGGGGAGACCTTATAACCAGGCGTCCTTTTCCGTTTCGGGCGACAATCGCCTGGCCTATTCCCTTGGGGGTACTACCCATCCCGCAGACCTGGGAATTTGGGCGAAAGGCGAAGACCAAAGGCTCACTGCCCTGAATGATGACCTTTTCTCTTTCCGGGAACTGGGCAAAGTGGAGGAAATGAGCTGGCAATCGTCTTATGACCAACAAGAGATACAAGGCTGGCTGGTGACCCCCCCCCACTTTGACCCCTCTAAAAAATACCCATTCATCCTGGAAATCCACGGGGGCCCCTTTGCGAGCTACGGTTCCGTTTTTTCGGCCGAAATTCAGCTCTACGCCGCTGCCGGCTATGTGGTATTGTATGCTAACCCAAGGGGCAGCACCAGCTACGGAGAGGCCTTCGGCAACCTGATCCACCACGATTATCCAGACCATGACTATGACGACCTCATGTCCGGGGTGGATGCCGTCCTGGATAAGGGGTATATTGACCAGGACAATCTCTTCGTGACCGGGGGGAGCGGAGGCGGGGTTCTCACTGCGTGGATCGTAGGGAAAACAGACCGATTCCGGGCCGCGGTTGTCGCCAAGCCCGTAATCAACTGGTATAGCTTTGTCCTTTATTCTGATAATCCGGGCTTTTTTTACAAATACTGGTTCCCCAACAAACCCTGGGAAGACCCGGAAAACTACCTGAAGCGATCTCCCCTGAGTTATGTGGGTAACGTGACCACGCCTACCATGTTGCTGGTCGGGGAAGAGGATTACCGTACCCCCATTGCCGAATCCGAGCAGTTCTACGCGGCCCTCAAGCTTCAAAAAGTGGAAACTGCCATGGTACGCATCCCCGGGGCCTCCCATGGGATTGCCAACAAGCCGAGCAACCTGGTAGCCAAGATCAGCAGTATACTGACCTGGTTTGATAAATACCGCAAAAAATAAGAGCCACAGCCCATGAGATTTTTCAGGCCATTCCGAAACCAATTGGCAGAACGCGGGCCACTGACGCGGTACGCCCTGTACGCACTGGGTGAAATAGTACTCCTGGTGATCGGTATCCTCCTCGCCCTGCAGATCGACAACTGGAATGAAAAACGCAAAAATGCAGCCATGAATCGGATCATGCTGCAACAATTACAGGAGGAAAATCGCAACAATATTGCCGGACTCATGGAAGACAAGGCTTTGCAGGATACTATCGTGACGACCATTACCGATTTCATGGATTTCCTGAGGCAGGATGTAGTTCCGCTGGATAGCCTACAACTTCGTATTTACCTTGCCAGCCTCGCCAACAGCACCTCCTACACCTTTTCCGAGAACTACCTGTTAAGTTATATCAATGCCAACCAGCAGGAACAAACGGAGCTCAGCAGGCAATTGTCAGAATTGCATTCCAACCAGACAGACCTTCACTATATCTCAGAGAAGGGCCTGGAAAACCGCCTTGAAAATTTCTTTCAATACCTGGAAGAAACTGTGGATTTCTATGACCTCAGCATAACCAACTACACGATTTTTTCGACTTTGAAATTCAGGAACCGGATCGCCCTGATACGGGCCCTGGAAGTAGAAAAGAACAGGCAGTATTTCCGAACCCTCCGGCAGGAACAGAAGGTGGATTCCCTGATCAGTAACTACCTGGGTTTGGGCTCCCCTTCCCCTTCCTGAAGGACACAGTCCGTTAAAACGGATTTCCCGAACCCGGGAATGCCCAATTTTCATTACATTTAAGTAAATATTCCGCCATGATCAACAGCAAATTCTGGCAGGCCTTTTTTGCCCTGGCTCCCCTGGGTTGCCTTTTTATCCTGCTCACTGGCTATTTTATTTTCCTGCTGTCCATCATGGGCAGTATGCACGGGTGGGAAATGGCTGAAGAAGATGCACCATTAGCTGTTTTCGGAGGGTTGGGGATCTTTTTCCTGCTGCTATTTCTTGTAGTGATGATTTCCCTGGGAAGCCTGGTGTTTTACATTGTGCACGCTTCCCGTAACCCCCGTTTAAAGCACAACAATATGCTGGTGGTCTGGATACTGTTGTTTGTATTCGCCAACGGCCTCGGACAATTGATATACTGGATCATTGAGATCCTGAGTGTTAAGGATCCTCAGGCCTAAATTCCCTAGAGATGCCCACAAGACGAAATTTCATACTGCAAACCGGCCTGGCGGCAACTGCCCTGGGCCTGCAACCCTATACCCCTTTTGCAATGACCAGACCCTCTGTTGCCCCCTTAAAACTATCACTTGCCCAGTGGTCCCTGCACCGCTCCCTGGAAGCCGGCCGGGTGCATGCAGAGGACTTCGCTTCCATTGCGAGGAATGAATACGGCATCAATGCCGTTGAATACGTCAATAGTTTTTATTCAGGGCATGGGGAAGATGAGGGCTTCTGGAAGGATATGCGTACCAGGGCCGACAATGAAGGGGTCAGGAGTTTACTTATCATGGTGGATGGCGAAGGGGAACTGGGAGCCCCCACCAAAGAGGAACGCCGGCAAGCCGTGGAAAATCATTTGAAATGGATACGTGCCAGTAAGATACTGGGTGGCCATTCCATCCGGGTAAACGCTTTTGGCCGGGGAAATCGGGATTCCCTTGAAGGAGCCCTGACAGAAAGCCTGGGGAACCTGGCCGATTACGGGAAACAAGCCGGTATCAACATCCTGATTGAAAACCACGGCCTTCATACGTCGGACGCGGCCTTTATTGTAGGCATCATCCGGGAGGTGAATTCCCCATACCTGGGAACCTTGCCCGATTTTGGCAACTGGTGCCTTAGCGTGGAATGGGGCAGTACGCAGGGCAACACCTGTAAAGAAATATACGACCCCATTAAGGGAGTTGGGCAATTCCTCCCTTTTGCCAGGGGGGTAAGTGCCAAATCCTACGATTTCGGGAAGGATGGAGATCAAACCCTGATCGATTATCCGGGTTTGCTGCGGTTAGTCAAGGAATCGGGGTATGAGGGGTACATTGGGATCGAGTATGAAGGGATGGCCCTCAGCGAACCGGAGGGGATCCGTGCCGCCAAAAAACTCATTGAAAGGATATGGGACGGGCTGTAAGCAAAAGACCAAAGCAGTAGGCTCATCCATGGCAAAATGAGGGGCTGCTTTGGTCAGCATTGCACAAATCAAACCAAAATCAAGGGTCTTCTAAACCTGTTCTCCTTTAGGTCTTAATCTTCAAATTCGAGGTTTGCCATATTCGAATAGCGCGAGTTATCGACGTTCATAATCCACAGGTTGTCATCGTATTTCCCGTGCAATCCCGTCCTGTAGGCATCCAGGGCTTCCTGGTTGCTGTCATAGTGGGCCAGGTATACGTAATTCAGCCCATTTTCAGGGTTTTTAAAGTATTTTACATCCAGGCCTTTTTCCTTCATGTCATGGACGAATTTCTTCAGGTATTTCTGCGTCCTGAAGACGTTGGCCACCATGTAATGGCCCTGCGGGATCCCATTGGCCACAGCCATATGGCGTACAACAAGGTCCCTTGGGTCCCTGAAACCTTTACCCTTCACGGAGGTTCCCCCTGAATGCACCACTTTGGTCTCCACCTTTTGGGACATCGTACTGGCCATGGAAGCATTGTATTCGGCCACCGACATTTGGTCTCCTGCCCCTGCACCGGCACTTTGGAAAGCATAGGCCGATTCATCAGTCATCTCGCGTTTTACAGACCGCATCACCAGTTCGAACCGCCTTTCCGAATCGGCCACACGGGCCATTTCCAGGGAATCCTGCCGGTAGATCATCTCATCGAGCAACATCTGGGTCTGCTGGTACTTATTTTCCAGTTCCGACAAACGTTTAAGGAGCATTTCGGTATCATCACTAACAGGCTCCTCCAAAACGTAAGCACCGGTATCTTTCGCGATGTGCTGTACCACTTTTTCGGTCAGGTTGGGGGTGAAGGAATACGCCAGGGAGAATTCGTGGGTAGTCCCCAGGTTCCCCATGGCATCGGTCAGGCCTTTTTCAAAGTTGTATCCGATGGAGAGCCGGCGGTTCAGGTTAAACCCGGTTCCCACCGAAGCGCCGTAATAACTGTCGTAACCGCCCTGAAGCCATCCCAGTTTCGGCAGGTCCAGGATCACCCCTCCGCCGTAGGTAAAGGTGCTGCTTCCCACTTTGCGGATCCGGGCCAGGGGCATGAGGCGAGCTTCTTCAAAGATCCCGTCGCGGGAGGCGAAGCCATGCGTATACTGCAAGTGGCCGGAAAATGTCTTTTCCGAGAATTCCGTGAGCATCCCGCCACCTTTCAGGTTAAAATCCATAAGGTTTTCCGCAAAGATCCCCACATCGAAAGGCCCGACTGCCAGGTTTAAGCCCGGCTGAATGGCGATGATGGAACTGTCTTCCAGGGCATCCAGGGCGGGGTCGTCCTGTACGGTTACCACTTCGTGGTTGTCAAAAGTGCTTTGATAATAAGGGATGTTGACACCGAAGGTAAGCACGCTCTGTTCGCTCAGGCGAACCCCGTAGGCGTAGTTAGCCATGGCCCCGATATTGGAGATCACCCCCTCACGTTGGTTGTAGATGCTAAGCCCGAGTCCGATCCGGTCGTTGATCCGGCCGCTGTAACTCAGGAAATAGTCCTGTTTGTTGTTGTCAAAAGCCGCTGCCTGGTTGCGGTGGAAAAAATTGATGTAGGACTTGTTCTCCCGTACCGTGGAAAAGGTAGGGTTTACCAGGAACCGGTTAAACTTTAAAAGGTTCTGGAAGGGGACGTCGTAGGTGACATACGGATTCTCATCCTGCGGGAATGCCATGGCCATCACGAACAGTGCCGGAAGGATCCAGCTGACCCTTCCACATGATCCGTTCAGAATCGAAGTAGTTTTACACAACATAAGCGTTTGGTTAAGTTCGTTTTCCGGATCCCGGAAACAGCCTCCTGTAAGATTTGGGTATATAAATAAATGAATTGGGAGTCAGGATAAACCTGTGGAGACGATTTGGGGGAACATAGGTTAACGAATTGATTTGAGCACCTGAAAGGTACCGTGTTTACGGTTGAAAACCCAATTTTTTCGACGAACTGCCGCCGACCGACCGGTCGGTCATCGCACCTTTTATCGATGCCGTCCGATGCCCCGTACTATGGGAGACACGCGCGACTTAGTAAAATTTTTCCTACAGTTTTCGCGATTAGGGTGGAATTTTAAGATTTTATGGCGGGATTAGCCGTGGATCGGGATCGCCGAAACGTATCTCTAAATGTACATTTTGCCGGTCCGTGGCGACCGGTAACATTATCTGAAGATATCTCATCGTCGGTCCCGGTAGCATCCCCTTTGTTACGATTCATCCCCTATCTCTGACAATTCGGTCATTCAGGATTTTATTCTGACTTCTCAGGTTGCATTTTCGCCCTGTAAAATCAAACCCAGATACCATGAAGACGCTGGCCTTTTTATTAGGACTCTATTTTAGCAATTTTCTCAGCCAAACCGCAGCCCTGCGCCGGGAAGTACCCCCTGTTGAACAATTGAAAACCGGAGCTGTACAAATTTTGGCAGAGGAGGTACTACCCCTGGCCTTTGCAACAGCGATATCTTCCCGTGCAAGGTCATCCGGATGTCGGGCGGGGGCACCAGATAATCCGCCCCTCACAGGAGAACTGGCCGCGGGCATTTGCGATTAAATATGCGCAAGGAAACCCGGGCTATGCCTTCGGGCTTTAACAGGGTTTCAGAAGACAAAAGTCCTGCCGGGAGCAGGACTTTCAAAATAGTTGCCGGGTCTGGATCAGATATCTTCCGCCAGCCATGCTTTCATCATCCATAGCGTCTTTTCCTGCTCGGTAATGAAATCGCTCATCATGGCATTGGTCCCTTCATCATCCGCTTCGTCTGAAGAATCGAGGATCCTGCGTTCTATGATCAGCAATTCCTTTAACGAATTGACAATAAGGCGGATGGCTTCCTCATCCTCCGATACGTTTTTTCCTACCGGTACACGGGATTGTTGGATGTAATCCTCAAAAGTATGGAAAGGTACCCCGCCCAGGGTCAGGATGCGCTCTGCTATGGCATCCACCTTGAGGTTGGCATCGTTATATAATTCTTCAAATTTGGGATGCAGCTCAAAAAAGCGCTTCCCTTTAATGTTCCAGTGAATGCCCCTCAAGTTCTGATAATACCGCTGGAAATTCGCCAGCAGGCTATTCAGGTCTTTGCTTATGGCATCTGATTTCACGGCGCTCAGGCCTATGCTGTTAACTTTCATGATCTTTAGATTTTACATAAAGTTATTAAATATATCCGGCTAGTGTTATAAATTTTATTGATAGTTTTTATACTTTTATCATGCAAAATTATCTCAATGACCATCACCCAGTTGCAATATGTACTGGCTGTCGCGGAGTACCAGAATTTTACCCTGGCCGCTGAAAAAAGTTTTGTTACCCAGCCGACCCTGAGCATGCAGGTGCAGAAGCTGGAAGACGAACTGGGGGTGTTGATTTTTGACCGCAGCAAGAAACCGATTAAGATCACGGAGGCCGGAAAGAAGATCGTAGCCCAGGCCAAGAATATTGTCAATGAAGCCGAACGGATCCGGGACATCGTGGATCAGGAAAAGGGATTCATCGGGGGTGAATACACCCTGGGGATCATCCCCACAGTGATGCCTACCCTCCTGCCCATGTTCCTTAAAACCTTTATCAACAAATACCCAAAGGTAAACCTGGTTATAAAGGAGCAGAGTACGGAAAGCCTGATCCGCAATATACAGGATGGCCATTTGGATGCCGGGATCGCAGCCACCCCCCTTGAAATCGAATTTATAAAGGAATGGCCGCTTTATTACGAACCCTTCGTGGGGTATATCCCCCCTAATCACCGTTTGGGCAAGGCCAAAACCCTGACACCCGAAGACCTGGATATCAATGATATCCTGCTGTTGCAAGACGGGCACTGTTTCCGGGATGGGGTAATCAACCTCTGCAAGGCCAGTAAAAATTATTCTGAAGAGCATTTTCAACTCCAGAGCGGCAGTTTTGAAACCCTTATAAACCTGGCCAATGAAGGATTGGGAATGACGCTATTGCCTTATCTGAACACCCTCAATCTGGATGCGCGGAACCAATCGTACCTCAAACCATTCCAAAAGCCTACCCCGGCTCGGGAAGTAAGCCTTATCTACCATAAAAGTGAACTGAAAATTCAGATTACCGAGGCCTTGCGCGATGTGATTTCAGGGATTGTAAGAGGAGCGATCGCCTTTCAGGATGTAAAGATCATCAGCCCGGTTAACAAGAAATAAAAAACCACCCTTGCGGGTGGTCCTGTTTACGCTTTGAGATATATCAAGCTTTTTTGTAGTTCCGGTTTATCCAGGATAAACCACTCTAACCAGCGCTTTAATTCTTCGATTTCGTAAGGGAGCAGTCTAGATAATGCTTTTTGAAGTTCCTTACTGAATAATTTTGCATCAAAACTTACTTTTTGGAGCACTGTCTTGGTGTACTCCAACATAGCTCTTGCCATAATTTTCAGATTGTTTAGTTAGACTGTTACGTCCAAATGTAATCAAAAAAAGGTAAAAATTATTGTCTATATTTCGTTAAATAAAAGGTAATTAGCTGTTAAAATCGCCCAAATACCCGAAATATATAAACGTCAGTCTGTTGAAAAAATTTTCCAATCTTCCAATTTACTTGCTGATATTCTTGTTGTTTCAGGCCTGTGCAGTTCAGAAGCGGCGAGAATTGAATCATTTCATGGACGATTGGCTCCACCGGGATTTGCTGGACAGGCAGTTTACCGGAATCCTGTTGTTCAATCCTGCCTCGGGGGACACCCTCTACAGGCATAACAGTCAAAAATATTTCACCCCTGCCAGCAACACCAAGCTCTTCACACTCTATGCCTGCCTGCAGCTGCTACCCGACCGTATCCCTGCCCTCAGGTACCTGTTCCTACAGGATACCCTTTATATTGAAGGAACCGGGGATCCGTCCCAGTTGCACCCCTACTTCCGGGACAGCACGGTACAGAAATTTATTTCAAAATATCCCCTGGTCGCCCTGAACAGTACGAATTTCCAGGAGGAAGCGCAGGGGCCTGGCTGGGCCTGGGACGACTACGACTGGTATTATTCTGCCGAGCGTTCGGCACTGCCACTTTATGGGAATGTGGTGGAGGTTTATATGGGCGACAGCCTGGAGGTGGCTCCCGAATTTTTCCGCGATAGTGTGCATTTGATCCGGTATCCCCACAACCGGCTGCAGGGATCAAATACCTTCTTTTTCGACCCGGACGGAGGGGATACCCTTCAAATCCCGGTGCGAACGGACAGCACACTTACCAGGCGGCTTTTAGAGCAGGCTACCGGCAAAAGAATCCTGCACGCCGGTAAAATGCCGGCAGGCGAACTGCAAACACTTTACAGCATTCCCGCTGACAGCCTGTACCGACGGATGATACAGGAAAGTGATAATTTCCTGGCAGAACAATTGTTGCTGCTGGTCTCGGGGACACGGTCGGATACGCTGAACAGCCAGCGCGCCCGGGACCTGGTGCTGGATGAATATCTGAAAGACCTCCCTCAGGAACCGGTTTGGGTAGATGGGTCGGGCCTGTCTCGATACAACCTATTCAGTCCGGAAGATATGGTATACCTCCTGAACCGCATGTACCGTGAAATCCCCGAGCAACGGCTCCTGTCCTATTTTGCGGCTGGAGGGGTTTCGGGGACACTCCGCGAGTGGTATACAGGCCAGGAAAAACCCTATGTATTCGCCAAAACCGGCAGCCTTTCAAATAATTATTGTGTGAGTGGTTACCTGCGGACCCGTTCGGGAAAACTCCTCATTTTCAGTTTTATGAATAATCATTTTACCATGCCCGTCGCCCGGCTGAAGGAGGCCATGCAAAATGTCTTCGAATATATCAGGGATACCTACTGAGCGGCATGGGCAGGCATTAATACATCCCCGCTAAAGAGCCTAAAGGAGGCCATGCAGGCGGGCATATTGCAGGAGTATAACCGTCTTCGCATCGCGGATCTCCCCGGATTCTATCATTTCGAGAGCCTGTTCAAAGGGATATTCCAGAACTTCGATGTTTTCGGTTTCCCCCTCGGCTCCCCCACCGGGGCTGGTTTTCATTTGCGGGTTATATTCCCCCACAAACAGATAAAGCAGCTCTGATACCGAACCGGGAGACATATAGGTTTCCATGACCAGGCGTACCTGTTCGATGCTGTACCCGGTTTCCTCTTCCACCTCCCTGCGGATGCAGTCGGCCGGGTTATCCTTGTCCAGCAGCCCGGCACAGGCTTCGATCATCATCCCGTCCCTGTTTCCATTGACAAAAGTGGGCATCCGGAATTGGCGTGTCAGGATCACAGACTTACTGGCCCGGTTATACAGCAGGATGGCCGCCCCATTGCCCCGGTCGTAAACTTCCCTGGTTTGCTTTTCCCATTTCCCATCTTCCCTGTGATATTCGAAGCTATACTTGTAGAGCTGGTACCAGTTATCGGAGAGGATTTCTTTTTTAATATTGCGGATTTCGCCTTTTTTCATTATTCAAATGGTCTTGGTTTATAAATTGCGGTGGCAGCGGTTGCCTGGGATGGTTCACACGGAAATTGCATGGTTCAGGTACCGCCTGAAAGATAGCATTTCCAAATAAATCTGAACCACATATTCCTTAAATCCGCTGTTCAATACAACGTCTTTGGGGAGTGGATGTACCACGGCAAAAGTCTTATGCCGCAGGAGGTCAATGTGCCTATGGTCCCGGGGGAAACCTTTGGGGGCGGTTTTGAGGGGTTCGTCTGAATACAGGCCCCCAAAGGCCCGGCGGAAGGATTTTTTGGCGAGGATCTTTTGAAGTTCATCCCCGTTATAGTCAATGGCCTCGCGTATGCTTTGCAACTTATCCGGAGCCGGGCGCCAGAGCCCGCCGGCCAGCAGGGACTCCCCCACGCCAATCTGAATATAAAAATCCCCGGTTCCAGGGGCCCGGTCTAACCCGGCCCCGAAATGGTCTTTATAAACAGGCCGGTCCGGGTGAAATTTCAGGTTGTTGTTAATCCGGTTTATCGCTTTCGAGGCATCGGTAGGGAAATAGCCCGGGTCTGCTTCCGCCAACATGAGGTCCAGGCTTTGCAACCAGTGCTTAAAATCATCTCTAAGGCCAACATACCTATTCCTGTTTGCATCCATCCAGGCTTTGGAATTATGCCGCCGGAGGGTCGACAGAAAATCGAAGAGGGCTTTAAAGTCCATTATGGAGTTAATAGTTCCGGGGGGCTCCTCAGAAGCGGTTATCACCATCCAGGAGGTCACCCAATCCCCCGAGAATACTGCCTTCGCCTTTGTCCTTCCCGCCACCTTTGGGGGCAGCGGCCCAAACCCGTTCTGCCAGGCGGCTAAACGGCAGGGATTGGATATAGACGGTCCCTGGCCCTTTTAGGGTTGCAAAGAACAGGCCCTCGCCCCCGAAGATCGAGTTGCGGATCCCGCCTATGAATTCAATGTCGTAATCCACCTCGCTGGTGAAGCCCACAATGCATCCCGTGTCTACTTTCAGGACTTCCCCCGGAGCCAGTACTTTCCTGGCCATGGTCCCCCCGGCATGGACGAAAGCCAAGCCGTCGCCTTCCAGTTTTTGCATGATGAATCCCTCTCCCCCGAAGAATCCGCGGCCAAGGCGTTTGGAGAATTCGATCCCAATGGAAACGCCCTGTGCGGCACAAAGGAAAGCGTCTTTCTGGCAAATAAACCGGCCGCCTTTTTCGGCAAGGTCAATGGGGATGATTTTTCCCGGGTAGGGCGAAGCGAAACTAATTTTTTTCTTGCCCTGCCCCGAATTGAGAAAAGCGGTCATAAAGAGGCTTTCGCCGGTCAGGATTCGTTTTCCGGCTGAAAATATTTTTCCCAAAACGCTATTGTCCTGGTTGGAGCCATCCCCGAAAATGGTGTTCATGGTGATGGCGTTGTCCATCATCATAAAAGTACCCGCCTCGGCCACCACGGCCTCCAGGGGATCCAGTTCAATTTCTACGTATTGCATTTCTTCCCCGAAGATCTGATAGTCTATTTCATGTGCGTTCATCGACTGATTTTTATGTTTAATTACAAGATTTTTATTCTTTTTGAGAGTATTTAGGCAATCTAATTCTGGTGGGCATTAGGAGTGATCCCGGCCATATTTCTTCTTCCTGCTTCCACGCCCCCTGTCAATGCCAATCTTCCGGAAGCGCCCAAAACCCTGTTTTTCAAAATTTCATACTCCCCGGGGTCCTTAACCCCGCCCCGTTTCAAGCTAACCCGGGCGCCTGAAAAATACCAGCAGTTATCAATAAAACTGATTGCACCGCGACTACAATTGCTCCTGCCAGGGAGGAGGCTACTTCAATGAGTGTTGAAATACAAATGCCTTTTCGACTGGGGTTCTTAACCCCGCCCTATTCCAAGTTAGCTCCGGCGCCTGAAAAATACCAGCAGTTTTCAATAGAACCGGCTGCACCGTCACTGTAACGGCTACAATTTTATCCAGGACAGTAGCCATCAAAATTCCATACGTTCCGGGGTTCTTAACCCCGCCCCGTTTCAAGCTAACCCGGGCGCCTGAAAAATACCAGCAGTCCGGTAAATTTCAAATCCGGTACCTCCGCCCGTCATACTCACCCTGGCGGTCATCACTTCTGCCGATTAATATGTACCCCTCCTGCCCTATTTGTTACAGCCAGCCAGGTAGTGCCTCCTTATCCCGCAGGCCGAAGGCGGATCGTCCATTCAAACTCAAAGGTGGATACGCAAACCCCTTCTTCATTTGTTCCGATGGATTTCATCCAAATCGTTTGCCCTTCCCCACTGTGAATGGCTTTCTCCAGGGCATCGTCCATTTTCTTCCCATCCGCGCAGCTAAACGTGATCTTTCCGGTCGCCTTTTTTGAAAAGGTCGACTTATTGCTCACCACCAACATGGCCACATCCCTCCCGCTCCGACGGATCTTATCCATCACCAGGGCCCCGGTACTCAGTTCTGCCGCCATCCCCTGTACCGCCCAGAACAGGGATCGGAAGGGATTCTGGTTGATCCATCTGTGCCGGACACTGGCAACGGCCCTCTCAGAGTCAAGATATTGCAACCTCACTCCGCACCACCAGGCAGAAGGCAGCCTGAAAAACATAAATAGGTTGAATCGTCCCGTCCTGTTGGCCATTGGCAGCAATTAAAGGATAAAGGTATGTAAAATCGGGAACCCTTTAATTGTTAAATATATGTTAATTTTTAGTACTATGTTTTGCATAATACCTTTTTTTGGATATATATTTGCATAAGAAACTAATATGCCATGACAGAGTCTTTAAGCAAACACGAGAGGAATCTATCGGCAGCGATCCATGCCTCCACCCTCAGCAGGTTCTTTATCCCCTTCGGGAATTTCCTTTTGCCCCTGGTCTTATGGATGGCCAACCGAAAGGAACACCCCTTTGTGGACTACAACGGGAAACAGGCCCTGAACTTCCAGATCAGCCTCTTGTTATATTCAGTGGCCCTGGGTGCTATTTCCATCCCTATTTTCATGGGGTTTCTGCCCGGGATTTTCCACGGGGGCATCTTTAACTGGCATGACCTGCATCACCACATGGACCTCAATTTCGATTTTGACGGGGATTACCTGAACCTGAGCCGGTTCATCTGGCCAGTGGGGATCGCAGGCCTTTTCCAGGCAGCCCTGTTCATCATCAATATAGTGTACACCATCCTGGCTACGCTGCGAACCAATGAAGGGCAGTATTTTAAATACCCCATCAGTATAAAATTTATTAAATAATGAGCCCCGGCAATTCCCATAAGTCCCCATTACAAATTACCTGCTTCCCGGAATCACGGGACCGCAGCAGGGGCGGAATTATCCCTGGCAACCCCGGGCCAAAAGCAGGTTCCGGGAAGCCCACTTGCCCCTCGACCCCTCACCTCAGGCCTCATCAACCTGATGGCAGCCTAGCCGGAATTATCAACCCCGGAGTTTATGCATCAATCAATAGAGCGCAAGTACAGGTTCCTCCCCGGAACCTGTGCCGGCCATACGAACAGTTAACCGTATAGAATCATGATATTATGAATATAGAAAACACAAAAGCCCAAATGCGCAAAGGGGTTTTGGAATATTGCATTCTCTCTATCCTCGAAGGGGAAGACAAGTATGCATCCGAAATCCTCGAGGCCCTCAAGGACGCCAAAATGCTGGTAGTGGAAGGGACTATATATCCCCTGCTTACCCGACTAAAAAATGCAGGGCTGCTCAACTACCGCTGGGAAGAATCTACTTCCGGACCGCCACGCAAATACTATGCCCTGACAGAAACCGGGAAAGTATTCCTCAGTGAACTGAATACCACCTGGGACGAACTCCGAACCGCGGTCAATTTGGTTACCAATGCTAAAAACAAGTAAAAATGAACAAAACAGTAGACATAAATCTTGCAAACATCCTTTTTCATATCGATGAAAAGGCATATAACAAGCTGCAGCGCTACCTGGAGGCCGTCAAACGTTCTTTTGCAGGCACTCCCGGAAGCGATGAGATCCTGGCCGATATCGAAGCAAGGATCGCCGAGCTGTTCCAGGAGAAACTGGAAAACGAGCGGCAGGTGATCACCCTTAAGGAAGTAGACGAGGTCATCACCATCATGGGGCAACCAGAAGATTATATGGTTGATGAGGACATCTTCGAAGATGCTCCCAAGACCGAAGGTGCGCCCCGGAAAGAGCACGTAAAGAAACTATACCGGGACATAGACAACAAATATATCGGGGGGGTCTGCGCGGGCCTGGAACATTACCTGGGTTTCGACGCGCTCTGGATCCGCCTGATCTTTATCTTCCTGGCGTTGTTTACCGGGTTTGGTTTTATCGCCTACATCCTTTTATGGATCCTCGTGCCTGAAGCGGCCACCACCTCCCAAAAACTCGATATGAAAGGGGAACCCGTAAATATCAGCAACATTGAGAGGAAAGTTAAGGAAGGGTTCGACGACGTGGCCGAGCGGGTGAAAAACGTCGATTATGACCATATCGGAAAGAAGGTTAAAAACGGGGGGCATAAGTTCTTTGATGCCCTGGGGAACATCATCATGTTCTTTTTCAAGGTGATCGGGAAGTTTATCGGCATCCTGCTGATCATCATTGGCGCCGCCACCCTGATCGGATTGTTTGTCGGCCTGTTTACGGTTGGGATCCTGGACGTGATCCATATCCCGGGATTGGATTTCTACGACATCGTGAATTCCACCGACGCCCCGGTATGGCTGGTAACCCTGCTCGCCTTTTTCGCTATTGGCATCCCGTTTTTCTTCCTCCTCTACCTGGGGTTGAAGATCCTGGTGAATAATTTGAAATCCATAGGGAACATTGCCAAATTCTCACTCCTGGGTCTGTGGTTGCTTTCGCTCATCACCCTGGCGGTGCTGGGTATAAAGCAGGCATCGGCCCATGCCTATACCGGAAACACCAACCTGGAAGAGGCGCTCTTTGCGAATGGCACAGTCCCGGATACCCTGCTGATCCGCATGAAAAACAGTGATCTGTACGAGTACCAGGAAAATACAGGGATCTATGGGATGACTGTTACGCACGACAAGGAAGGGGAGCGCGTGCTCTTTTCTGAAGGAGTATATTTTGATCTGCGGAAATCCGAGGATTCCCTGGCACATATCCGCATTCGCAGGGAAGCCGATGGCAGTTCCTTCGAAGATGCCCGCGAAAGGGCCGGCCAAATCGCCTATTCTTATGCGGTGGAAGGCCATGATGTCATCCTGGACAACTTCTTGACGACCGGTATTGCGAGTAAGGTACGGGACCAGAAAGTACGGATTACCCTGATGGTCCCTGCCGGTACGGTACTGCGGTTTGATCCCTCCACACGTGGCCGCCTGGGCCATGAAACACATTATGACGAGGATGTATACCGTTCCGATGTGCCAGACCATGCCTGGACCATGCAGGAAGACGGAAGGATACAGTGCAATGACTGTCCCCGTGATATCCGCAAGGTGGAACGCGATGAAGACGGACATATCATAATCAATGATGAAGGCGTGGATATCAACCTGAAAGACGAAGGGGATTCCTTCAAAATGCAGATAGGCGAGGACGGTTTGCATATCAAAACCGAAAAAAACCAATGACGCAGGCCTTCATATAGCGAAATCGGCAATTAAAACTTTTGAAAATTATTCATTAATCAATCCCTGAACTCAATTCAGGATAAAACAACAATCATGACAACACTAGCTAGAATTACCATTGGATTATTGATCTCCCTGCTCGCCTCCTCCTGCGGCCTGGATATCAGCATTGGCAACGGAAAAAAAGGCAACGGGATAGTTACCCAGGACCGCCGGGAGGTTAACGGGGGGTTCACCGAAGTCTCTGCCTCCGAAGGTCTGGATGTATTCATCACACAGGGGGATGATTTCGAGATCCTGGTGGAAGGCGATGAGAACATCATCGACCTCATCGGTACTGATATACGGGACCAGGAGCTAAAAATCCATGCCATCCACAATATCGGCCACGCCACCAAAAAGGTATATGTAACCCTTCCGGTCATCACCAGGCTCCAGACTTCCAGCGGTGCCGATCTGGCCACCAAGGGGATGATAAAGGCAGACCGGATCTCCCTCGGCGCCAGCAGCGGGTCTGACCTGCAGGTACAGCTTACGGCAGATGAAGTGGAGGCCGATACTTCCAGCGGTGCCGATATCCGGATTAGCGGGGAAGCCAACCTGTTCCGTGCAGACGCCAGCAGTGGTTCGGATATACGCGCCCGGGACTTTGCCGTCAAAACCTGTTATGCCGATGCCAGCAGCGGAGCGGATATCGACCTCTATGTCTCAGGATCCCTGACGGCCGATGCCAGCAGCGGGGGAGATATCTCCTACGCCGGCGATCCCAGCCTGCAGGAGCGGAAATCGGTTTCGGGCAGTGTTCACAAAAACTAATCCCCCCACCATCGACATGAAATCTGTCTTCACCCTTTTCGTGATGCTATTTTGCTTCTTGCTGCGCGGGCAGGCACCTTCTGCACTCGTCATGGGCCATGCCGATACCATCCCATCAAAAGTGCTGCATGAAAACAGGGCGCTTTGGATATACAACCCGGCAGAAGGAACAGCCGACCAGGATGAACGATTCCCGGTCCTGTTCCTCCTGGACGCGGAATCCCATTTTGCCAGCACGGTAGCCATGACCAGGCAAATGGAGGGCCGCTGGCCCGGCATCCTGGTGGTCGGGATTCCCAATACCAACCGGACCCGGGACCTGACCCCGGATGGGAACCCTCACGGTAGGGCCGGAAACGATTCCATATCCCGAGATGATAAATTCCTGGATTTTGTAAAATTGGAGTTGATCCCCTATATAGAAAGCAACTACCCGGCATCTTCCTACCGGCTCTTCAGCGGACATTCCCTGGGCGGGCTGACCGTAATCTATACTTTCCTAAATGATCCCGACCTGTTCCGTGCATACATCGCAATTGACCCGAGTCTCTGGTGGAATGACGGACAACTTATTGAACAGGCCGGGGATGAGCTCCCTAAAAGAACTTACGATGGTATTTCCCTTTTTCTCGGCCGGGCGAATAATATGCCCCCCGGCATGGATACTATCGCCGCCCGCTCAGATACCACACAGTATACCTTACTTTACAGAAAGGTCTCCGGTTTTCTGAATGTATTGGAAAAAACGAAACCCCGCGGGCTTCGCTGGAAAAGTAAATTCTACCCGGAAGAAATCCATGGCACCGTACAGCTGAACGCCCAGTACGACGCCTTGAAATTCCTTTTCAACTTCTACCAGTTTAGAACCAGTATCTTTGATCTGCATCCTGAATTGGATATGGAGGCCACCCTGGCAGATCATTTCAAAACGGTTTCGGAACGGTTTGGTTATCCCGTTTCCCCTCCGGAAAGCTTAATCAACAATCTGGGATATACCTGTCTTGGCATAAAGGAATGGGAGAAAGCCAGGACTTTTTTCGAGCAAAATATCCGGAATCATCCAAACAGCGCCAATTGTTTTGACAGCATGGGCGACTATTACCAGGCTGTAGGCGACCGGCAAAAGGCTATTGAACAATATACCAAGGCACTTTCCATGGGAGATGACCAGGGCACAAGGGATAAGCTGGAATATTTAAAATCACTTCAGTAAAACTATTGGGGGCAAACCCCTTATGCGGGAGGGCACCTATGTTTTTGGCTCATATTGAATGGGTTGATTGAATTCCATCGGAATTTCAGTTGGAATTTTGATTCTCATTCGCATCGGTTATTTATATTTAACTCAAATATCTTCCGATGCAACTTCAACTCAGGCCCTATAAATTACCGTTGCGGCACAGGTTCCGGATTTCCAGGGAAAGCACTGCGGTGCAGGAAACCCTTATCGCCAGCCTGAGCCTGGACGGGCATACAGGTTATGGGGAAGCCACCGCCAACGAGTACTACGGCAGTACGGTTGAAGGCATGACCCGGGAGATCGAAGCCCTGAGGGACGAGATCGAGGCATTTTCCTTCTCTACCCCCGAGGTGTTCCATCAGTTCCTGGCCCATCACAACCTGGGGAATTTTGCCCTGTGTGCCCTTGACCTGGCAGCCTGGGACCTGTATGGCAAACGCATCGGGAAACCGCTGTACCAAATCTGGGATACGGACATCCGTACCGGCCCCGTGACCAATTATACCATAGGGATCGACCCCATAGAAAAGATGGTGGCGAAAATGAAAGAGATGCCCTGGCCAATCTATAAAATCAAATTGGGCACAACTGAGGACGTGGCCATAGTGCGGGAACTTCGCCGCCATACGGATGCCATCTTCCGGGTAGATGCCAATGAAGCCTGGACCGTCAGGGAAACTATAGCCAAATCGTCCATCCTGAAGCGGCTGGGGGTGCAGTTCATAGAACAACCCTTACCGGCCGGCGACTGGCCGGGAATGGAAAAGGTAATTCACTACAGCGCCCTCCCGGTAATGGCAGATGAAAGTTGTGTGGCAGAAGGGGACGTGGAACGCTGCAGCCTCCATTTCCACGGAATCAATATAAAACTTTGTAAATGTGGAGGGCTCACGCCGGCCCTGCGCATGATCCGGCACGCCCGGGAACTGGGATTGCAGGTCATGATGGGTTGTATGACCGAGTCTTCCGTCGGTATTTCCGCCATTGCCCAGGTACTGCCCCAACTGGATTTTGTAGATATGGACGGGGCCTTGCTGCTGGCCACCGATATTGCCGACGGCGTTATAATTGAGCCAGGGGGTAGGGTTCGGTTTCCAGACCTCCCCGGGAGTGGCATCAGGCTGAAGGCATGATCCATCATACCCGTCATATCGTTGGTCGCAGCGTGCGCACGGAAGGATCGGAATGCCTTTATTTTGGCGGCACATCCTACCTGGGGATGACCGCTGACCCCGGGTTCCTGGAAATCCTCCAAAGGAATATAGAGAAATATGGCAGCAATCACGGGGCCAGCCGCTGGTCTAACCTCCGCCTGAACATCTATGAAGAGGCTGAGGCCCGGCTTGCCGCCTGGACGGGAAGCGAAGCAGCGCTTACCGTTTCTTCCGGTTTCCTGGCAGGCCAGTTCCTCGCCGCTTTCTTTGACCAGCAAGGGTACAGGAGGTTTTATACCCCTGGCACCCATGCCGCCCTGATACAGACGGGGAAACCGCCCCTTGAATATGAGGAACTCGCCAGCCAATTGAACGACTCCCAGCGAGGCTCCGGGAAGACAGGCAGGGCGGTACTCTTCACAGACAGCATAGATCTTTCCGGGAAACTTTACCCAGACTACCCGGCACTCCGGAAGCTTCCCCTGGAACGGATTGTTTTGGTGGCGGATGACTCGCATGGAATGGGGCTGCTGGGTGCAAACGGCGGAGGGGCTTACCGGGCCCTGGCCGGCCTCGGGGCCAAAGAACTCCTGGTGTGCGGTTCCCTGGGAAAAGCACTGGGCCTTCAGGGTGGGATGATCCTGGGTTCTAAAACACGGCTGGCCCAACTTTGGGACACTTCTTTCTTTGCCGGTGCAAGCCCCGCCCCACCTGCTTATTTGGCCTCCCTGCTGGATGCCGCCCCACTGTACGCCGAAAGGCTAAAGGCAGTGCGGGCCCATGTACAGTTATTTGAAAAGGAATGCCACTGCCTGGGCCATTTTCAACGCCTGCAGGGTTATCCGGTATACGGATACAACGAACCTTCGCTTACGGCATCCCTATTCTCATCCGGCATCCTCCTGACCGATTTCCACTACCCTTCCTCCCACGCCGTGCCCCTACCCGGCCGAATCGTACTAAGTGCGCACCACACCGAACAGGACATCCTGCACCTGGCCTCCCTGCTGAATACCTATTTTAACTGCTGATGAGGGCCGATAAACCAGGGATCTGAGGGCTTTATTTTGGGCCATAAAAATTATCAGATTACAAAAAAAATCGGTAACTTTTAACAAGTATTTAAGATTCACCTTTAAAAATTCGCAATCATGAAAAAATTAGCCGGATTTATCTTGTCCCTGACGGTGATCTTTGCCATCACTTCCGGTACAAAAGCCCCCTCAGAAAACATGCACTCCATGCAAGGGACCTGGGAATTGAAAAGCTTCTACAATTATGAAGGCCAGAACATTTCTGATACCATCCCCGTGGCTCCCGGGTACCGACAGGTTAAAATGTATTACGACGGCAAGGTCATGTGGGCCCGGATAGATCCGCGGGCACCCATTGGCAGGTTCGGATTTGGGACGTATGAAATTACAGAGGATGAACTTATTGAAACCATACAATTCGGAGACGCAGAATTTATGAAGGCCCTGGATACCATGCGTATTTTCAGGTTCAAACTTGACCTCGGCATAAACCGGTTCAGCCAGATTACCGTAGACGAAAACGGGATGCCCACTTTCTCTGAAAATTACGTCCGCATGCCCTAGGAACAGGATTTTACCATTAGGCTGTTAAAAGGATTGTTTTAGGGCTGATATTCAAGCAGTTAACTAAATGAAAGGCCGTGCCGGATACATAGATGGGATACGCCTTCAAGGCCATGATTTGGCGGCAGGAAACGCCTGGGGTTAAGAAAAAAATCGTACCTTTTAAGAAACTCTTAACAAGAATGCTAAAAATCACACGACTATGAAAAAATTAGCCGGATTAGCCTTTTTATTCCTGATTTTCATCTCCGCCTCCGACCCTGCCCCACTGCCTTCCCCAATGATGCATTCCCTACAGGGAACCTGGGAACTTAAGAATTTTTACAATTATGATGGTACGAATGTAACCGATACAATCCCCACCACAGAAGGGTATCGGCAAATTAAAATGTACTACAATGGAAAAGTCATGTGGACCCGCTATGTTCCGAAGGACTCCGTGGAATGGTTCGGGTACGGATCTTACAGGATAACGACAGACCGGTTAATAGAAACCCTGGAATACGGGTCGGCTTCCATGATGCAGAATATCGAATTCCCAATGAATTTTGAATTCGAGCTAATCCTGAACGACAATAGCTATAGCCAGATAACCATTGATGAAAGTGGGAACCGCACCTTTTCCGAAAACTACGTGCGGATCGATTGACAAAAAAACCCGGGCCAGCCCCGGGTTTTTAATGCTTCTTAAATTTGGCTATCCCACTTCTTCAGGGGTTTCTACTGTCGCAAGATATCGTTCGGCATCCAAAGCCGCCATACAACCTGTGCCGGCAGCGGTCACGGCCTGCCGGTACTCTTTATCCTGAACATCCCCGCTCGCAAACACTCCGGGTTTGCTGGTTTTGGTGGATTTCCCTTTGGTAAGTATGTACCCGGTAGCGTCCATTTCCAACTGCCCTTTGAAGATATCGGTATTCGGGCGGTGTCCGATTGCCACAAAAAACCCGGTGATCGGGATCTCCTCTTTCTCCCCGGTCTTGTTGTTAACCATCCGAAGGCCTTCCACAACTTGCTCTCCCAGGATCTCATCCACCTCCGTATTATATCTGAGATCTATGTTTTTGAGGTTCTCCACCCGGTGTTGCATAGCCTTGGAAGCCCGCATATGGTCCTTTCGGACCAGCATGGTTACTTTGTTGCAAATATTGGCAAGGTAGGAGGCTTCTTCCGCTGCCGTATCGCCCCCCCCTACAATGGCCACATCCTGGCCTTTGTAGAAAAATCCGTCGCAGACGGCACAGGCGGATACCCCGCCACCCCTTAACCGTTGTTCACTGGGCAGGTTCAGGTATTTGGCCGAGGCCCCGGTGGCAATTATGACCGTTTCGGCCTCCAGGAGTTTTTCATTGTCTATGGTAACCTTATGGATGCCTCCTACCTCATCGCTCAGTTCCACTGCTGTGGCCATTCCGATCCGCACGTCTGTGCCGAAACGTTCTGCCTGCTGCTGCAGCTGCACCATCATGGTAGGCCCGTCCACACCTTCCGGGTATCCCGGAAAGTTATCCACTTCGGTGGTGGTGGTTAACTGACCGCCCGGTTCCATCCCGGTATAGATCACCGGTTTCAGGTCGGCCCGGGCAGCATAGATGGCCGCGGTATACCCGGCAGGCCCTGAACCCAGAATAAGTGTTTTGATCCGTTCTGTTTTCGTTGACATATGTTTAAATTCACTATCCTTAATCAGCGTAAAAGTAGGTTTTTAGGTGAAAACCTTACACCTAAAGTTATCAAAAGTTATTATAGGTATATAAGGCCATGCGGTTGCTTTTGACGGGCTATTCCCCCTCCTTCCGGGGATCCCTCCCAACGGCCAGAACCGTCCGGAACCCTAGGTGTTCCAGGGCAGAATCCATGCTCGAAGCCATACGGGCGGAAATCCGGTAACTGGCGCAATAGGATTCGTTACACAGAAAGGAACCTCCGCGGATAACCCGCTCTTTCGCATATGGGTTCCTGGCGTTATAGGGTTCCTCAGGGCCATTGGGATCACGGGTGACCCCCTTTTGGGCCAGGGCGGCATAATAGCCGGTATTGTACCAATCACTGGTCCATTCCCATACATTCCCGGCCATATCGAAAAGTCCGAACCCATTGGGTGGGTAGGACATAATAGGGGCGCTGCCTTCATAACCATCCGCCTTGATATTGGTCACCGGGAACTGCCCGTTCCAGGTATTTGCCATTTGCCCGAGTTGACCCTGCTCGTCGCCCCAGGTAAAGATGCTGCCCTGCCGTCCGCCCCTGGCGGCGTATTCCCACTCGGCTTCCGTCGGCAAACGCCTTCCTGCCCAGCGGCAATAGGCCAGCGCATCTTCATAGGAAATATGGACCACCGGATAGTCCTCCAATCCCTTTATGGTACTTCCCGGGCCGTGAGGTGCTTTCCAGCTGGCCCCTATTTTCCAGGTCCACCATTGGGAAACATCGTTCAGGTTGGGAACCCCATTCACCGCTTTTTTGAAAACCAGGGAGCCCGGCTTAAAGATCGAATCCGCAGGCCGGGGGGTTCCTTCCGGCAATTGTTTTTTTAGTTCGTCCCAGTCCAAAGGCCTTTCGGCAACCGTGACATAACCCGTAGCCCCTACAAACTCCGCAAACTGGGCATTGGTCACCTCGTGGCGATCCATGTAAAACCCGTCTATCAGGACGGGGTGTGCCGGTTTTTCGTGAGACATGGCATGGGCATCCTGGGGAACGGCGCCCTGCATAAATTGCCCTCCGGGGATCCACACCATGCCTTCGGGCGGGGTGTACCCCGCGGGGGGATCCACGAGCAGGTCTTCGGGAAGTTTTGCATCCGTGGCATTTTCAGAAAGCAACGGATCCGGTTGATCCTCCTGGTTTGGCTTTCCATTGCCTTTACAGCCCAGGAGGGCCAAAAGCAGGAGGCTCAGGGCCGTCAGGCGGAATACTACATTGGGCATCGGCATCGTCTGCTGTGTATTGGTATGAATTGCAAAGTTATTTTATATATTCAATCCCTCAAGGAACCACCCATGAAAAATAGCTATTATTTCATCGCCCTTCTGCTTATTGGTCTGTCCCTGAACCAGAATTGCAAGAATCCCCGGCAAGGAGAAACCCTTTTGCAAAATGAATCAACAGTTGCGGACACCACCTTTTCAGGAATTGTGACTTCTAAATTCACGGATACCCTGGATGGGAAGGAAGTAAGGCCCTATATACTGAAAAACGCCAATGGAATGGAAGCGGTATTCACCAATTACGGACAGCGGCTCATCTCCCTGATGGTGCCAGACCGCAACGGGCATTTCGAAGATGTCGTGCTGGGCTTTGATTCCCTGACACCCTATACCATTAACCGCGGTGGATTTTTCGGCGCCACCGTCGGACGATACGGGAACCGGATCGGAGGGGCTGCTTTCGAACTGGACGGCACCACCTACCATTTAGCCAAAAACAGCGGGGAGAACCATATCCACGGGGGTAACAAAGGGTTTGAATCCATGGTGTGGGACGTGGATTCGGTTTCCAAAAATCATATCGCATTCCACAGGATTTCGCCCGATATGGAGGAAGGTTATCCGGGCAACCTGGACGTGCATGTATCCTATACGCTGAGTGATGAAAACGCCCTGATTATTGATTACCGGGCTACCACCGACAAGAAAACACCCGTGAACCTCACCAATCATTCCTATTTTAACCTGAAGGGAGCCGGGGAAGGAGATGTGGCCACCCAGATCATGCAAATTAATGCCGATTCCTTTACCCCGGTGGATGAGGGATTGATCCCCACCGGGGAAATCCGTTCCGTGCAAGGAACCCCCCTGGATTTCAGGCAACCCAAGGCCATCGGGCAGGATATGGAAGCCGGGGACAAGCAAATGCGATTCGGTCATGGCTATGACCACAATTTTGTTTTGAATAAAGATCCCGGAAATGCCGATGGCCCAACATTCGCTGCCCGGGTTGTGGAACCCCAAAGCGGGAGGGTGATGGAAGTATATACGACCGAGCCAGGAGTGCAGTTTTACGGGGGAAATTTCCTGAGCGGGCAAAAAGGCAAAAATGGAAAGACCTACATACGCCGTGGCGCCTTTTGCCTGGAAACCCAGCATTTTCCGGACAGCCCCAACCGGAAGGAATTTCCAAGCACCATCCTTTCACCGGGCGAACTGTATCATACGACCACGATATATGCTTTTGACACCATGCCATCCGGGGGCCGGTAAGGGTGAAGCGTACGATAACGGACGCAAAATAAATTGGGAAATACCCTATTTGGCGGTCCAGCCCCCATCCACAGTCAGCATGCTCCCTACCATGTAGGTACCCGCATCGCTGGCCAGGAACAGGGCCGCTCCCTGGATCTCCTTCAATTCGCCCCAACGGCCTAATGCGGTGGCACCCACGATGAACTTTTTTGCTTCTTCACTGTCGGCAATGGGCACATTCATCTCTGTCAGGAAAGGACCGGGGCAAATAGCATTTACATTGATGTTGAAAGGGGCAAATTCCAGCCCCAAAGCCCGTGTCATCTGTACGACGGCGCCCTTACTGCTTGCATAGGGGGTACGGTTGGCCAGCCCAACGAGGCCAAGTGTGCTGGCCATATTGATAATCTTACCACTGCCCTGCTTTTTCATTTGGGGGGTTACTGCGCGGCAGGCATTCCAGCTCCCATCCACATTGACTGCCATCACTTTCCTGAAATCTTCCGGGGATAGCTCGTCTATGGCTCCGCGGATATTTATCCCGGCACTGTTGATCAGTACATCCAGCCTCCCGAATTCGGAAACAATAGCTTGCACGGCCTTTTCCAATTCTTCCAGGCGAACGACATCTGCCTTGAAGGCCCTTGCCTTTACCCCGTATTCCGCCTGTAATTTCCGGGCGGCTTCCTCTCCTTCCTCCAGCTTCCGGTTTACCAGCATCGGATGGGCGCCAGCCGAGGCCAGGGCGGCGGCCATGGCATAACCCAGGCCCTTGGACCCCCCGGTAATCAGGGCGACCCTTCCTTTCATATTGAACAATTTCACTCCGGGTAATTCGGTGTCAGTCATAAATCAATAGTTTACTAGGTTAGTGCTTTCTTAAATAAATCCGTAATGCTCCCTGGCATATTGAAGGCAGGAACGATTGTTCTCCACCTCCAGGGCTAACTGCACGTTCGGCGGTTGCGGGGAAATCCTGGCCAGGGGCTGTTCGCTCTTATGCGCTTTAACGGAATGGAAGTATTTGGCCAGGTCCACTGCCGGGACCTGTTCAAAGGTCGCCCAGTACCCCTCGGTAAGGCAGGGGATTTCCAGCGGGTCCCTGGTGATCATTTCCAGGTTGAAGCGGATGTCTGCATTGTGTTCGCGTATAATTCGGATCATCTCCGCGATATCGAGGTAGCCATCGCCCAGGACCACTTCAGACAGGAGGAACCCATCCGGGTATTCTTCCACGCCCATATCCTTTAAATGCACGGTGAAGGCATAGGGTGCCAGGGACCTGACCACTTCCATGGGATCCTCCAGCAGGGCGATGTTATTCCCGGTATCCAGCGTCACCCCAACCCATTCGCTGTCGATCAGGTGCAGCAGGTCTATAAATTCGGATACGCGCCAGTCCTTGTGGTTTTCCATGGCCAGCTTCACTTTTTGTTTGCGAACCACAGGTTCGGCAAGCCGGAGGGAGGCGATGGAGGCTTCCCGGAAATCCTTAAAAGCCTTCAGGCTGTCGAAATTTTCATAGCGCCGCCCCGAAAGGCAAACCGACCTGTAAATATCCACTCCTGCCTGTTTGGCCATCTTGATCTCACTCTCGAAACGGCCCAGGTCTGTTTCGTCTTTAGGCAACCGGATCTGACCTTCG
>Ga0102952_1000084_pt1 | contig 53662 bp, 48 predicted proteins | sample SalPon2A_C_D1_MG_FD_78506 | JGI IMG/M metagenome (GOLD analysis project Ga0102952, IMG submission 78506) | Soil microbial communities from South San Francisco under conditions of wetland restoration - Salt Pond MetaG R2A_C_D1_MG | ecosystem: Environmental > Terrestrial > Soil > Wetlands | place... | reverse complement strand
TGAACCTGGACACGGAGGAAGACGACGAAATAGATATTGGTTGTGCCGGAGGGGTGGATATAACTGCCACGCGGTCATACCGGGCACTGCCGCCCGATCCGGGGGCCGCATCTTACACCCTTACCGTCAAGGGCCTGCGGGGAGGCCATAGTGGCATGGATATCCACCTGAACCTGGGAAATGCGAACAAGATTATGAACCAATTGCTGGCACAGGCTTCCGAATCCTGTGCCATCCAACTGGCATCGATAGATGGGGGAGGCCTAAGAAATGCGATCCCCAGGGAAAGTTCGGCACAGTTTACGGTTCCGTCAGACCAAAAGGAGACCCTTGAAGCGGCCTTTCCCTCCTGGGGGAAGGAGATTACAGATAGCTTTGCGGCACTGGAACCCGGGTTGAACATACAACTTGCCCCGACCCTCCTACCGCCCACTATGCTTGAGGATGAGGCCCAAAACGACCTGCTGGAAGCGCTGGCCGGCGTACCTAACGGGGTATACCGGATGGACCGGCACATGGAAGGCCTGGTAGCCGCTTCCAATAACCTGGCCCGGGTTTCTGTAAAGGATGGAAATATTTCCGTTGGCTGCCTGGCCCGCTCATCGGACGATTCCCTGAAAGAAGAACTGGCTGAAACCATAAAGGCAACATTTGAGAAAGCGGGGATGGAAGTCGGGTTTAGCGGGGAATACCCGGGCTGGAGCCCGAACCCGGGATCTGAGATCCTGCAGTTGCTGGTAGCCCGTTATAAGGAGCTTTTTAAAGAGGATCCCCGGGTGATATCCTGCCATGCCGGCCTGGAATGCGGGATCATCGGGGCAGTTTACCCTGACCTCGATATGATCAGCTTCGGGCCGACCATCAGGGGGGCACATTCCCCGGATGAAAGGGTCCAAATCTCCTCGGTTCAGAAATATTGGAAATTATTACTGGACGTACTGCAACACATTCCCGAAAAATAAAGAGCTGCGCAATTTTCTTCTTTCCAGGGCCGGTACAAATTGAATATGAAACATTTACGGATGTCGGATGGTATCCGAAAATTGTGTATATTTAGATAAGAGCAATGCGAGCTAATCTATCAGAACATGGGCATCAAGAGCTTTATGGGGCGAAGGAGAAAACCCGAAGAGGAAGCGGTTCCACTGAAGGTAAGCGACTATATGACCCGGAACCTAATCACCTTCCGGCCCGATCAGTCGGTGGAGGAAGTAATTGAAAAGCTTATCCGAAACCGGATCTCGGGGGGACCAGTGGTCAATGACAAGAATGAATTGATAGGGATCATTTCCGAAGGGGATTGCATCCGGCATATCTCGGAAAGCCGCTATTACAACATGCCGATTGGGAAAAGCCAGGTGGAAAACCATATGGTCCGGAACGTGGAGACCATAGACGGCAACATGAATATCTTCGATGCGGCCAAAAAGTTTCTGGAAGCCAAAAGAAGACGCTTTCCGATCCTGGAGAATGGAAAGCTTGCCGGACAGATCTCGCAAATGGACATCCTCAAAGCTACCGTCAAGTTAAAATCCCAGAACTGGAAATAGGTTTACAGCCCTTTCGCCGGAAGGGCTTTTTTATTCCCCGCTTTCTATGATCTCCAGGTCGAAGACCAGGTCGGAATTCGGAGGGATGGGGCCACTGCCCTGGGAGCCATACCCCAGGTGGGCAGGGATGAACAAACGCCATTTTGCGCCTGTTTCCATATTCAGGAGGCCCTGTTTAAACCCGGCGATCAGCCTGGATGACCGACTGTATTCCATGGACACGGGTTCGTAGCCGCCACCCTGTTCCCTTTGCATATCATACATGTTGTACGCCCGGGCCACTTCCGGGTAGTTGGTGTCGAACAGGGTGCCATCCATGAGGTAGCCGGCATACCGTACCATGACCATCTGCCCCATTTTGGGTCTTTCACCTGTGCCTTCCTTGACAATGATGTATTTGAGCCCGGATGGCAATTCCTTTGCTGTTTCAACCTGCCGGGCAAATTCTTCCGCCTGGTCGTTTTTTACTTTTTTCAGGGCGTTGATCTTCGCCTGTTCTTCCACAAAATAATCCGTGACCACTTGCACGGCATCAAAATCCTTGGCTTCCTTGCCGTTACGGATGATGTCCACTTCTTTCATGACCACGTCCACAACAGGCCTATCAGCCACGGCAGTTTTCACATTTGCAATGGAATCCACTACGTCCAGGCCTTCGACCACCTCGCCGAAAACCGTGTGTTTCCCGTCGAGGAAGGGTGTAGCCCGATGGGTGATGAAGAATTGGCTCCCATTGGTTCCAGGGCCTGCATTGGCCATGGATAGGATGCCTTCTTTATCGTGCCTGAGCGAATCGTTGAACTCGTCCTTGAATCGGTACCCCGGATTACCGGTTCCAGTGCCGGTAGGGTCACCCCCCTGTATCATAAAATCCTTGATCACCCTGTGGAAGGTCACCCCGTTGTAGTATTTGCGCCCCTTGTATTTATCGCTGACAAAAGGGTTGGTCCCTTCAGCGAGGGAGACGAAATTAGCCACGGTAAGCGGAGTTTTCTGGTACTCCAGCTTCACAATCATATCTCCTTTGGTTGTTTCGATGTTTGCGAACAGTCCGTCGCCCAGGTCGGCATATTTGCCTGGTTTACAACTGTTGATCGCAGCCAGTGCGGATAGGAAAAGTATTGTGGTCGTTTTCATGCTTTGCTTTTTAATTTTGGACACTGTCCTTCTGTTTTTCGATGGCATCTAAGCTTATTGTGGATTTTAGGGGGATGTTGGGCCCAATCCGGTCCTGGTCACCCTGATAACCATACCCCAGGGAGGAAGGAAATAAAAAGGTTGCCGCTTCGCCAGCTTTCAGGAGTTTGACACTGTTCCGCAGGCCCGGGAATAAAAAATCCCGGTCTTCGCGGTCTACCAGGTACTGCTTTGCCCCGATTTCATCCATGCTGTAGATGGTATCATTTTCGAGGCTGAGGATGTTGTACCGGATGGTTACCAGGTCACCGGCTACTGGTGTATAATCTGTTGCTTCATTCCTGGCAAGGTAATAATACCAGGATCCTGAAGCGCTGGCAATATAGCTATGGAGGCTGTCGGCAGCTATTATATTTTTGATCTTCTCTTCTTCCTGTGCGAGCAAGTCCTTATTCCGGGCAATGGATTCTTTCATAAAACTGCCGGAATGCACCTCCACGGGTCGCCTGGGTACAGGGCCCCCGCAGGAGAGCATGATCAGACAAATCGCTATTAGGGCCAGGTATCTCATGCGGTTAATTTTTCCTGTTGGGAGGCAAGCAGGGATTCAAAGCGGGAAATGGTAGCCTTCATGGAGTCGTGGCTGCGCCCTCCTGCCGCGTTTACGTGGCCCCCGCCACCAAAATGTTCCCGTGCAAAATCGTTTACGGAGAAGTCACCCTTGGACCGGAAGGAGATCTTGATGATCCCTTCTTCGCGGTTCTCTATAAAGATTGCGGCAAAGCGGATCCCTTCCAGGGTGAGCCCGTAATTCACAAAACCTTCCGTATCGCCTTTCTTATACTGGCAGGCATCCAGTTCCTCCTGCCGGAGGCTGGTATAAGCTGTGGCATATTCGCTGCGGATGACCATATTTCCAAGCGCTATCCCCAGCAGGCGGAGCCTTTCGGGCGTATTGGTGTCGAAGATCCTTGAATGTACTTCGGTGTTTTGCGCCCCCCGGTCAATCAGGTCGGCAACTACCCTGTGGGTGCGGCTGGAGGTTGCCGCATACTTGAAGGAGCCGGTATCGGTTAGGATCCCGGCGTACAGGCAATTGGCTATTTCGGGGCCGATCCGGCCCAGGGCGTCCAGGCTTTCCAGCAGGTTATAGACCATTTCGCAAGTGGAACTCATTGCCGGATCGGAATAAGCCAGCTGTGCAAAGTGGTCTGGTTCCTGGTGGTGGTCGATCATCAGAAAAACGGCAGCTGAGGCTTGAAGGGGTTCGGACATGGCCCCGGTCCGGCTGAGTTGGTTGAAGTCGAGGGTAACGATCAGCTCGGCCTCCTTGAGGAAATCAGTGGCTTTATCCCGGTCCCATTCGAAATTAACTACTTCCGCCGAGCCGGGCATCCATTTCAGGAATTTGGGGTAATCGTTTGGGGAAATCACCAGGGCCCTGTGTCCCGTATCGGTGAGGAAGTGCCTGATGGCCAGCGAAGCGCCTATGGCATCGCCATCTGGGTTCTTATGGGGTATAACGGCGATCTTCCTTGGCGTACTCAGCAGTTCCCGAATGGTCTGGAGATCCTTTGGATTCATTCGGGCAAAGATACAACATATTGACGATGGTAATGCATGGCCGGGGAATTTTAAGGGGAGCGGCACGGGGGCGGAGGGGCCTTTATGTGCGGCAAATAATATTGTTGCGGGTTGAATGCAGAAAATGTACTTTTGCACAAAATTTTTCAAATGACAGGGAACAGGACATTCACTATGATCAAGCCCGATGCGGTTGAAAATGGCTATATCGGGGCCATTCTTGAAAAGATTACCTCGGCCGGTTTCAAGATCATAGCCATGAAATACACCCAGCTCAGCAGGAGGGACGCCAAGGCATTTTACGCCATCCACAAAGACCGCCCCTTCTTTGAGGAATTGGTGGATTTCATGACACGGGGCCCCATTGTTTCGGCTATCCTGGAGAAGGAGAATGCCGTGGAGGACTTCAGGGCCCTGATCGGCGCCACCAATCCTCAGGAGGCCGCGGAAGGTACCATCCGTAAGTTGTATGCCAGGGACATTGGTGAAAATGCCATCCATGGATCGGATAGCGATGAAAATGCGGTGATCGAAGGCACGTTTCACTTTTCAGGGCGGGAGATCTACGGGTCCTGAGCCTAATATTCCGCCGGGATGCGTTCTCTTCCCACCTCCTATCTTAGCACCAGGTTCTTAATAAGATCCCGACCCAGTTCTTCATTGAGCATGGCAATGATCTTGCTCTTGCCCAAACTCAGTTCTTCTCTTAAAACCGAGGAAGACAGGGATACGAAGAGGGTATCGTTCCGCAATTCCACAGCAGTCGTATAGGTATTCACCCCCTTGCCCATGAGGTTTTTCCAGGCATTCCTCGCATGGACCTTGTCTATACCCGACTGCAATTTGTTGGCACTGATAAATTCCCTGAGCAGCCCGGCGAGGGATTGGTCCCTATCTTTTTTGTTGCTCATGGATGTGTTTCTACTGGTTGATACCGCCGGTAGCGGTATGTTATATTTTGTTCATTCACCACCCCGAAGGCCTTTTCGCTGAGCTGAATCAGCTGCTCCGACCATTCGGAATCCTCCCCCTGATAGACCATGAAAAAGGCGCCCTGTTTTTCCTGCACGGTGAAGAATATGGCGTCGTTAGAAGTGTCGAAGGTGCCGTCAGAACGGGGCTGTACCTTCTTGCGAAATCCGTGGTCACCCTGCAGTTGGATATAGTCTATAGTGGGGTTCAGTGAATAGGTTTTTTCCTTGCCATCGGCTGCCTCCACACGGCTGATTTCCCAATACCCGTTCAGGTTTTTCAAGGCTTCGCGGGAGATGTGCCCCTTGCAGCCTGTTAATAGAAGTGCCAGCATGAAACCCATTGCCCGTGCCATGCTACAAGGTAAAGATTTTATAGCTTTGATGAATATTTTTAACGATGGTTTCCGTCCGTTCCGGGTGGGTGTCGCTGAGAAAGATCTGGCCGAAGTTCTCGTCGTCGACCATGCCGATGATATGGGAGACCCTTTCTTCATCCAACTTGTCAAACACATCGTCCATCAATAGGAGGGGCGTGGTCCCGGCTTGCTGCTTTAACAGGTGGAACTGGGCAAATTTGAGGGCAATCAGATAGGATTTCTGCTGCCCCTGGCTTCCGAATTTTTTGATAGGATAGCCCGCGATCTCAAATTTCAGATCGTCCTTATGGATCCCCCAACTGGTGTATTGCAGGGTTCTGTCGCGCTCCAATCCTTTTTCCAGCAGCTGTTCCAGGCCCTCCTCTTTCAACTGGCTTTCATATACCAGGCCAATCTCTTCCTGCCGCCCGGAGATGGCCCGGTATTGTTGCCCGAAAAGAGGGAGGAAGGCATTGATAAACAGTTCGCGTTTTTTGTAAATCTCACTCCCATAGGTGTGTAATTGCTTGTTATAGACGGAAATCGTGGCGGGGTCGAAGGTATGGTTGGCCGCGAAGTACTTCAGGAGGGAATTCCGCTGCATGAGGACTTTATTGTAATTGATCAGCGCCTGCAGGTAGGCTTTATCTGCCTGTGAAATAACCCCGTCCATGAATTTCCTCCGGGTATCACTGCCCTCGATGATAAGGTCCCGGTCTGCAGGGGAGATAATCACCAGGGGCAACAGGCCAATATGGTCCGAAAGCCGTTCGTATACTTTCCCGTTCCTTTTGATTACTTTCTTGGCACCCTTCTTCAGGCTGCATACGATTTTTTCGGCATGCCCGTCTTTCTCAAAAACCCCCTCCAGGACGAAGAAATCCTCCCCGTGGCGTATGTTCTGGGTACTTACCGGGTTGAAGTAGCCTTTTCCAAAACACAGGTGGTAAATGGCATCCAGGACATTGGTCTTCCCTACGCCATTGTTCCCAACCAAACAGTTGATCTTCTTGTCGAATTCAAATTCACGGCTCTCAAAATTTTTATAGTGGACAAGCGATACTTTCTGTAAAAACATTCGGTCTTGGAGCGTAATTAATTAAAATGTGAAGCCTGCAAATTATCGAAAAATAACGAATAATTAGAGCGCCGGTTTTAAGAAAACCCTTATTTTTGCGCCACCAATTAAAGGAAGCATGGCTACATACAAGAAACGCGGTTTCAAACCTAAAAACAAGGCGGAGGAACGGGAAAAGGCAGCCCATAAAAGTGCCACAGCCGAGGTTTTTAGTTCGCTCGATGAAAAGGCTTCGCGTTCAGAACAATGGGTACACAGGAACCAGAATTACATTTTGGGTGTCATCGGGGTCATTGCCGTTGCCGTATTGGGATACCTGGCTTACAACCAGTTCGTGCAGCGTCCCAAGGAAGAGAGTGCCGCCAATGAACTCTACTATCCCCAGCAATACTTCGATCAGGCCCTGAGCGGAACAGAGCAGGATTCCCTCTATAACCTGGCACTTAACGGGGCTGAGGGTAAATACGGGTTTTTGGATATTATTGACGAATACAAGGGCACCCGGGCGGCCAACCTGGCAAACTACGCAGCAGGAATGGCTTATCTGAATATGCAGGAATACGACCAGGCTATCAAATATCTTGAGAATTTCTCTTCGGACGATGCCATTTTAGGGGCCCTGGCCAAGGGAGGTATAGGGGACGCCTTTGAGCAACTCGGCCAACCGGAAGACGCCCTGGACTATTATGAACGGGCCGTTAAACACAGTACCAACGACTTTACCACCCCCAGGTACCTCTACAAAGCGGGGATCACCGCCCTCCAGTTAAAACAGAATTCAAAGGCCCTGGGGTATTTCCGCAGGATTAAGGACGAATTTCCAAAATCCCAGGAGGCCACCACGGTCGACGTGTTTATTGGGATGGCCCAAAAAGGGGAGTAACCATGGCTACGGAGCATAAGAACCTTTCGGAATTTGACCCGGCCCAACTCCCGGACGCCAGTCAAATGAGATTCGGCCTTGTGGTCTCTGAATGGAATTCCGAAATCACGGAAAACCTTTTTGAAGGAGCCCGGGATACCCTGCTGGCCTGTGGGGTGCCCCCAGCCCATATTACCCGCTGGAATGTCCCCGGCAGTTTTGAACTCCCCTTCGGGTGCAGGAAGCTGATCAAACATATACCACAGCATGCCGTGATCGCCATTGGAAGCGTGATCCGTGGGGAAACGCGCCATTTTGATTTTGTTTGTGAAGCAGTTGCCCAGGGGGTCAAGGACCTGAATGTGCAGGGCAATACCCCGGTGATTTTCTGTGTGCTGACTGATGATACCCTGGAACAGGCCAGGGCCAGGAGCGGGGGCCGGCTGGGGAACAAAGGCACGGAAGCCGCTGTTGCGGCCATTAAAATGGCTTCCCTGGGACATTGATACCCCTAATTTCGCACACCGCATCTTCCCGCTGTTTCTTTTGGCTGTTAACAATTTTTGGGAAGCAGGTCTCGGCACTCTTTTTGATTTTGAGTACCTTTGAAAACAGAGCAGCATGGGACGATTCAACAAATTGCGCAAGAATAAAAAGTTCAGCTATTCACCCCGCTTTTACGATGACAGGGGGAAGGGAAATCCATATAAAATCCAGCATAAACTCGATAAATACAGGACCACCCTGGATACCCACAGGGGCTTGAAAGGCAAATTCAACAATGCCATGGCCGATTTGCGACGTACCGGTGACCGCCACCTGAATATCCGTTTCCTGATCATCCTGGCGATTCTTATCCTAGTGGCCCTCTACATAATAGATTTCGACCTATCCATATTCTTCAACAGCTAATGTCTGATCGCATCCAACTCCTGCCCGACCATGTCGCCAACCAGATTGCAGCGGGGGAAGTGGTCCAGCGCCCGGCTTCTGTCGTCAAGGAACTGATGGAAAACGCTATTGACGCAGGGTCCTCCCGGGTGAAGCTTATAGTCAAGGACGGGGGAAAAACCCTGATACAGGTTACGGATGACGGCTTCGGGATGAGCCCGACGGATGCGCGGCTGAGTTTTGAGCGCCATGCAACCTCCAAGATCAGGGCTGCCGAAGATTTATTTAACTTGCATACCAAAGGCTTTCGGGGAGAAGCCCTGGCTTCTATCGCCGCCATTGCCCATGTGGAAATGCAAACCCGCCCGGCCGATGACGAATTGGGTACCCTCCTGAAGATAGAGGGCAGCGAGGTGGTAGCCCAGGAAGTGACGGCCACCCCGGCAGGGACTTCTGTTTCCGTCAAGAATCTTTTTTTTAATATCCCAGCCCGAAGGAATTTCCTGAAATCCCATAAGGTGGAACTCCGCCATATTACCGATGAATTTCACAGGGTGGCCCTTGCCCACCCCACCGTGGCCTTTCATTTTTACAATAACGGGAGCGAACTCTTCAACCTGCCGGCTACTTCCCTGAAGAAACGTGTTGTCCACATCTTTGGCACCAGGACCAATGAAAAGCTGGTACCGGTAGAGGAGCAGACCCAGGTGGTCGGCATTTCCGGCTTTGTCTTCAAACCGGAATATGCACGCAAAAGCCGGGGGGAACAGTTCTTTTTCGTAAATAACCGGTTCATAAAAAGTTCTTACCTGCACCACGCCCTGATGGCGGCTTTCGAGGGCCTTATCAAAGGGGATACCTACCCGGGCTATTTCCTTTACCTGGAGGTGCCGCCTGAGTCTATTGATATCAATATCCACCCCACCAAAACCGAGGTCAAATTCGATGATGAAAGGAGTTTGTACGCAATCCTGCGGTCGGCTGTGAAACACAGCCTGGGCCAATTTAACGTGGCGCCGGTGCTGGATTTCGATCACGACAGGAATCTGGACACACCGTACGCGTACAAGGACAAAGCCGTTACAGCGCCGGGGATTAGTGTGGATCCCGGATATAACCCATTCCGGCAAGAGCCGGGACACTTGCGCCCCAGGTTGCGGCACCCTGTTGCCGGGACTTCCTCCCAATGGGAGGCCCTGTATACGGGATTGGATTCCGGGGAAAGGGAAACCCTGGGCTCCAGCAGCCTGCGCGTGGAGTCCGATACGATCACCGGGAATTTCTTCGAATCCGATGACACTTTGGACCGCCCTTCAGGTACCACCTTCCAGTTGAGGCGTAAATATATCGTTACCACCATCAAATCAGGCATGTTGGTGATCGACCAGAACCGGGCGCACCAGCGGGTGTTGTATGAAAAATTCCTGAAAAGTACCACGATCCGCAATGCCGTCAGCCAGCAGTTGCTGTTTCCCCTGCATCTTCCCTATTCCAAATCGGAAATGGCGGTATTGCAGGACCTTATGGAACCGCTCAAAGCGGTTGGTTTTGTTTTCGGACATGGGAAAGAAGACCAGTTGGAAGTCACCGGGGTGCCAATCATGGTTTCAGACAGCGAAGTGGAAACGGTGCTCGAAGCCGTGATGGCCGATTGCCATCAGCACGATGAGACCGAAGGGTATTCCCAGGCAGATGCCCTTTCAAAGACCCTTTGCCGCACACTGGCGGTCAAAGCCGGGGACGCCCTGGACCCGGCCTCCCAGATGGCTTTGGTGGACGATCTTTTTGCCTGTAAGGAAACTACCTTGAGTCCGTTTAACAAACCGGTTTACGTGACCCTCACGGAACGGGATATCGATAAAAAATTCAACTAAATGGGGAGACTTACCGAAGCGATCAAGCACCTGCTGATTATCAATGTTTTGTTTTTTATAGCGACCAATCTGTATCCCGACAGGATGTATGGGATGTTTTCGCTATGGTTCCCCATGAATCATAATTTCGAATGGTGGCAATTGGTCACCCATATGTTTATGCACGGGGGATTTATGCACATCCTCTTTAACATGTATGCCCTCTGGGCCTTTGGGTCTCCGCTCGAACGTATGTGGGGCAGGAACAAATTCCTGTTTTTTTATTTCTCGGCCGGCCTGGGGGCCGCCCTCATCCATACCGGGGTGAACTATTATTATTTCAACCACGGGATGGATATCATCACGTCCTCTGGCATTACCAGGGATCAGGTGCTTCAGATCATCGGCGACGGGAAATACAATCCGGACTGGTATCAACTGGCGTCCAAAAGCACCATCGATAATTTCCTCAATGGCTTCAATACCCCAGCCGTGGGTGCCTCCGGTGCAATTTATGGGATCCTGGTCGCCTTCGGGATGGCCTTCCCGAATAGTGAATTGTTTCTTATATTTTTGCCCGTGCCCATCAAAGCCAAATACTTTATCCCCGTGCTGATCGGGCTGGATTTGTTTTCCGGGGTCACCGGATACTCCATATTCGGCAATGGGATCGCACATTTTGCCCATGTGGGCGGAGCCTTATTCGGGTTTATCATGATGTGGTACTGGAAGAAAAATCAGTTCAACAAGAATCGCTGGAATTAAATGAACACAGGGAATATCCGATACCAGTACGCGCGGCTCAGCATAGCGGAAAAACTCATTGCCCTCAATGTGGTCGTATTCGTTGTGAACGGCCTGCTCACTTTTTTGCTCGGCCTGCGTTACGACGCGATAATGCAGTGGTTTGAACTGCCCAAGGATTTTTATACTTTTATTGTTCGTCCCTGGACAATCATCACCTATTCTTTTTTCCACGGGGGGATCTGGCACATTTTCTGGAACATGATGGTCCTTTATTTTGCAGCCAGGATCTTCCTGAATCTTTTTGGCCCCAGGCGCTTTATCAATGTGTATTTTCTCGGGGTGATCCTGGGCGGGCTGATGTTCCTCCTGAGTTACAATGTCTTTCCGGCGCTGATGGGTATAAACTCCTCCCTTATCGGGGCCTCTGCGGGCGTTACCGCGGTGCTGATCTTCGTCTGCACCTACATTCCCAATCAGGAAGTGCGGTTCTTCTTCTTTAACATCAAACTATGGTATATCGGGGTGTTCGTGGTCCTGATCGATCTGGTGCAGATTCCGACAGGCGGAAACGCCGGGGGCCATTTGGCCCACCTGGGGGGCGCTTTCCTGGGATATCTGTACGCGAGTCAACTGGCGAAAGGACGGGATATAGGCGATGGGTTTTCGAAAATGCTCGATGCGGTGGCCGGACTCTTTAAACGCCGGGAAAAAAAGCCCCCCCTCAAGACGGTTTACCGCAAGAAAACCCGTGAAACCACACAAAATGTGAACTATCAGAAGGAAAGCCGGCAGCGAAAGATCGATGCCATCCTGGATAAAATCAGCAAATCGGGGTATGAAAGCCTTTCCAAAGAGGAAAAGGATTTCCTGTTCAAAGCGGGCAAAGAAGATTAATGGATGACTAAAAATTCACTTTTCTCGCAGATCGTGCTTTTCCTCAACGGCGGTGCCGCCCTGTTGTTGCTGGTTTCCTGCGTAACGCACTACGTCACGCTTAGCATGCTTCCCGTATTGCCCTATCTCAGCCTGGTGGTTCCTATCCTGGTGTTCATCAACCTGTTGTTTGCCCTGTTCTGGCTCTTCTTCAGAATTCGGTACATACTGCTTTCAGGGTTTGCCCTTTTGGTGGCCCTGTTGTTCCATGGGATTTTTTATGAAATCCGGTTCCGGCACAAATCCGTACGCCCGGACGATATGAGTGTTCTGACTTTTAACGCCCGGGGATTCGATCCGTACCATCAGCTGAAGAGCGACCGGGTGGCCGATGACATCCTCGATTTTATAAAAACCCAGGATCCCGACCTGTTATGCTTCCAGGAATTTGACTATACCCAGACTAAAAAATTCACCCAATACCCATTTCACTTCTTCAACTATATTTACGACACCGAACCGCACGTGCCCCAGGCCATCTTTTCCAAATTCCCGATAGTTGCCAAAGGATCACTGGAATTTCCAAATTCGAAAAACAACGCCATCTATGCCGATATTGTATATCACAAGGATACTATACGGGTATATAACATTCACCTGCAATCCTACCAGTTTGTCCCCAAACGCGGACATCTGAAGGAACTGGCAACCCCAGGCTTCTATGAGCGCCTGAACTTTACCTTCCACAAACAACAGCAGCAAGCAGAGCTAGTGGCAGACCACATGGCGGCTACCCGGTACCCCATCCTTGTATGCGGTGACTTTAACAATACCCAGTTTTCAAATGTCTACCGGACCATCAAAGGCGACCTGAACGACAGTTTCCGGGAGAGAGGGGCGGGGTACGGACGCACTTTTAACTTTAAATATTATCCGCTGCGTATCGATTTCATTCTGGCCGACCCCAAATTCGAGGTCAGGTCTCACACCAATTTCAACGTTGTGCTTTCCGACCACTTCCCGGTCAAAGCTACCTTACGCCTGGAGGAAAAGCCATAAACAATCCGCCACATCGGCACTGATGTGGATCAGAAGGGCGATGCCAAAAATCCTGGTTTTAGGGAAACATGTCAACAACAGGTATCCTCCTATAGCCAAATAACTGTGCAGGGGGTGGAACCCGATACTACAGCGGGAGGGATCATACACCGGATGTGCCAGCAAGTGATCAAGGTCGATCAGCAACCCGCCCAGTAGGATCAGGATCGCGCGGAGCCGCTGGTTGGGATAGAAGAAATAGCCGATAAGCACCGGCAGAATAAGGTGGATTCCGTAGTGGAGAGCGAACCTAGTCATGGTTGAAGGACTGGGGATAATTTTGTAATTCCATCAGGCAGGTGGTCCCCAGGTTGAAAAGGAGGTCCAGGACACTCAGGTGGGGGATAAATCCATGGCGGTCGCCGAACACCTGATGATATTGTATGGGGAAGGGGGTGGGTTCCCTCTTGGCATCCACCAGGTAGCGGGCATCGTACAGGCCTTCCGGTTTCAATTCATAGGAGGCGGTCCTGGCCTGAGGCATTTCAGATTGAAGGCAAGCGCACAAGGTGGCCGTGACCTCCAGGTTAAAATCCAGTAAAAACCTGAATGCACGCTCATATAGCGGGGCGAGCTCATCTTCAAAGTACTCGAAAAAGGGAGAAGTCCTGTAGGCCGTCTGTAAGGTCCGCCAGTGCTGTCGCTGCCAGGGGTAGGAATTCTTCAGCCTGACATCTTTGTATTTTTGTCTCCCCTCCCGTCCGCCTACATGTTGTATGGGGATATTGAGCATCTGCTTGCCCTGGTCGTTGCAGATATAGCAGCGGTTGCGATAGGTTTGTTTCTGGTAATTGTCCTCTGTTTCCCATACCACATCATGTTGTACCAGGGCAGCAAAGGTGTCGATGCCGGGGCAGTAAGCGGGGTGGAGCAGCAATTTCAAAATAAAAACTTTATTTGGCGCAAGGGAAAACGTTGTCCCGGATCCTTAATCCGACTTTTTTCTTCGTTTCCTGAAATAATCGAATACAAACCAGGCAGCCAGCAGGATCAGGAAATAGCGGAAATAGGAACGCGGTTCCCCGTCCCCGTGCACTGTGGTGAAAAATCGATCCCAGCGCGGTTTCCAGTGGCTGATGCCGTCGTTGATGCCTTCTATGCTCATCCAGATAAATACGGGTTTTCCAACTATATGGTTTTCGGGGACGTATCCCCAGGTACGGCTGTCCTCGGACCGGTGGCGGTTATCGCCCATCATCCAGTAATAATCCTGTTTGAAGGTGTAGGAGTCTACAACCTCGCCGTTGATGCGGACCTGGTTGCCTGAAACGCTTACCGTATTGCCCTCATAGTCCCTGATAATTTTTTTATACAGCGGGAGCACCCTGGGATTCAGGGCTACGGTCTTTCCCGCTTGAGGAATATAGATCGGACCGAAGTAGTCGTTGTTCCAGGGGTAGGCAGGGTCCTGGGGAAAGATATTTGCCCCCTGCTGCCCTTTGGGTTGCAATTGTTTGACCACTGAATCAATATCGGCATTCTGCCGGAGCGCCCCGGCTTCCTTATCGGTCATGGTGACATAGCGCTCCCGGTCTGTCACTTCCCGCAGAGAGAGGCCTGCTTTCCCTACCACCTCCGGCGGGATTCCCCGGTAGTTGGTGTACAATTCTATTTCCCCATCCGTATTTTGGTTGGCCCCTAGCAGGTAGTCCTTTAGGGAGACTAATTGCGCCTGGTTCAGGGGGGCAGACAGGTATTTGCGGTTGAATTCGGTAATACCTTTCTCCCGCAGCAAGCGGGAAGACACCCCCTTATTGGAATACACGGCATAGGTATACTGGGGTTTGGCCCGGCTGGGGAGGGTAATTTGCTTCCCGTTTATATATACATACCCCCCGATCACCGAGAGGGAATCGCCCGGTAAGCCAACACAGCGTTTTACATAATTCGACTTTTTGTCGATTGGCTTTTTAACCCCTTTCTCCTTTTTAAAGAAAATGCGGACGGTGTCGGCCGGCCAACTGAAGACCACGATATCGTTGCGCTTGATTTTCTGGAATCCCGGCAACCTGAAGTAGGGGAGTTGAGGCCAGTTCAAATAGGAACGAATGCCCAACCCGGGAAGGGTATCGTGTACCATGGGTGCCGCGAGGGTGGTCATGGGGGTGCGGGCCCCATAGTGGAACTTGCTTACAAAGAGGAAGTCGCCCACCAGCAGGGTTTTCTCCAGGGACCCGGTGGGGATCACATAGGGTTGCATAAAATAAGTGTGCACCAGGGTTGCCGCCACAATGGCAAACACGATGGAGCTGACCCATTCACCCATGGTTGTTTTAGGATGGAGGCTGCGATCTTCGATGTATTGTACATCCAACGCATAATTCACATAGTAGATATAAAACCCCAGGGTAAGGATCACCAGCCAGGTATCCAGGATGGTGTTTTTCTCGAAGCTCCGGATGGTTTCCACCCAGACCACCGGGAACATCAGCAGGTTGATAATGGGGATGAAGAGCAACAGCACCCACCACTTGGGCCTCCGTATGATCTGCATGAGCACAATGGCATTGTATACCGGGATGGCAGCCTCCCAGGCTTTTCTGCCAGCTTTTTGATAGAGTTTCCAGGTACCCGCGAAGTGGATTAACTGAACAAGGAGTATAAATAGTAACCATTGTGATGCATCCATAACATATATGAATTAAATGGGCCTGCAGGCCCCGGTCATTTTTTTTCTTGACCCCTGCCCCATAAACGGGTCAGGCGGCCTGTTCTTATTTCTTACCCAATTGCAGGACGTCTTTCATTCCGAAAACCCCCTGTTTCCCCAGCAACCACTCTGCAGCAACCACCGCCCCCAGGGCAAATCCCTTGCGGCTGTGGGCCTCATGGCGGATTTCTATGGCATCGATCGCGCTGCCGTAGGTGACGGAATGGGTTCCGGGCACCTGCCCCTCCCTTTTGGAATGGATAGGGATGTTATGGCCGGCCTCCCCGTTGACGGACCAGCCCTGATAGGATGACCGTTCAATAATCCCTTCGGCCAGGGTGATCGCTGTCCCGCTGGGTGCATCCAGCTTTTGTGTGTGGTGGATTTCCTCTATAACCACCTTATAATCTGTCAGCGTACGCATCATTTCCGCCAGATAGGCATTGAGCTCAAAAAATACATTGACCCCCAGGCTGAAATTGGAAGCATAGAGAAAGGCCCCGTTGTGCTTTTCACACAAGGCCTCCATCTGGCCATAGGCCTCCAGCCATCCGGTGGTCCCTGATATTACCGGGATGCCGTTTTCCAGGCAGCCACGGATATTGCCCGGGGCGGCTTCGGGAGTACTGAAATCTATCGCCATCTCCATTTCCGAATAATCCACCCCGGCCGTATCGATATCTATCCTCGCCACGACGGTGTGCCCTCTTTCCACTGCGAGTTCCTCGATCAACTTGCCCATCTTTCCGTACCCAAACAAGGCGATTTTCATGACTTAAAAGTTTACGGTTACTGCCAGCCCGTAGTAAGGGTCTGTGGTTATGGGATGATAGTTCAGGAACGGGCGGACGTTCAAGCCCAGGTTTTCATTCACATTAAACTGTTTTAAATGGGCATCCACATTGGCATCAATGATGTTGAGGGCATAGAGGCCTATGGTTATCAGTAGCGCCAGGTCGCGATCGCGCTGGTAACGTTCCTGGGCATCCTGAAGGGCCTGGTCTGAGACGTCGGGGGTGCCGGGGACGACACCGGAGTTATTGATGTCATAGAATTCGTCATCTGTGAAGCCCGCCCTCCTCCTTTTGAAGGCCGAACGGAACCGATCGTATTCCCCGTCATTGAAGAGGTAGGCATAAACCCCGGTCCCAATGGCGGCGTAGACTATGGGCACTTTCCAGTAACGTTTGTTGTAGACCTGGCCCAGGCCCGGCAAAACGGCTGAATAAAAGGCGGCCTTGCTCGGTGCAAGCGGGTTGATAGTTTCTTCTTTCCGGATCTCCTCAAAGGAGATCCCTTTGCCCTGAAGTTCCGTGTTGAGGCTGTCTTCGGGGGTTTCCTGAGGTTGTTTTTCCTGGGCCCCAGCCATTTGCATGAGGAACAGGATCAGGAGACATGGCAGGAAATTACGAATCACCGGTAAGGATTTTTTTCAATCGCTGGAAATCCTCCCTGGAGGTAAAAGGGATGCTAATCTTCCCCTTGCCATTTCCGGAGGCCTTAACGGTGACCTTCGCTGCGAGCGCCTCCCGGAGGGTGTGTACGCTGTTCCTGATAAATTCAGGTTGTTCCGTGCCGTTTTTGGCGGGCGCTTTAGGTTGCAGCCCCTTGTCGTGATAAGACTGCACCAGGCGTTCGGTATCCCGTACCGAAAGGTTTTGTCCTACAATTTTCTCGTAAATGGCGATCTGGTCCTGTTTGTTGTCGATATTCACCAGGGCACGGCCGTGCCCCATCGAAATAAACCCGTCGCGCATCCCGGTCTGGATAATGGGATCGAGGCGGAGGAGCCGGATGTAATTGGTAATGGTAGACCGTTTCTTCCCAACCCGTTCACTCAATTTTTCCTGGGTCAGCTGGATTTCCTCGATCAGCCGTTGGTATGAGAGGGCAATTTCAATAGGGTCCAGGTCCTGGCGCTGGATGTTTTCCACCAGGGCCATTTCCAGGGATTCCTGGTCATTCGCGATCCGGATATAGGCGGGGATAGTCTGCAGCCCTATCATTTTGGAAGCGCGGAATCGTCTTTCCCCGGAAACCAGCTGATAGCGGTTGAAGTCGAGCTTCCTAACCGTAATAGGCTGTATTAGCCCCAATTCCTTGATGGAGGAGGCGAGTTCCTCCAGGGCCTCGTCGTTGAAATTCGATCTGGGTTGAAAGGGATTTACCTCGATGCTGTCCATATCGAGTTCCACGATATGGCCCACCACCTTGTCGGCATTTTTATCGTTTACGGAATTGATGTCATTTTCAGGATCTTTCAGAAGTGCGGAAAGCCCTCGTCCCAAAGCCTGTTTTTTTGTCGCTTTCGCCATTATACTTTTTCCCTATTTTTTTTCAGGAGTTCGTTGGCCATGTTGAGGTAGTTGGCCGCCCCTTTGCTGCTGGCATCGTATTTAATGATGGTCTCCCCGTAGCTGGGGGCTTCACCCAGCCTGACATTCCGTTGGATGATCGTATCGAAGACCATATCGCCAAAATGTTTTCTGACCTCTTCCACCACCTGGTTGGATAGCCTCAGGCGGGAATCGAACATGGTCAGGACCATGCCTTCGATGTCCAGTTCGGGATTGTGGATGCGCTGGACGCTTTTGATGGTATTGAGAAGTTTACCAAGCCCTTCCAGCGCAAAATATTCACATTGGATGGGAATGATCACCGCATCGGCAGCCGTGAGGGCATTGAGGGTTAGCAACCCCAGGGAAGGGGCGCAGTCGATCAGGATAAAATCGTACTTCTCACTCAAGCCGTTCAGGGCTTTTTTCATCATGTATTCCCGGTCGTCTTTGTCGACCAGTTCAATTTCTATGGCTACCAGATCGATATGGGAAGGGATCAGGTCCACATTGGGGGAATTCGTTTGTATGATGGTCTCTTCTGCAGATCGGGTGTGCTCCATGAGCTGGTAGGTGCCCAATTCCACCTCATCCACTTCAATTCCCAGGCCGGAGGTGGCGTTTGCCTGGGGATCCGCATCAATCAGTAAAACCTTTTTTTCCAGAACACCCAGCGAGGCAGCCAGGTTAACGGTGGTGGTTGTTTTTCCGACCCCGCCTTTCTGATTGGCTATAGCAATTATCTTGCCCATGATCAAAGTAAGTTAGGGGTTAAAAATACGATTAATTACGGTGCTAAAAAATGTATTTTGTTAACACAAAGTGAATAACTTAGGGGGGCGGTGTTAAAGTAACTTAAAAAGAGGGACCCCTGTTTCCTGCGGAAACAAAGTGTGCTTTTATTCGGGTTCCCGGAGCAAATGCCGGAGCAATTGGGCAGCGGCCAGGGGGATACTCGTACCGGGTCCGAATACGGCGAGGACCCCGGCATCCAGAAGCGCGGGGTGGTCTTTAGCGGGGACCACGCCCCCGACTACCACCCGGATATCGTCGCGCCCGTATTTTTTTAATTCCGAGATCAGCTGTGGCACCAGGGTGGAATGCCCCCCGGCCAGTGAAGAGATCCCCAGCAAGTGCACGTCGTTCTCAACAGCCTGTTTCGCCACTTCCGGGGGGGTTTGGAAGAGTGGACCGATGTCTACATCGAATCCGAGGTCTGCATACCCGGTTGCCACGACCCTGGCGCCGCGGTCATGGCCATCCTGGCCCATTTTTGCGATCAGGATCCTCGGCCTCCTGCCTTCTTTCCGGGCAAATCGGTCGGCCAGCTCCCGTGCCTGGCGAAAATCTTCGTTGTTTTTTATCTCTTTGGAATACACACCTGTAATTGATTTGGAAACGGCTTTATGCCTCCCAAAGACTGCTTCCAGGGCGCTGCTGATCTCCCCCAGGGTAGCGCGGGCCCTAGCCGCTTCCACTGCTAAAGCTAGTAAATTTCCCGCATCTTCCTCCGGAACCGATTTCTTCCCTTTTGCGCTAGCCTCCCATTTGGTTCGGGCAGTTGCTTCCAGTACCTCCAGCGCCCTGGACACTGCCTCCGGGTCTCGTGTTTTTTTAACCTCCCGCAGGCGGGCCAGTTGTTCCCGGCGCACTTTCCTGTTATCCACTTCGAGGGTTTGCAATTCGTCTTCCTCTTCCGCGCGGAAGGCATTTACCCCCACGATGCATTCCTGCCCGCTGTCGATCCGGGCTTGTTTCCGTGCTGCAGCCTCCTCGATCCGCATTTTCGGGATCCCGGCCTCAATCGCTTTGGTCATGCCCCCCAGGGCTTCCACTTCGGCCATGAGCTTCCCGGCTTCCTCCACTAATTGCTGGGTGAGGGATTCCAAATAAAAGCTTCCGGCCCAGGGGTCTACCGTATGGGTAACACCGGTTTCCTGCTGCAGGAATAGTTGGGTATTCCGGGCGATCCGCGCCGAAAAATCGGTCGGCAGGGCAATCGCCTCGTCCAGGGCATTGGTGTGCAGGCTCTGGGTTCCGCCAAATACGGCTGCCGCGGCTTCGATTAGGGTACGGGCCACATTGTTGAAGGGATCCTGGGCAGTCAGGCTCCATCCACTGGTCTGGCAATGGGTCCTTAAGGCCATGGACCGGGGGTTTTTGGGCTCAAAGTCCCGGATAACCCCGGCCCAAAGCAGGCGCGCCGCCCTCAGCTTGGCAATCTCAGTGAAATGATCCATCCCGATACCCCAGAAAAAGGAAAGCCTGGGGGCGAAGGCATCAATGCTAAGCCCCGCGTCCAGGCCGGTACGTACGTATTCAAGTCCGTCTGCAAGGGTATAGGCGAGCTCCATGGCCGCCGGGGCCCCGGCTTCGTGCATGTGGTATCCGGAAATGCTGATGCTGTTGAATTTGGGCATGTACCGACTGGCATACCGGAATATTTCGGCCACCAGCATCATGGAAGGTGCGGGAGGGTAGATATAGGTATTCCGCACCATGAATTCCTTGAGAATGTCGTTCTGTATGGTCCCCGCCAGTTGTGCAGGGGCTACGCCCTGTTCCTCGGCCGCCACAATAAAAAACGCCATTATAGGAATGACTGCGCCGTTCATGGTCATGGAAACGGACATCCGATCCAGCGGGATCCCTTCAAAAAGCACTTTCATATCCTCCACGGAATCTATGGCGACCCCCGCCTTGCCCACGTCGCCCTCCACACGTTCATGATCACTGTCGTACCCACGGTGGGTCGGCAGGTCGAAGGCGATCGAAAGCCCTTTCTGCCCGGCTTCCAGGTTGCGGCGGTAGAAGGCATTGCTCTCCTCCGCGGTGGAAAACCCGGCATATTGCCGGATGGTCCAGGGGCGGGTCACATACATGGTAGTGTAAGGCCCGCGGAGGAAAGGGGGGATGCCGGCGGCAAAACCGAGATGCCCTGCGCCCCCTATATCCGCCCGGGAAAAGAGGTGTTTTTCACCGGGACCGCCGGTTTTTTCCACGGCCCGGTCCTGCCATGGTGCATTCCCGCGCTCGGGGAGTTGCAGTTGTTGCAGGCTCTTTCTATTCATCTGCCAGGCGATTTTGTTCTGCTTTCCCTGCCAGCCTTTTTCGGACCAGCGGCTCAATTTCCGTTTTCTGCCCCTTGCCTTTTGCAAACGGCAGGCCCTCAACTTCCCCTTTCATGTGTGCAGCTGGGTCTGGTTGGGAGTTGATACCCAGGAGGGGTTGCTTCCCCTCATCGAATAGCCTTTGGTCCCGTGAGGCGCTTTCCCTGACCTTTTTCTGTATGTTGTGCGACTGCAACTGCTTCAGAAAGCCGCCCCCTGCTTCCAGTTGTTTGAACAGGGCAAGCGCGCGCTCGGCAAGTTGGTGGGTGATCGTTTCTATATAGTACGAACCGTCTGAAGGGTTGGCCACAGAGTTGAAACCGGCCTCGTGCTTTAAGATGAGCAGCTGGTTCCGCGCCATGCGCATACTGAAATCATTAGGGTTTTTATACAGGTTGTCATAAGGTAGGCCGGCTACTGTATCGGCTGTGCCCAGGATGGCCGACATGCATTCGGAGGTTGCCCGTAACATGTTGTTGTTATAGTCGTAAATCGTTTTATTCCGAAGGCTAGGTACCGCGAGAATAGAACATTCCGGGGGCAAGTCGTATTCTGTGGCAAGTGAAGCCCAGAGAAGCCGCATCGCACGGAACTTGGCAATCTCAAAGAAATAATCCGCCCCGATGGCCAGCGTAAAAACCGGCGGGTGCTGCAGTACCCCCGCGAACAGGTGCAGGTATTCATGAGCATGAGACAGGCAGTAAGCCAGTTCCTGTATCCTGTTGGCGCCAGCCTCCTGGTAGGGCCTGCCGTCCACTCCCAGGGGATGGATCCCTGAAAATGGCTGCAGGGCCTGTAGCATGTATCCCAGGGTCTCCAGGTCGCGTTTCCTGCCCCCGTACCAGGTACCGGTTTGTGCCAGTTTACCAATGGGGTCCAGGTGCAGAAATGTCCCTGCCGCTTCCCCAGGTAATTGCATGCGGAGGGATTGCACATAGGAAAGTGAGAGGAAATCGCAGCGGAAATGGAGTTCGATCTGTTCAGTATCAATTCCCTGCAGCAAGGAAACCGGACTTACTCCCTCACGGGAGATATGGAATACGAGGGCTTCTGCACCACCTTCAAGGGCCATTCTTGCCTGCCGGTTTGCTTTTTCGGCCGTATCGGCCTCCACGGTTTCGGCAATCCTCCAACCTGCGCGGCGGTTCATTATCAGGGGTTCGTGGCCACTAAGGTCTTCTTCGGAATAAAAGGGCTTCACCTGCAGCCCTTCCGGGGATTCCCATACCAGGGATTCGTTGTAATCGGCCCCCGAAAGTTCATATTGGATCTGCTGTTTCCACTGTTTGGCGGAGACAGGGGCAAAGCCCGGCCACTCATCATTCCCCATCCTTCTTGTTTTTCAGGCTATCCTCATATTCGATCAGGTAGATTTCCTCATTTTTCTTTTTGAGGTAGTACTTTTCCCGCCCGAATTTTTCGAGTTCCTCCGGGTTGGAAAGCTTATCCATAACCTCCTTGTCCTTGGCGATCTCTTCTTTTAGGAATTCCTGCTGTTTTTCAAGTTTCCTGATCTGCTTTCTCAACTCCAGGTGGATCAACAGGGAATTCGTATCGAAGAACAGCATCCAAATCACAAAGACCGTCAGCACAAGCACGTAAATGTTGCTGACATAGGCAAACCATTTCTTTTTCCTCAGCTCCTTCAGCCACATACCTAAATTAATTTTTCGTTGATGATCGTCCGCACGATGTCCACCGCCACGGTATTGTATTTGTTATTCGGAATAATGATATCGGCGTATTCCTTGGTAGGCTCGATAAACTGATCGTGCATGGGTTTCAGGGTAGTCTGGTAGCGTGTGAGTACTTCTTCCAGGTCGCGTCCCCGTTCATTGATATCCCGTTTAAGACGCCGGATCAGGCGCTCATCCGAATCGGCATGGACAAAGATCTTGATATCGAACATGTCCCGGATCCCGGGTGCGGTAAGGATCAGGATGCCTTCCACGATCATGACCTTCCTGGGCCGCACGCAAATACTGTCGCCAGTACGGTTATGGCGGGAAAAGGAGTATACCGGTTGCTCGATGGACTGCCCCTGCTTCAACCGGGTCAGATGTTCCCCCAGCAGCTCAAAATCGATGGCCCGGGGATGGTCAAAATTGATCCTGGCCCGCTCCTCCAGGCTCAGGTGGGACAGGTCGTTATAATAGGCGTCCTGAGAAATCACCCCTACCTCATTTTCCGGGAGTTCTCCTATGATCTGGTTGACCACGGTGGTCTTCCCGCAACCCGTTCCCCCGGCGATTCCTATGATCAGCATCTGCCTCAGTTTTGTTTCAAAAATACGGATTTGGACCGAAAGTACTCACATAATCCGGGAGTCCCCTGGCAAAATTTGCCCTCGGTTTCACGGCCGGTAAAGTACCCCGCTGCAGGAATCCCGGGCGGCGCCGGTAACGGAGCTCAATACATTGGTCTTCCCTTCCATCCGCAAAACCCCCATAAAGGCGAATACAAGTGCTTCTTTCATTTCGATGAGGAGCCGATCCGGGACCTTCAGTTGGGTGCCTGGACCCAAACGGGCCTGCAACACCTCAAGGAGGTAGGGGTTCAACGCGCCACCTCCCGTTACCAAAAGGGTCTGCCCGCCTTCCCGCCCAAATTTTTTCAGGCATTCGGCTACCTGTTCACAAATATGATGCACCCCCGTATTCAGCAGGTCTTCCCGGGCTTCATCCGACCTTTCCAGGAGGGGCGCCACCTCTTGCAGGAACCATTCATAACCCGTGGATTTAGGGAAAGGCAACCGGTAATATTCCAGCTGGTTCAAGGCGGCGAATAACCCGGGCAGAAGATTGCCTTTCCGGGCCATCAATCCATCCTCGTCATATCCTTTGTCCAGGTCGCGGCAAAGGTAATTGAGCAGCATGTTGGCCGGGCCTATGTCAAAAGCGATGCGATCCCCTTGCTGTTCAAAGGAGATATTGCTGATCCCGCCCAGGTTGAGGCAAAAATCATAGGTACCGAACAGCAACCGGTCTCCGATTGGGACCAGCGGGGCCCCCTGGCCTCCCAAGGCGACATCCAGCGTGCGGAAATCGCACAGGGTTGGCAAACCGCTGGCCGTTGCCAGGTGCTGCCCGGAGCCGAGCTGAAAGGTAAGCCCTTTCCCGGGGCGGTGGTGGGAGGTATGACCATGGCTGGCAATGAAATCCACCTGCAGGGCATTTTCCTTAATGAAAGATAGCGACTGCTCCCCCAGCCAGGTGCCGTATTCGTTATGAAGCAGCAACAGCTCTTCGCCATTGAGGAAGATGGCGTCCCGCAGCCGATCTTTCATATCGCGCTCGTAAGGAATGCTCCGGGCCGCAATGATTTCATATTCCCAATGACCTTTACGGGTATTAAAATGACAACAGGCCAGGTCCAGGCCATCCAGGGAGGTACCCGACATCAACCCCAGTATTTTGTACGTTTTCATGATTTATTAATTTTAAGGGTCACCGGTAAGCTGCCTTCCGCGGTCGCCAGCCCGAGGAATTGCCGGGCCGCGTGCCGCTGGAAGACGGGAAAGTCCTGGTACACCTGAATGACCGCCCGGGCCTTCTGCACATCCAGCAATTGCAGCACATAGGGGTTCCCGAAATTATAAAGGGCCACCTCTGCCGTATGGAGCATTCGGTTCAGCCAGGAAAGAACCCCTTCGGAAATCCCAAAATTGTTCGGAGGTTTTACACTGGGCGGATAGAGGGCGATCACTACCTTTTGTTTTTCTCCGGAATGATCCGTTGCCGGCCTGGCACCGGGAGGCATGGATAGGATTTTGGAAATAGCCCCTTGTTTCAGGAGTTGTTTCCCGAATTCCCCCCCCGGGGTATGGGTGACTTCCCAGGCAGTGGGCTTTGCCGTCCGAAATGCTGCCAGATCATTTTCCCGGCCGGATAGCAGCGTGAGGCTGGCCGTTGCCAATTCTGCCAGCAGGGATTCATACTCCTCCCGGCTGTGGGTATGGGGCGCACGGCGGGCGAATGCTTTTTCCTTTAACCCCCAGACTCGTTGGAATGCTGTTTCAATTTGAGAAGGCGATCCCTTTTTTTGGATGGTGGCCAGCCCTTCCTCCGGATGTTCGGCAAAGCATAAGATGTCATTGCCGGCATGGAAGGCTTCCCATTCCAGCCTACCCGGTCCGGGGAATAATTTGGATACGCTATGCATGTTCAGGGCATCGGACACTACGGCCCCCCGGAAGCCGAGGCCTTGTCGCAGTAATCCCCCGATCAGCCCGGGGGATATGGAGGCGGCCACCTTTTTCGCGGAGGTCAGGGCCGGGACCGCCAGGTGTCCTACCATGACGGCGTCTACCCCTTCGCGGATTAATTCGGAAAAGGGATAAAGTTCCCCGGCGAGGAGCGCAGCCCGATCCTTTTCAAGTACCGGCAATCCCAGGTGGGAATCGGTTGCCGTATCCCCGTGGCCGGGGAAATGTTTGGCGCAAGTGAGGAGGCCTTCCGCCTGCATGCCTTTCATAAGGGCGGTGGCTTTCCGGGCTACTTCCTCCCGGTTCCCGCCGAAGGAGCGGTAGCCGATGACTGGATTGTCGGGATTTAGGTTGATGTCCGCCACGGGCGCAAAATTCCAGTGTATCCCACTGTGCAGGCAGTCTTGCGCAATCTGCCTTCCAACCTGTTCTATTAGTACGTCCTGCCCCCTGATGGCACCCAGCGTAATGGCATATGGGTACTGGGGGGTATTTTCCACCCGCATGGCCAGCCCCCATTCGGCGTCCATACTGATCAGGAGGGGAATTTCAGAAACAGCCTGGTACCTTTTGATCAATGCTTTGAGACGGTTCAGGCTTTGTTCGTTGTAGATCACTTCCCGGCGGCCCTCGAAATTGGTCGCAGCGCTGGCCCGGCTATGAAAAAAACACAAACCGCCGATCCGGGCCTTACGGATCAGGCCCTCCAGCTGCCTGACCTCCTCCTCCGTATCATTGATAAAGGCAGCCGGCATAAAAAGCTGGCCGACTTTCTCGCGAAGGCTAAGTTTCCCCGTCGCCTTGTGGTATGGCAGGATCTTATACATCCGTATCTCGGGTTTTTTTCCCATAGTCTGCCGGGTAATGGATAAATTTCAGTAGCAAAAGCGAAGGGATGGCAGCCAGTACGACCCAGAGAAAGAAGCCGTCATACCCCAGCCATTGCTGTACATACCCACTCACCATCCCGGGCAGCATCATGCCCAGGGCCATAAAACCCGTGGCGATGGCATAATGGGAGGTTTTGGAAATGCCCTCAGCCACATATATCAGGAAAATCAGGAAGGCGGCAAACCCGAAGCCATATCCGAACTGCTCCAGTATCACGGTGCCTACCACGGCATACAGGCTGGTAGTGTGCGTAATGGCCAGCAGGGCATACAGCAGGTTCGGCAGGTTCAAAGCCAGCATCATGGGCAGGATCCATTTTTTAAGCCCGTCACGCGAGATGACGATCCCCCCCAGGATCCCGCCGACTGACAACATGATCACGCCCACGGTTCCGTATATGGTTCCCACTGCTTCTGTGGAGTATGCCAACCCCCCGGCTTCCCGGCTATCCAGGAGAAAGGGGGCCGCCATCTTCACCAGTTGGGATTCCCCCAACCGGTAGCAAAGTATAAATGCCAGGGCATAGCCAATGTGCGGTTTCCTGAAGAAAGAGGCAAAGACTTCAAAAAAACTGCCGGGTTTTTCCCTGGCTTCGGCCTGCCCGGATTCGAAAACCGGAGCCGTGAAAAAATTGGCCACGGTAAGTATGGCCATTAGCCCGGCCGTGCAGATCATGGTCACGGACCAGGCTTTGGTGTTGTCGCCATAATAGTTCTCGAGGAAGCCTGCGAGGATCACTATCAGGCCCTGCCCGGTTATCATGGCCAGGCGGTAAAAAGTGCTGCGGATCCCTACGAAAAAAGCCTGTTTCTTCTCAGTAAGGCCAATCATATAATACCCGTCTGAGGCAATATCGTTTGTGGCTGAAGCAAAGGCCGCCATCCAGAAAAATGCCAGGGTGGTCACGAAAAACATATCGGTGGGAAGGGTCAACCCAACCCCCAGCAATGCCAGGGATATAAGCCCCTGCATGCATAGGAACCACTTGCGTTTCGTGCTCTTGAGGTCTACGTAAGGGCTCCAAAGCGGTTTCAATACCCAGGGAAGGTACAGCCAGCTGGTATACAGGCCGATGTCGGCGTTACTTACCCCCAGTTTTTTATATAGGATCACCGAAACGGTAACTACCAGTACATAGGGGATTCCCTGGGTAAAGTAGAGGGTGGGCACCCAGGCCCACGCGCGTTTATCTTTCCTGACCATAGGCTGTGGTTTGTTCCAGATTGAGGATAAGTGCCTGGCTTTCCCTGCCATAGGCATCCAGAAAGGATAGGGCCAGGGCCTTGTTCTTTTTCACCAGCCCCTTGCCTAATGTAAAACTCTTCCTGTCAACAAGATACTGTTTTTCAATTAGTTGATCAGGATGTCCCGGTTTGAGGTGCCGGGCGTCCCTGGCGCTGTAAACAAGCGCAAATTCCCAAATAGGGGGAGTTTCTGCATCCAGGGTGAATTGGTACCACCCGGCCGCTTCCACCACGCCAGTAAGCTTTGGGGGAGGGGAAGGCGCGGTTTCCGGTTTTGCAGGACCGGGGGCAAGGGCCGGATAGCGGTAAAACTTTCTTCTCAGGAGGCCGGCCACATCCTGGTTTTTAAGGAGGGACCGGGCGCTGAAGAATACATTGCCTTCCACTGGCCCGGTCTGCCTGCCCAGAGATATTTGTTTGGAAAGCTCATTTTTATGGCGCCAGGCCTTGTCCTTGTCTGTACGTACCTTGTAGGCGGCATTCCCGATATAAAGGTGTGTGCCCGGGCAATTTCCCGCCCACCAGGCGAGGAGCCTGGCATGCGGGGCCGGGGGGTGGTCCATGCTCCAGTATAACTGAGGCACAATATAATCGAGCCATCCCTTTTCCATCCAGAGCAGGGGGTCCGCATACAGGTCGTCATAGGTGGTTTGTCCGGCATGGGTATCCGACCCGGCCGGGTCCCGGTCCTGGTTGCGCCAAACGCCGAAGGGACTGATCCCGAACTGTACCCAGGGTTTAGCTGCCTTTACCGCCAGGTGCACTTGCTGTACCAGCGAATCCACATTGCTTCGCCGCCATTCTTCCAGGGATTGGCCCGCTCCTGAATTGTTTTGGTATTGCAGGGAATCGTTGAAAACCTCCCCACTAATCCGGTATGGATAGAAGTAGTCGTCAAAATGGATCCCGTCCACCTCATAGTTATTCACCACTTCTTGGACCAGGGATACCAGGCGTTGCCGAACTTCCGGCAGCCCGGGGTTGTAATAGTACCGGTTGCCATAGGGCACCATCCATGCGGGATGTTTGAAATAGTCGTGCGTTTCGGCAAGGGTTGTGGTATCCAGGCTTACGGTGGCCCGGTATGGATTCATCCAGGCGTGAAATTGCATGCCCCGCCTGTGGGTTTCGGCAATCATCCATTTCAGGGGATCTGTTACCGTTTCCGGCGCTTTCCCCTCCTCCCCGCTGAGATATCGCGACCAGGGTGCTTTTTGGGTAGGATAGAATGCGTCTCCGGCCGCACGGATCTGTACGATGAAGGTATTGAAATGGAGAGACTGGTAGAAGTCGAGAAGGGCTCTGAAATCCTGTTGTTTCTTTGCCCATGGATCGGCCGGATCCCTGGGCCAGTCGATATTGGCTACCGTAGCCACCCAGACCCCCCGGAACTCAACCCCCGGTGGGGGAGTAGCCGGTTTGAATACGCCGCAGGAAGATAAGAGCAGGAAGCAGGCAAGAAGGGCGGGTCTGTTCATACGATAACAAAAAAGGCCTATTATCCTTCACGAAAATAGGCCTTTTACCGCTTATGGCTGGGATATCAGTTGAATTTGTAGCGCACGAATCCTTCCATGGCCTCATATTCGGCCATCCCCAGGGCATTGTATTTCCTTGCGGTTTCCTTGTTCCGCTGTTCGGCCCGTTGCCAGAACTCCCGATCGTCGTTGCCCGGGAACATGGCGCTGTCTTTTTGCGACTGGTGTTTGAAGATGGCATTCTTTTTACGTTCCATGTCTTTTGGACCGATGGGGATAGCCATTTCCATATCGGCTATATCCCATTCCTGCCAGGCCCCTCGGTACAGCCACACATAACAATCCTTCAGCCATTCGGCGCCTTCCTGCTGCAGTTGTTCAATAGCCCTGTACACGATCTGGAGACAAACCCTGTGGGTTCCGTGCGGATCCGACAGGTCTCCCGCGGCGAAAATCTGATGCGGTTTCACTTCCTGCAACAGCTCGTAGGTGATGCGGACGTCTTCCTGGGAAAACGGTTTCTTCTTAACAGTTCCGGTTTCGTAGAACGGCAGGTTCTGGAAATGCGCATGAGCTTCATCCACCCCACAGTAACGGCAAGCCGCAAGCGCTTCCCCTTTCCGGATCAGGCCTTTGAACTTCTGTATCTGCGGACTGTCCACGTCGCCCGGTTTTTTATTCGCCATGAATTTACGGACTTCCTGGCATTGGGCGAGCAATTCCTTATTCCCCTGCTGCACATCCGTGGCGAAGTCCAGGAAACGGAGGACTTCGTCATCAAAAACCGCAATATTCCCTGAGGTCTGGTAGGCTACGTGGACCTGGTGTCCCTGGTCGACCAGCCGGAGCAGGGTACCCCCCATGGAAATTACGTCGTCGTCCGGATGCGGGCTGAAGATCAGGCTGCGCTTGGGATAGGGATCCTTGCGTTCCGGGCGGTTGCTGTCATCGGCATTGGGCTTGCCCCCGGGCCAGCCAGTGATGGTCCTTTGAAGCTGGTTGAACACCCTGAGGTTGATGTCTTCTGCGGAGCCAATTTCGGCCACCAGATTCCCCATTCCGTATTCGTTGTAATCCTCGTTGGTAATTTTCAGGATGGCTTTGTTCAATTTTTCGGAAAGCCAAATGGTTGCCTTCTTGATCAGGGTGTCGTTCCAGTCGCATTCGGAGACCAGCCAGGGCGTGTTCACCCGGGTCAGGGAGGATGCTGCGGCATGGTCTACGATGAAGTCACAATTGCGGTGTTGTTGCAGGAAGGTGGCGGGAACGGATTCCCGTATCTTGCCTTCCACAGCTTGTTTAATAATACCCGATTTGCCCTCTCCCCAGGCCATGAGGATGATACGCTTGGCGGCCATGATGGTCCCCACCCCCATGGTTATGGCCTTGGACGGCACGTTTTCCAGTCCGAAAAAGTCGCTGGCTGCATCTAGGCGTGTTACCCGGTCGAGCCGTACCATCCGGGTTTTACTTACGAGGGATGACCCGGGCTCGTTAAAACCGATATGGCCCGTGCGCCCGATCCCCAGCACTTGTATGTCTATCCCGCCGGCATTCTGGATCTTTTTTTCGTAGGCCTCGCAGAAATCCCTGACATCTTCTTTGTCAAGCGTGCCATCCGGGATGTTGATATTACTTTTTTTGATGTCGATATGGTCGAACAGATGTTCGTTCATAAAGCGCACATAGCTGTGGATGGAATCGGATGGCATGGGGTAATATTCATCCAGGTTGAAGGTGATCACGTTCTTGAAGCTAAGGCCTTCTTCTTTGTGGAATTTTACCAGGAAGTCGTATACCTTGGTGGGGGTTGAACCTGTGGCCAGGCCCAAAACCACGTGTTTTCCCTGCTTTTGCCTTTGTCGGATCAGTTCGGCAATCTCGTTGGCCACAAAAAAGGAGGCCTCTTCCGAACTGTCGTGGATGTGGGTATTGATCTTTTCAAACTTTCGGGATTCCTCATCCGTCGGAAATCCGAAAACACTTGGTTTCGTGATGGTTTCTGCCATTTTAGATTCGATTTTACGGGGCAAAGATAGGCAAAAAAACCTAAACTTGCTGTTTTTTGCCATAAATATTGCCACTTTATGCAATATTAACACACTCCTAAAAATAAAACAACAAAAAACAGCAAGTCGATTTATTTCCTATATTTGCCTGTAAGTAAGGGATCATGCTAAAAGAAGAGCGTCAACAGACCATATTGAACGAGGTGGAATTGCACAACCGGGTGTTGTTGACAGACATTGCCGAAATGCTGGATGTCTCCGTGGACACGGTGCGCCGGGATGTTAAGGAACTCGACTCGGAGAACAGGCTGCGGAAGGTTCATGGCGGGGCTATCTCCCTGGGGTTTACATTACCCTCGGCCCCCAACCAGAATATCTATGCTTTGCCCCAGAAATCGGTTATCGCCAAAAAGGCGGTAAAACTGCTCAAAGACGGCAGTGTGATCTTTATTGACGGAGGTACCACCTGCCTGGAACTCGCCCGCATCATCCCCCGGCAACTGCATCTTACCTGTTTCACTTTCAGCCTGCAGGTGGCCCTGCAATTGCTTTCCAAGCCATTTGTTGAAGTGATTTTCATCGGGGGTGCCATTTCGAGAGATGCCCAGATTTCGGTGGGGGCCAGTACCGTCCACCAGCTTGCGGATATCCGGGTAGACTACGGGTTTATCGGTACGGGCTATGTGGATGCCGTGCATGGGCTTACAGAATTCGACTGGGAGATTGTGCAGGTAAAAAAGGCCGTCATCAATGCCTCAAAAAAAACCGTGCTGCTCTGTATTTCAGAGAAGCTGAATTCCCAGCACCGCTATAAAACCTGCGATGTCCACGCCATCAATACCCTGATTACCGAATTGAAACCGGACAATAACCTTTTGAACCTATTTCGAAACCACGAAATTCACCTGCTGTAAGATGCCAGACTACAAGAAGATTACCGAATCGCCCTCTCTTTATAACGACCTGGAGTCTATGGAAACCGGGCAGATCCTGGAGAACATGAACCGGGAGGATCAAAAGGTGGCCGGGGCGGTGGCCGCCGCCATTCCGGCCATCTCCCGCTTGGTGGATGCCCTGGAAAAACGATTTTACAGCGGGGGGAGGCTTTTCTATATCGGAGCCGGGACCAGTGGTCGGCTGGGCATCCTGGACGCCTCGGAAATCCCGCCCACCTACGGCTTGCCGCACACACGGGTCATTGGCCTTATTGCCGGGGGCGATACCGCCATCCGCCGCTCTGTGGAACACGCTGAGGATGACACCGGACAGGCCTGGAAGGATTTGTTGGAGTTCAATATAGGCGACCAGGACACGGTGGTGGGTATCGCAGCCTCGGGAACAACACCCTATGTGCTGGGAGGGGTACGTGACGCAAGGGCCCATGGGATCCTGACAGCCGGCATTACCAATAATCCCGGTTCCCCGTTAGCCCGGGCCGTTGACATCCCGATTGAGGTGGTAGTGGGGCCCGAATTCGTGACGGGCAGTACCCGGATGAAAAGCGGCACCTCCCAAAAGCTGGTCTTAAATATGATCTCCACGGCGCTGATGATACGGATTGGGCGGGTAAAGGGGAATAAGATGGTGAATATGCAACTGAGCAATAACAAACTGGTTGACCGTGGCACCCGTTACCTGATGGAAGGGCTGGCTTTGGATTACGATACGGCCCGGGAAGCTTTAAACAAGTACGGTTCGGTTAAGGACGCCCTGGACGCCCTGAAAAAATAAGGGGGCTAATTCTCTTCAATGGCGGCGACTTCCTCGGCGGTTACCATTTTATCCGCCTTATTGCCCCAGCTGTTCATTACATAGTTCAATACATCGGCCACCTCCTCGTGTGTCAGGCCCAGGTTCGTCATCACATTGTCATAAGACACCCCGTTTACGGTCATCGCCCCACTCTGCCCGTATTTGACCCCCCGGATACTCGCCTCCCGATGCTCCCGGAGGTAGTCCGATTCGGCCAGGGGAGGGAAGACGTTGGTCACCCCGGCGCCATTGGCCATATGGCAGGTGATGCAGAATTCGGAATACACTTTTTCACCCCTTTCCATGCTTTCCTGTAGTTCCTTATCCTGGAACAACCAGAACGGGGAAGAGGCGCAAACTATCAGATAGGCCAGTAAGAATAATTTCATCGTTTCATTTTTTACGGTAATATACCGGGATTTTGGCCCGGAAAGCCTTACACCCTGGGGACCAGGCGGTAGATACCTCTGCCTTCCACGGCCACATAGATCAGCCCGTCCGGACCCTGACGCACGTTGCGGACCCTGCCAATATCCGGCAGGAGCCGTTCCCTTCGAATTACCCGTGTGCCGTCCAGCTCCAGCCGTTCCAGGTACCGGAATGCCAATGATCCCACGAGCAGGCTGCCTTTCCACCCGGGATACCGGTCTGAAGAAACAAATTCCATGCCGCAGGGTGCAATGGAGGGTACCCAATAATGGATGGGTTGTTTCATCCCTTCCTTATGGGTTTGATCAGTGATCGGGGTACCGCTGTAGTTGATCCCGTATGTGATCACCGGCCATCCGTAATTGGCCCCTTTTTCTACGATGTTGATCTCGTCCCCACCCCGGGGCCCGTGCTCATGGATCCAGATTTCACCCGTTTCGGGATTCAGGGCCATTCCCTGCGGGTTTCGGTTACCATAAGTGAAAATTGCCTGTTTGGCCTCGGCAGCCCCAGTGAATGGGTTGTCTTCCGGGATGCGGCCATCATCGTAAAGTCGGTATATTTTCCCCCCGTCCCTGCGGATGTCCTGTGGATTGAGGTCGCGCTCCCCCCTTTCGCCGACAGAAAAATACAAGTACCCTTCGCGGTCAAAAGCGATCCGGGACCCGAAATGCTGTCCTTTGGTGGTATTTGGCTCCGCTTTGTAAAGGCTTTCTACCTGAGTAAGGCTACCGTTAACAAGCCTGGCACGGATAAGGGCGGTGTTCCCGCCGTTCCCGGGGCCTTCTTCAGAGGCATAGGTGAAGTATATCCACCCGTTTTCAGGGTAGTCCGGATGGAGCCGAATATCCAGCAAACCGCCCTGTCCCCGGTTATAAACAGGAAGATCGTGTTGTACAGGCGACTTGACGCCATCCTTAAATTGGATGATTTTCCCTTCTTTTTCCGTGATAAGCAGGCTGCCATCCGATAAAAAAGCCATCCCCCAGGGAATCTTCAGCCCATCGACCAGTAATTCGGTTGTAAAGGGCGGATCGGCGACCTCTGAAACCCTGTTTGCCGGATTTTGGGCACAGGCCTCAAACGTCCATACAACGAAAAAACAGGCCAGGACGATACTTTTCTTTAAGTTCAAACGTTAAAATATATAATAAATACGGTGCGCAAAGCCCTAAATATAAAGAGAAAATATAAGTATAAACAATTACGCTGAAGAATATCCTGACCCCAGACCAGCATATTCTTGCCATAACTCAGATTAACCTATGCTCCCCTATAAATCCCGGCAACTGGTGTATGCCGTACTATTGATTGTTCTATCAATCGTATGCTACACAGCCACTGCAAAGACCAGCTTTTATGGGCTATTATCGAAGGCTTCCCATGAGGTCACCGAGGGGAATTCCACCGCCTCAACGTCTCATGAAATCCTATCGGATGCTGCCACATCTACCCTGAATTCTTCCCGCTCCGGGGCTAGCGCCGAAGCAGCCCCCCTGTTTGCTACCATCATTCAGGGAGCCAATGAACAGGTGACCTGCCCCAATGACGGAAGTACGCTTGCAAAATTTTTCCTCTGTGGTACCAGCGACATCCGTACCATCTCATTGAGTCAGAGTGGCAGCACCTATCAATGGCAAAAGCTCGATGCCAACCGATGTGCGCTCTCCGTCCTCGCGGACTGTGCCAATACAGACAATACCTGTTATGACAATGTGGGGAGCGGACCGACTTATAACCTAAACTCCGCAGGGGAATTCCGGGTACGGGTGGATGGGGGTCAATACTACTATTTCAAAGCGACCCTTAACCCCCTGAACCCTCAGTTGATCAAGGAGGATATTATCTGCGGGAACCCGGGTCGGGTGGAGGTGACCAATGTCCCTGCGGGTTATGAATACAGCCTGAACAGCAGTGCCGGGCCCTATCAGGATTCCCCGTTTTTCAACATAACCACGCCCGGGAATTACAAGGTATGGGTTCGCCTTAAAAACGTTTCCAGCAGCACCTGCCTGTTTCCGTCCAACACGGTGGCGGTTCAGAATCTGAATATAACCGTCGACGTGACTGCCCATGACATCCTGTGCAGCGGGGAATTGGGCAGCATTGACGTGGCGGTTAGCGGAGTACCGGGCTTTTATACCTACCGCCTGTTGAAGAATGGGATTACCGTGGATACATTCGGCCCGAATGCCGCCTCCTCCTACACTTTCGCAAACGTAAGCCCCGGAACCTACAGTGTCCGGGTGGAAACCAATAAATGCAACGTCCTGATCACTCAAGACATCAACAGCGACCCCATAGCCATTGGAAGTGGTATCAGCCCGCTGGCCGTGTCTACCTCGGCTTCCGACAGTTTTGGTTGTGGTGCCTCATCCGTAGATGTTACCCTGGTCACTTCAGGAGGGACCGGGCCATATCGTTACAGCCTGAACGGCGGTGGTACCTTTAGTGCACCTTATACGAACTCGGCCGTTTTTACGGTAACCTCCGCCGGCACTTACAATATCCTGGTCCAGGACAGCAATGGCTGCCAGAAAACCGCCACCGCCACGGTTGAAAACCTTCCGCCTCCGGTATACGGCATCTCCGTCATGGATGCCACTTGCGGGGGCAATAACAACGGAAGTATAACCGTCAATGTAACCAATGGATACGGCTACAACCTGGAATTCAGCATCAATAATGGGGCGACTTATCAGAACAGCAATGTCTTCAATAGCCTGGCCCCTGGTAGTTATGACGTAATGATCCGCTACCAGCAGGATGCCTTCGTCTGTACGACCCCGGCTTCTCTGCAAACCGTTGGCACCCCCTCTTCCATAGTGGGTTCGGCTACTGCCAATTCCATCCCCAGTTGTGGGAACGAAAACGGCGGACAAATAACCATTTCGGGGGTTTCGGGAGGCACGCCTCCGTATCAGTACAGCATAGGGGCGGGATTCAGCGGCACAACGGTATTCACCAATTTGGGAGTGGGCACCTATACGCCCCAGATACGCGACGCCAATGGCTGCGTCCAGACCCTGAGCCCCATTACCTTCAACGCCCTGAACAAACCTACCGACTTGGCGTTTGCCATATCGGGCATCAATTGCCTGAGCGGCACGGCTTCCGTGACTGTTGCGGTCACTAATGGCACGGCTCCATATACCTACGAAATCACTGCCCCGGCGGGCAGTGCGGTAAACAACGGGAATAACAATGTGTTTCCAGGCCTGGGCCTGGGGACTTACTCCTTCCGCGTGACCGATGCGAACGGCTGTTCCTATACCGAGAACTTTGCCATTACCGATATCAGCTCCATTGCGGCCCAGGCCCAGGCAACCCGGGTGGTTACCTGCGTTGGGGATTCGGATGGGGAAGGGCGTTTCCTGATCGACGGGTTCGACTCCACCTACAGCTATAGCATAGACGGCGGCCCGGTTTCAACCGGCCAAAGCAGCGGTACGGTTTCCCTAACCGGCCTGTCTGCGGGAAGCTATACCATCACTGTTACGGATGAAAACACAAATTGTACGGACACAGCCACCTTGGTCATCCAGGAGCCGTCCGTTGCATTCGCCATCAGCAACCTGAATGTCACAGCCATGAGCTGCCAGAACGGCAATGTCGGCAGTGTAACCATCAATACCACCGGAGGATGGGGAGGTAACAAATACACCCTGACACGACCTGATGCTTCCACCCAGGGCCCGAAGAATGGCAATACATTTTCGAACCTTTCCCAGGCCGGTCTCTACCAGGTAAGTGTGACCGACGCCAACGGCTGTACGGTTACCGATAGTTTTACGCTGACCCCGTTGGTGGCACCCACCCTTTCGGTAGATTCTGCCGGTTCCGACTATTGTTACGACAACATGGATGCCGCTACCATAGCGGTCCTTGCTGCCGGGGGGCTTGGCCCGTACCAGTACCGCATTAACAATGGTACCTGGGGAGGCAGCAATGTATACAATGGCCTTACCCCGGGGAATTATACCATTGAAGTACGGGATGCCAACAACTGCCGCGACAATGTCTCAGTTACGATCGCCCCGCAGATAACGGCAACAGCTACGACCATACAGGAATTAAACTGCGGAGGTCCGCCTGCCCAGATACGGGTGAACATCAGCAATGGGTATCCCTCAGGAGGTAATTATTCGAGCTATGAAGTGAGTATTGACGGCGGCCCCTATACCTCATCCGCCTTTCCGATCAGCGGCAATTCCTTTATTTACAGCATCCCCAATGACGGATCCATTGTAACGGATACCGATTTCCAATTCCAGGTTATGGATAGCAGGGGATGCATCACAGAGACCAATGTGGTAACTATTTCTCCCCCTGAAACCATTGCCGGTACGGCAGTGCCCACTGATACCAGCTGTGGGCAGGATAACGGCATCATTACCCTAGTGCCGGATACCACCCAGGGGATACCGCCCTATGAATTCAGTGCAGACAGCGGGGCGACCTTTAGTGCGCAGAATATTTACTCGGGCTTTGCCCCGGGTACCTACTCAACCTTCATGATCCGGGACAGCCGGGGGTGTACCAGCCCGCTCCTGTCGGCGACTGTCGCGGCCAGCAGCCCGGTGGATGCAAGCGTAAGTACCATAGACGCCGTTTGTTCCTCCGGTTCGGTAGAAGGTACGGTGAACGTGGACAATGTAACCAATGGTACCGCCCAGTTTACGTATACCCTGCAAGACATATCGGGGGCAACTGTAGCTGTGGTAGGCCCAACGGCCAGTACCACAGCCAGCTTCCCCAATGTCCCGATCGGAACTTATACGGTGATTACTACAGACGCTTCGGGCTGCGAAGACCGGGATGTGGTGACCATTACCCAAAACCAGCTCGACCTGGTCCCGGTATCCACCACCACCCCCCCGGATTGTACTACTACCTTTACCTATATAGTGGATATTGTAGGGGGCACTCCGCCTTATTTAATCGGGCTGGTAGGAAACCCGTTGGTGCCCCCGAACGTGGACTTTGATACGCACGATTTCACAGGGCAAATTGCCTACGGGGTGACCTATTACGTTGAGGTGGTCGATGCCCTGGGATGTCGCTATATCGAACAAATCGACCCGATTGCGGGGCCTTCGCCCATGGTGGTGACGGCTACGGGAAGCACTGCCTCCTGTACCCCGGGTGGAAATGGCCAGATCGATTACCAGGTTACCGGAATCGGATCCCCGGCAGACATCACAGTCCAGTTGCAGGATACGGATACCGGCGCCATTGTCAGCGGGCCGCAAAGCATTCCCAATGTAATCATACCCTACAATGGAAGTTTTACGGCGCTTCCTCCCGGGAATTACCAGATCCTGGTTAACGATGATAATACGAGTTGTGATGCCAGTACCCTTATTTCAATAACCCAAAACATCCCGGCCTTGGTGGTGGATAACAACACCCCGGCAACTTGTAATGCCGGGGCCCTGGTAACCGTCCGTGGCAACGGGGGCACCCCGGCTTACGGCTACGCCTATGTACCCACCGGAGCTCCTGCTCCCGGCGTTTTCAGTAGCCAGACCACTTTTGAAATTGGCGGCCCCTATCCGGCGGATTACGACTTTTATGTGCAGGACAGTAACGGCTGTTACAGCTTTACAACGGTAACGGTGACCATGGATGCCGGGGTACCCACCCCTACGGTAGACGTTGTTAACCAGTGTACGGCGGTAAGCAATTATACCATCGATGTTACCTCCCCCCTGAGTACCGGTTCGGGCTTACCCGACGAAACCTTCCAGTACGATATCGGCGGCGGTTTCCAGAGCAGTCCGAACTTCCTGGTGCCCAACCCAGGGGATTATACTATAGTGGTCCGCGATGGCAATGGGTGTACCAATTCTGTGGTTGCGCGGGTGTTCGACTTTTTTGCGATCACGGCCAGCGCCACCTCCGAACCCACCTGTAATGCGGGTGACGGGGTAATTACCGTGAATACTTCCGGCGGTAGCGGGAATTTCCAGTATGAACTGGACGACGGGGTGAACCCGGTAATCACCCAACTCAACAATCCGGTGTTCAATAATGTCCAGCCGGGGTCCTATTCCATCCTGGTCACCGACCTGGATTCCAATACCCTGCCCCTTTGTTCGGATACCGCCACTGTGGATGTAACCCTGGTGAATTCGCCAGTGATTGCGGCCACCCCCAGCGGTGACATAACCTGCAACGGGTCGGCAGATGGATACATTGACGTGGAATTGCAATCGGGTACTGATACAGACGGACCATTTTCCTATGTATTATATGACGGCAGTACCAGCACGGTGCTGGCAGGCCCACAGGCCAATTCCCTGTTCGACGGGCTTTCCCCAGGCACCTATCAGGTAGAAGTTATCTCCGAAAGGGGATGTACAGACCGTTCTGCCGATGTGGTAATCCAGGAGCCCAGCGCCCTGCAGATCAACACGGTGAACACGGTCTTTAGCTGCAATCCCGGCAGCAACCGTTTCAATACCGCTACCATCACGGTATATACCGATTCCAACGGGGATGGTACGGGAACCCCAACCGGAACAGCCCCCTATACCTACAGCATGAACGATGGGACCCCGGCTTTCGACGGCACCAATTTCCAAACCAGCAACACCTTTGAAGTTGTGGACAATGGAAGTAGCCAGACCATCATCATTACTGCCAGGGACCAGAACGGCTGCGAAATAACGGATACGGTAACACTCACCCCGCCGTCAGGGCTCACCTTCAGCTTTAACGTGAATCCCATTACCTGCGATGGTACCGGTACAGGCGTAAATCCAGGCACTATAGACATTATAGTTGATCAGGGCCCGGGTAACTATGAGGTGGAAATCCTTCCCCTGGGATCAGAACCGGTCCAGAATTCCGGTGGTACTGACAGGGTAAGCTGGGCTATAAGCAACCCCGGAGACTATATCTTCGCCGTCACCGATGTAGGCAGCGGGGGCTGCAGCTACCTGACATCCGTTGTGAATGTGCCCGAATACAACACCATAGAAGCGTTTATTGCCGAGGCCAAGGTGGTGACCTGCTACAACGGGTCCGATGGGCAGATCAGCCTGGAAGTGAATAACTACAACGGCATTTATAATTATGAAGTATTTTCCAGGGACAATAGTGGGGTAGAGACCAGCACCGGGGTTACCGGTACGTTTGATACGGCCAATCCGGTCAACACCCCTGAGATCATTAGTGGCCTGCCGGCTGGCAACCTGGTGGTGCATATCGAGGCTGTGAACAGTCCGTTCTGCGATACGGTGAGCAATATTACCACCTTGCGGCAGCCCGACCGGCCCCTGACCGTAAGCCTGCAACAAACCGCCGAGGTGACCTGTAACCTTCCCGGGCTTGGGGAAGTATTTGCCACTGGCGACGGGGGCTGGGGTAATTATCAATACCAGCTCATTGCACCAGACGGAAGCACCATCCTGCAGGACTATCCCAGTACCAATGTAAGTTTTAGCGGAATGGACGCCGGCACCTATACCGTCAATGTCCGGGATTCCGAAGGTTGTATCGCTTCCAATACCATAACGCTTGCGCTGCCGGCACCAATCTATGCAGACATTCAGATTACCGCCCCTTTGCAGTGCAACAACGATAACAATGGCGCTATACAGGCCTATAACGTAAGCGGCGGGCAGGGCCCGGGCAACTACCTGTATCAGTTGAACCGGATTAATGAAGGAACGAACAGCGGCTTGCAGACGACCCCAGATTTCGCTAACCTTTCTTCAGGGGATTACACCATAACCGTATTCGATGGATGGGGTTGCAGCTTCACCACGGCGGTTATTACCATTATGGACCCGGAGGTAGTTGATGCCGAATTAGTGGAATTGCAGCCCCCTGGTTGTGGGGATTTGGGCTTGATGGCCCTCACGGTGACCAACCCCGAACCGGGCGTGAGCTATTTTTACAGGAGGGCAGGCACTTCCGATCCGTTCATACCCCTGGACCCCATGGATCCGCTGGCGACGGTAGTGAACATCCAGGAAGACATTACCATAGATCCCGGACCCTTCCAGTACGAAGTCCAAAATTCCAATGGCTGTCCGTTTGAGCGATCCAACCAGATTTCCCTGGATCCCGCGGCCCCGCTGGTGATCTCCCTGGACCTCACCAATGCCACCATCAATTGTGCAGGAGAAGCAACCGGCATCATACGGTCTGAAGCCTTCGGCGGGATAGGCAACTACGTTTATACCCTGCTGAATTCAAATACGCCCCCCACACCGACAGCGGGCAATACGGTTCGGAGCGCACAGGCTTCCGGTATATTCAGGGATCTCGGCCCGGGCACCTACTATGTATTCGCCCAAAGTGGCGGGTGTACCGCTATCTCGACCCCCATTACCCTGGTAGATCCCCCGCCCCTGGTGCTCGATTCACTGGTGGCCGTGCCGGTGAGCTGTAACGGTGAGAACGACGGGCAGATGATCATTGAAGCCAGCGGGGGTACCGGCGTCATCCGGTATTCCATAGCCGACCAGCTGAGCGAGTTTTTTGAGGCCGACGATCCCATGTTCCCCAACAGGAAGACCTTTACGGATCTTTCACCCAGGAGCTATGATATTATCATTCAGGATGATCTGGGATGTACGATCACCCAGACCGTGACCATCACGGAACCTATGCCATTGGTAGCCGGGATAGGAACCAGCAAGCCGGAAACCTGCCTTGGGCAGGAGGACGGCAGTGTTACCATACAGGTGGTAGGCGGTACGGCTCCCTATGAATTTGCCCTGAACTCATCGGACGACCTTGATTTTGCGCCCAATCCGTCCCAGACCTGGAATAACCTCAAAGGTGGGGAGACCTATGTGATCTTTGTACGGGATGCGATGGGATGTCAGACGAACCTGGTGGTCCCTGTTGGCGTCGGGGTGGATCTGCAGCCCGAGGCTGTGATACAATACGGCTGCGAGGGGATCTTCCCGAACAATACGGCAACTATTGAATTGCAGGATGAGGGAGAATTGCCGAAACTGTTGTTCGCACTGGATCCGGCAGATCCCACAGATGCGGTGACTGCCCAGGCAGGCACCCAGCGCAGCTGGGGGGATCTTGATCCGGGCGACCATACGGCCTATATCTACCATGAAAATGGTTGTACGACCTTTGTGGATTTCACGATAGACGCCTATGAACCCCTCACCCTGGATGCCGTGAAATCGGGAATGAACGAAATTACGGCCAACGCCACCGGCGGATTTGGAGGCTATGAGTACTTCTTCCAGGGCGAGTCCTATGGATCTGTAAATGTATTCACCGTAAACCAGGACAGTAATATCACGGTTAAGGTGGTTGACAGCCAGGGATGCGAGGCGACCATGGTTTTCCCATTCGATTTTACCGGGATGCTGGAGATCCCTAATTTCTTTACTCCGGACGGCGACAATATGAACGATTTCTGGTACCCGAGGAACCGGGAATTCTTCCCCAATCTTGAAGTGAAGATCTACGATCGCTATGGTCGGGTAGTGGCTATCCTGGACCAGGTCAAGAAATGGGACGGCACCTACGACGGGAAGGAAGTGCCCACGGGCGACTACTGGTATGTGGTCAATGCCAATGACAAAGAAAAGCAACAGTATGTAGGGCATTTCACCCTCTATCGATAAACTCAAAACCAAACGGTCCGGTTCACAAGGGTACTCTCCCGGAGCACCCTTTTTTAATACTGGCAGGCTATATAATGGCTATTGACTTCGCCTTTTCGGTATCCCCATCAGGCTGATCCTCAATTGATAAATAATTCCTGGCAGGGGCTGCGCGAATTCTTTTTTGAATTACTTTTATTGTTGCAATTATACCGGCTATGGCGATAAGCCCGAAACGCAGGATTCAGATGCTCCAGATTCTGGCGATAACCCTGTTTTGGCTACTCTGCGGGGTGTTGCTCACCTTTTACAAATGTGTTACCTATGCCAGCGAAACCGGGCGGTTTGTCTTCCTGGTACCCTGGAATCTGAGCCTTGGCAACTATCTCCTGATCAACATGGTGGGACCCCTGGTTGCCGGACCGCTGGGAGGCTCCTTCCTGGTACTGTACCTGAATGAACGTATGCGCTCCAGCAGCTACCTGCGCTACCAACTGGCGAGCACTTTGTTCTTTTTTGTTTTTATTGTCTGCCTCAATTGCCTGGTGTCATATTCTTTTTATTACCAATCCGAGATCCTCTCCAGCACAACCCCCTTTCGCGAGGCAGTACAACTACTATTTGACCCCTATGCCATTCGCAATATCCTGACGTGGATGGCCATAGCTTTTTTAACCCTGCATGGCTTGCGGGTTACCGAAAAATATGGTCCGGCGGCCTATTTCCGCCTGCTCATCGGGAAATTCCACAGGCCCAGGGAAGTGGAGCGCGTATTCATGTTCCTCGACCTAAGTAATGCGACGGCCATAGCGGAACGCCTCGGTCACCGCCGCTTTTTTGAACTCCTCCGGGAATTTTACGCAGATGCTACTGAGCCCATTCTGAATTGCCGGGGGCAGATCTACCAGTATGTGGGGGACGAAATATGTGTTTCCTGGCCCATTCCGCCGGGAAAAGGAGGAGGCTTAAACATTCTTCAATGCTTTTTCCAAATTGAACAGGCCATGGCACGGCAGGCACAAAAATACCGGGATCATTACGGGCTGGTACCGGCATTTAAGGCGGCTTTGCACTACGGGTCGGTCGTGGAAGGGGAAATGGGCGTTGTAAAACGCGAAATCGTGTATTCGGGAGACATTTTAAATACCACGGCACGCATCCTGGAGCAATGCCGGCACTATAAGCAGAAACTGATTGTTTCACAGGACGTACTGCAGACCATTTCCCCGGAAGCCGCCGGCCATTACAACCTCGTTCCACTTGGGAACCTGTTGTTGCGGGGCAAGCAGCGGCCCGTGCACCTTTTCGGGCTAAGTTCAAAACAGGTTTCGGCTGTAACCCCTGCAGTAAAAAGTGAATATTTTCCCGGAAAACGGATCGTACAGCAGGCGTAGCCCCGGAAGATGTAACATTTAAAAACAATCCCCGTCTAATAGTTTATATGTCTAATTTAAAATTGTTCTTTACCTAATAATTCCTCCTCTCAGCATCCTCTTTTTTTCCTGAAATACGCGGTTGGGACAACCGTATTTTCAGCCGAATGACTTCCACGGAAACCGGAAGCGCGATGAAAAGTGACTTTCTCAATTTAATTTTTTAATTATGAAAATGTATTTAGCCGGACTCGTGCTGTCCGGACTCATACTGATTGGCTGTACCCCTAAAAAGGGCGAGGTGGCTCAGAATGAAATGCCTGCTCCCGCTGCTGTATCGGCAGTATCCGTGGAACGGGGTGCCTATTTGGTGAACGCTATCGGCTGTTCAGATTGCCATTCCCCTAAAATCATAACTGAAAATGGGCCCATGCCCGATCCGGAGCGTAACTTTTCAGGCCATCCGGCCAATGAAGCTCTTCCTCCGGTGGACCTGACTACAGTCCGGGGTTATGCTTTGTTCAGCATGGGACTGACCGCCGCTATTGGCCCCTGGGGTACCAGTTATGCGGCCAACCTGACACCGGATGAGACAGGGATCGGGAACTGGTCTGAAGAGCAATTTGTCAGGGCGATGAAAGAAGGACAATGGCGTGGTTTGGAGGGAACACGCAAGCTTTTACCTCCCATGCCGTGGACCCAGTACCGGAATCTTTCGGAAGACGATTTGAAATCTATTTTCGCCTATCTGAAAACACTGAAGCCTGTCAAAAATATTGTTCCGCTGGCAGTACCACCGGCCGGGGCGTAGGATACCACCCTGCGGTATATAATTCAAAGGCCCTCCTGTACGGTTGTCCGGGCAGGAGGGCTTGTTTTGGCCTGTTGCTATAGTTTCTGAGCAGTATCCATCTAAAGAGACCAGGAATTATAATACAATTAAACATTAAACATTTTGGATTACCCTTGCAGAAACATCAAAGTCATCTCAAGTGAGAAGCTAAATACGGGATGGTCCTCTACTTCTCCCCGGTATTTCGTTACGCCTTTGCAGGGCATGCATGTTGTTCTATCAGGGCATTCAATGTTCTGGCCGGGACTTTGAGCTCGGGATTCTTTATCAGTTTCCGCATCACCCGATCCGTTACCCGGGCAATGGTTTGCGCGTCATATGGAGTGGAGCGGGATTCGTAATACTGTTCCACCCGCTGCCCGAGAGCCACTTTGTAATTGGCCAGAAAGGCCCGCAAAGGGGCATCCCGGTACCAATCCATATAGGCGTACAGTTCTTCCTTAAGGATCATCTTCACCAGGGCAATGGAGGCAACCCGTCGATCTTTGGTTTCTTCCAACTCACTTGAAATGGCATCCAGATCATAAAAAGTAATATGGTCATTGTTTTCGAGGGTGCGGTCTATGTTCCCCGGCAATGCCAGGTCGATGAGCAGGCGGGGCCTGTCGTCTGGCCTCACTTCCCTGATCAGGTGCCTGCAGTTGCCGGCCGCACTGATCAGGACATCAAAATCCCCGAAGTCATTTGCGAGCACCCTCTGCCAGTCGTACACCCCGCATTGGTGTTTCTCCGCCAGCTGAATGGCTTTTTCCCTGGTTCGGTTGCTTATATAGAGGTTGGTGAAGTTAAACTTCGAATTATACTTTAATAATTGATGGACTATATCCCCTGTACCTATGAGCAGGATCTTCTTTCCGGAAGGGGTTTTCCCTTTGAAGGTATCCCCCACAACCTTCAACGCTTTATAGGCCACGGAAGTGGTACCATCCCTGAACTCGGTTTCGTTGCTGATGCGTTTATGGGTTTTGAATACCGTTTGTATAGCCCTTTCCAACAGGGAGCCCTGTAATTTTAACCCCAGGCTGAAAAGGTGGGCTTTTTTAATTTGATGTACGATTTCGGTATCGCCCATAACCTGTGAGGAGAGTCCGGAGGAAACCCGCAACAGGTGCTGTAAGGTGGATTCAGTGGAATCGCAGGTTTTAAAGAGTTGCGCTTCCCCTTTACTGCGGCCTTCTTGCTGTCTTTCAATAAAATAACGGCATAGGGAAGAGGCGGTGGTATGGGCCGATTCGAAGTATATCTCCACGCGGTTGCAGGTAACGAGAAGCAACAGCCCCTCTATGTCGCTGAAGTGCGAGCAAATGTCAGCTGCCAGCTCTTCTTTTTCAATCTCCGGGATGTAATATTGTTCCCGCTTGGAGACCGAAGCTGTTTTATGGGAAATACTAATGTATCGTACTGATTTTGTCATCATATGAGCAAAATAAACAAACACTCCGGCTACAGCCTATGATCAAAATCATCTGCTGCCAGGCCGTCCGGCATCATAGGTGGCTACGGGCTTCTATTCTTTGAGGGTCCTGACGTAGTTGATGATCAGCCAACGATCCTCGTCTTCGGGGAGCTTCTTTCCAAATTCGGGCATGTCATTCCGGCCAAAAGTGGACTTATAAAAGAGGGCTCCGTCTGATTGTGCCTGGAATTCGGTGGAGGAAAAATCGCCCAGGTCGCCCTCTTGATCTTCGGCTTTGGGTCCGTCCCCATAGCCTTCGGCCCCGTGGCAGGATTTGCAGTGCTTGGAATAGAGCGACTTACCTATGGCCATGTTCTCCTTGTCTGAAGCATCCGTGGGGTTTTTCATTTTCTCATACTTTTCGGGAACCACCCACTTATCCTGATATTCGCTTTTGAAGGAGTATATTCCCATACAAAGGCAAGCCAACAATATTACTAGGGTTGTATTTTTCATGATTCGTTAATTTTTCGATTTATAGATTTTAAAGAGATTATATACTAAATATAACAAAGTTCCCCAAATTCCAAGGATGAGGAGGTTGGGAACTATCAATAAGAAGAGCGGCGTCCTGGAAGGGGGAGACCACATGGTTCTCTGGTAAAAGGTAGACGTATTTACAATGGGCTCCCCCAGGGGTGCCTCCAAAGCGTTTTTTACGTTCCCGTAGGTATCACTGTCTGTGAGGACCACTTCAAGGTTCAACCGGCCGTTCAATCCGGGGATATCCGGGTCTATGGGAACCTCAATATGGCCATCTTCTTCAGTCATATAGAATTCCTCCCCTATACGCAATGGCCGGAAAAGGCGCTGCACCTGCACTTTCAGGGGCGCATCGGCCACAGGCTCCCCGCTAAAGGTATCCGTTAAGGTAGCCGTAATATAGTTGGTACTGTCTTCTTTGATGATCCGGGCTTCCAGGGTGGCGTCCCGGTAACTGATAGATTTCTCCACCTTCGTAAACTCGGGATGCTTGCCAGAAACCACTTGCAGGGTATAGGTACCAGTTGAATCAGGTTCGTAATTTTCCTGCCCTGACAGATCATAAATGGCGGTACCATCCGCATTGGTTTCGGTATGGCCCAAAAGGGCGAGACTGTCGTTGTCAAAAAGTTGTGAAACATCAAAACCAAGGCCTGCTGCACCTTCGAACCCATCCGCTCCTTTGTATTTGGCGGTAATGGTCAGCAGAGAGGAACCGGGCATGAGTTTTGAATAGGAAAGGGTTACCCTGGGACGGCTTTTCCCTTCCTGCCCATAAGTGCCCCCGTAAGAGAGCATGCTGAGGCTCAGGAGAAAAATCAGTCCGTAATATGGCGGGTATTTTGTTTTCATGGGGCAGGAGTTTCTGATTTGTTTGTAATACCCAGTTCTTCCGCGGTTTCATGTATGGGTATTATGGGCAAATACCGGACCAAAATGGTGATAATCAGTAAGGCCATTGCCAGGGTCCCGAAAGTAATGGTCCACTCAAGTCCGCTGGGGTAATAATGATGCCAGGATTCCGGCACACCCTGTATGGGGAGGAAGGGGTGCAATAAAGTGGGGGTGACGATCAGATAGCGTTTCCACCAGGCCCCTACCACTACGATCAGGCCCATGACAAAGACGGGCAGGGGTTTTCTCCCCTTCGGGAAGATCAGTACCAGTATGGGGACGATCAGCCCGCCGATGATCACCAGCCAGAAGAGGGGGGCATATTCCCCCAGGAACAGCTGATGCAGGTGATCGGCTTCCCCTTCGGTATTCTTGTAGGCAGGGACCAGGTATTCATTGATGTTGAAATACAGGTACACCAGGCAAAGCAATACCAGGAGTTTACCCATTCTATCGAAATGCAGGTCCGTGATATAATTGTCGAGCTTATAGGTTTTTCGCAGCACATACATGATGCTGATCACTGCTCCTGCCCCGGCCACAAAGGCGCCGGCAATAAAATACGGACCAAAGTTAGAGCTGTCCCAGCCAGGGCGGTATGTGGTGGCGAAAAGCCAGGCCGTGACCGTGTGGATGCCGAAGGCTACCGGGATGATCATCACGGAAAGCATGCTGACGGCACGGCGAAAGCGACGCTTTTGTTCCGGATTCCCCTTCCAGTTCAATGAGAGACGGGCATACCATCTTTGTCGTCTTGGCTTGTCCCCGGAGTATTTCTTAAGGATGGCAAAGTCGGGCAAAAGGGGGTAGTACAGTAATAGCAGGCTGATTACGAGATAGGTGGAGATTACAATAACATCCCAGATGATGGGGGATTGCAGTCTCCCGTAGAGGAAAAGGTACAACAGCCTTTCGGGGCGTCCCATATCGATGATGATGGTAAGACCGGCCATGACGATGGCTGCCACGGCAATAATCTCCGAAATCCGGGTCAGAGGGGTGCTCCATCGGGCCCCACTCAGGCGCAGGATCGCGGTGATGAGAGATCCTACCAGGCTAATGGCCACGAAAAAGACAAAATTGGAGATATAAACCCCCCATAACACGTAATCCCGCATTTCTGTAATGACCAGCCCCTGCCGTAATTGCCTGCTATAGGCATAAAGGGCCGCCAGGATCACCAATGACAGAAAACCTACCCAAAGTTTGCCATACAGCCCGAACCTCCTGGGAGCCAGGTCGCTTACTAGGTTGTCAAGCTTTTTCATCTTCCTTGGTTTTATCTACAGATTCGTAGGGGGTATAGTTATCCAGGCCTTCTTCAAAATCGGCCAGCCGACCGGAAGGTGGCAGATAAAAGACGCTGGGTTCTGTCCCCAGGTCTTCCATCAACCGGTATCCTGCTTTTTCTTTCAGGAGGGTGCTCAACCTAAAGGTTTCATCCCCGTTGGTAACGGAATCCTCATATGCGTCGCCGAAAAAGAACACCCCGTTCGGGCAGGCAGAAACGCAATGGGGTAATTTTTGTTTTTCGATCATGTGCGGACAAAAATCGCATTTGTCCACCGTTCCTTTTTTACTGGGTACCCCGGCATAATCAGGAGTGTATTGCGTATGTTCCAGGACCATTTCTATATCGGTGGTTTCCCCCTGGGCGGGTTCCTCCCAGTTGAAAACCCGGGTGGAATACGGGCAGGCAGCCATACAGAACCGGCACCCGATACAACGTTCGCTGTCTATCAGGACGATGCCGTCTTTCCTCTTGAAGGTGGCGTCAACCGGGCAAACCTTAACACAGGGGGGTTTATCGCAATGCATGCAGGTCGTCGGCTGCCAGTAAGGAGCCGTTTCTTCCGAATCCTGCATTTTATAAACTTTTATCCAGGCATCGTCCCCGGTAATAAAATGACCTTTGTTGCAGGCACTCATACATTTTTTAGCATTCTTGCAACGGGCCAGGTCGATCACCATCACAAATTTGCGGTTGTCGAATCCTTCCCGCGCACGGTAATGCTCCCCTTTCAGGCCGGGGTCTGCTTCCACCTCGGAAGCGGGGATTTGGATCATGGTGCCGTCCGTAGACATTAATTCCACCATTTCCCCGTCTTCCCCGGCTGTATCCCGGCAGCTGTTCAATGCCTTGAGGGCCCCGGCGGCTACTGCACCCAATAGCCCTGCCTTCAACCCTTTATCTATAAATTCACGTCTCGATTCTTGATTATCTTTTTTCACGGGATGGTAGCTTATTTTGTTTTCCGCAGCCAAGAGAGGAGGGATTTGTTTGAAACATTCTTTTTAATTACACGGGCCCCCTTGAGCGATTGTACCTTCACCCGTACCGTTGTTCCGTCTTCCCTGAGGAAGGTTTGGTACCCGTCTGCATCTTCTCCGGCTTTATTTTCCCCGACCTGTAGTTCCTTGCCCGACCCTGCGAACGGGAGCAGCATGCCCCCCAGCAACAAGGGTAACAAACGCCTGCGGGTCAGGGGTTTTTCATTGCTGTTTTCGGCGCTCATCTTTTTGTCCATGATGGATCGGATTAAAAATTATATTTCCTTGTAATGTTAAAGCCAATCAGGAAATCGCCCTTAAAAAAATCATTGGTATTGAACATATAGTTCTTTTGGGGAACGATGCCGTTCATATTGCTGATAAACAATTGAAATACGTGGCCTGAGGTGGCAAATTCAGTGCCGATGCTGAAACCGGCCAGTGGGTCGTTGTCCAGGCTTACCCCATCTAAGTGGTGGATAAAGGGCTGACTGTAATCCACGATGATGGCGGTTTGCGGGCTGATTTTGTACCGACCGCCTACAGACAGGCCGATAACGTCATTACGCATCCGGGAGTCGACCAGGTTGTAATGGGAGACACTGGGGGCCACCTGCATGGAAAAGTTTCGCGTGAAACGCCTGGCAATGATCAGCTGGTTAAAGTAGGAATACCGGTGCTGCCTCTGGCTGAAATTCTCTTTTTTGCGGGCGTCAATGGTGAAATTCCCAAAGTAGGATACGCTTACGGGTATGCGGCCCGAACGCGTTTGCCGCAAGAGCGCAACCTTCCAGTTAAAATCCTGCAGCCGGTCGAATTTGGTGGTACCGTATCCCAGGGTCAAACGGTCGTGTATGGCGTAGGAAGCTCCTATCCGGATATTGGCCGGTGCCCAAATCCCCGCCAGATCGTTGGTGCCGCCGTTGATGAGACCAAACCGGTGCGACATCTGTATTTCCAGGGTATTCTTATTGTAAAGGATATTCGTTGGGTTGTCTATGATATAGGAACTCTCGAAGGCGGCCCGTTCGGGCTTATCGGGAATGGTATCTTTTTCCTGCCCTGCGGCCGATATGGTCAAAAGGATGCCAGTTGCGAGGATGAGCGCGCGTTGCGTCAAAAGCCATTGGCTTGCTGGTTGATTAATTATTTTCGGCTCCACGGTCTATCCAACTTTTAATTAATGCAATTTCCTCGGTGCTGAGTGTGAATCCCACGTCTATGGCATGGCCGTTCCCCGGAAGGTGCTGGTAAAAGACGCTTCCTTCCGAATCCCCGGCGGTCACATAAGCCGGAACCAGCGAATTGTAGGCCATGCCCACCCTCAGGTCCGGATTCTGGACGGCCCCATTATGACAAGTGGTACACTGCTTTCCACTTCGGGAGAACAAAGGTTCTATATCCGCGGAAAAAGAGATAGCCTGGTCTTCGGGTATATCTGGGATCACCGTTTCCTCAAGGGCCTGATCGTAGTAGCAGGAATAGCTTCCCAGGCACAGGACAAGAGCGAGTATATGTTTCACAAATTTTGCCATCCTCCTATATTTAAGTAATGCCTGGTAACTGCCGGTTTCTGTGGGGAACTTTATCACGGCTAGTTTTCCAATGCTTCAATAGAGTTCTTCAATAGGGCTTTCGCGTAATTCGGGTTATGAACGCCCTCGCTTTTATCTTCCTCGAGCATGATGTAGTTCCAGGTGGCCTGTGCTACATGGGCCGGGTAGGTGCCCAGGATGGCACTGCCATCTTCATTAATGGCACCGGCGGTAACCAGAAGGTCGTGCAGGCGTTGCATATCGGTCGCAAATCCTTCCACTTCGGGCGGCGGGCCGCCGGTATGGCAGGTTATGCAAGTATTTTCGGTAGGGACCCAGGTATGGTCGCCATCAGATCCATCCGTGGTTTCTCCCATATGGCAGGCGATGCAGGAAGCCCCCTGCCTGTGCCCGGCGGTACCTACCCCTGGGTAAGCGGTAGACCCGGAAATGTTGGCACCCATGATCCCCTCCAGCATGGTGGATTGAGGCCCGTGGTGAGGACCAAATCGGGAACTGGTAATTTCGTAGTCGGCAGTAGGGCCGGGAATTTCATAACTGTTCCTGGGTTGATGACAATTAACACAAAGATTGCTTCGACCCAGCTCGTCTGAGGCGTTTCGGATATCGATCTGTACAGATGGATCGATAAACAGGTCTACCGCCTTCAGGCTACGCACGGCGTAGTCGTTGCCGTCATTGGCAAAATCAAACGAGCGGTGTTTGTCGTGGCACCCGGTACAGGTAATCGGGTTGGAGACCAGGTATCCATCGGGGTCTGCGATTGAGTTCCCCAGGGAATCAATAAAGAGGTTAGACATATAGTCTATGAAGCCTTCGTTGTTATGGCAGCGAGCGCAGGTAGCGTCGGTACCTCTGGCCCAGGAAGACCCTGTGGCGTGGCGGGAATCCATGTAAGCCATGCGGATGGGATCCCGGTGGGTATCCGAGTGGCACTGCATACAGGAGGTGGTACCGTCGGCTCCGTCGGCCCCATCCATTCCGTCTATCCCATCAATGCCATCCTTTCCGGGAGGTCCGGCGATGGGATCGCTGGTGCAGTTCAGAAAAAAGAATCCCGATGCCACCAACATCAAGTACCGCAGTTTTGTAATTGTCTTCATATGAACAGTGTTTTAGGATCATAAACCTTTGTTAAAACTAAATACCAACTCCTAATAAAAATATGATAATAATCATGTTGAACCAAGGGGCCAGTTAGGAATTGAAGGTATTAAGGTTATTAAAGGCAGGTTTGTGGCCCAGAAAAGAGGAGAACCCTGGGCTTATTGTGTAACAAATTTTGACTTCATAAGTCTTTAATGAAGACAACACAGACTTATGAGAAACAGCAGGCGCAGATTCAGAACATACAACCGGCTATTATTTATTACCGGCCTCACCTACGCAACCACCTGGCTACCTTTTTTGAGAGGGTTGATGGATGGGGAATCCTACACCTGGGGAACCACCTTATTCGGCCACGTATTCAGTGGTTCAGGAACCCAGGGCGATTTTTACTTTGTGGTCCTGAATGCTTTCCTGGGTCTCTGGCTCCTTCTGTCTTTTTACTGGAGTCGATGGCGGATGGTGTTTTACGGTCTGCTCGTCCTATGGAATGGCAGTATGATCGCCAACGCCTTTTATGAGGTATTTTTCGGCCAGGGATATACCTTTCAGGGCGACACCCTGGGCGTCAACGTGGACCTGTCCTACGTGATCCTGCCCTTGATGCTGGGTATCGGGTATCTCACGGGGGTCGTGATTAAAAAGGACGCCCGTTATCCCTTTAAGGCCAGGTGGACCTGGAAAAACACCTATTGGCTGCTTGGCCTGCTTTTGCCGCTCCCGGTTCAGTATTTCCTGTTGCACGGAGGGGAACCCCATGGGCTTACGGATCAGATTGGAGTCATCATTGCACTTTTACAGGTCTTCCTGCTTAGTTGGGCCTTCAGGGCATATGATATTTTAACGGGTGGGAGTGACTGAGAAATACAGCCGTTCCGTAGCGAATCTTCGGTACTTTTAGGCTACCCTACCAAACCCGGTAAATTTCCCGGGAACCAGTCAGGTACATATCCTGATAGCCACTCATTTTTTG